>Ga0222630_1001076_pt1 | contig 12667 bp, 8 predicted proteins | sample AntAcemetagenom3_FD_179842 | JGI IMG/M metagenome (GOLD analysis project Ga0222630, IMG submission 179842) | Saline water microbial communities from Ace Lake, Antarctica - #3 | ecosystem: Environmental > Aquatic > Non-marine Saline and Alkaline > Saline | place: Antarctica: Ace Lake | collected...
CACCTCGACCAACAGCACACACCCAACACCTCAAATCGCGAAACAAATCCCACCTCAGCGCAACGCCTGAAACAAGCGCCCCTATCGCGGAGCGATTTAGTGCATGGGCCGTTAGTGTTGCTCAGACACCACCCTGTTCGGCCACATCAAACACCACCATCGCCTGTTCCGCCCACAGCAAAGCGGCGCTCTCAGTCAGCTGCATGACGGTGATGGCGGTGATCTCACGGCCAAACACGAGCCGTTTCAGGACCTCTGGCGCGAGATAGGCCAGCCGCAGCTGCCTGCTGACATGGCGCTCTGCAAGGTTGACGGCGATGGCGAGATCACGGACGGTGCCGAACTCGCCCGCTTCAATGCGCCGCCGCCAGGCCCACGCGCGGCCTATGGCACGCAGGATATGCGGATCCTGTGTCTGATCCTCGCTCGGCAGGTAGTTGGCGGGCGGCAGGATCTTCGGCCGCCCGTTCTTTTTGCGCACTTTCAGGGGCACGAAGATCTGGATCGTATCGGGCGCGGCCATTATTCCGCGGCCTTGAGTGTGCGCGGGGCCATCATTTCGCGCATGACACCTGCAATGCCGTCGGTGCGCAGGTCGATAGTGAGCCCTTCGGCGGTCACGGTAACGCGCCGGACCAGAAGCTGAATGATACGGGCTTGCTCTGCTGGAAAGAGCTGGTCCCAAAGCTGTGGAAACTGCTGCAAGGCGGCGATTGCGTCAGTCTCGGAAATGTCATCCCTGTCCAATTTGGCAATGACCTGTGCCGTGGTTTCTGGCGTGCGAAGGACGCGGCGGATTTCGGTAATGACAGCACCCTCGGCGGTATCCGCTGGCAAGCGTCGCGGTATGCCATCCTCCGGCGTCTCGCGGTTCTTCAGAAGATCCATCGATACGTAATACCGATACCGGCGGGTTCCCTTCTTGGTGCTGGACGGCGTCATTGCTGCACCGGTGGCGGTGAAGAGAAGGCCTTTCAGTAACGCCGGTGTTTGGGTCCGGCTGTTGTTGGCCCGCTTGCGGGGACTTTCGCCCATGATGTCATGGACCTGCTCCCAGAGCCGGGCGTCGATGATGGGGTCATGCTCGCCGGGATAGGCTTGGCCTTTGTGCACGGCCTGCCCGCGGTACACGCGGTTGTTGAGCAGTCGGTATAGATAGCCCTTGTCGATCAACTTGCCTTTTTTGTTGAGGGTCCCTTCGCCGCGCAGTTCTCGCGCCAGAATGGTTGCCGAGCCAACCTCAACAAAGCGAGTGAAGATTTCATCAACCTTGGCGGCTTCCTTGGTGTTGACCACCAGCTTACGGTCGCGCACGTCATATCCGAGGGGTATGTTGCCGCCCATCCACATGCCTTTCATCCGCGAGGCCTTTACCTTGTCGCGGATTCGCTCGGCTGTCACCTCGCGCTCAAACTGTGCGAAGCTGAGCAGAATGTTCAGCGTCAACCGCCCCATGGACGTCGTCGTGTTGAACGATTGGGTCACCGACACGAAAGTAACGCCATTGCGGTCAAACACCTCGACCAGCTTGGAAAAGTCCATCAGCGCGCGCGACAGGCGGTCGATCTTGTAAACGACAACCACGTCGACCAAGCCGTCCTCAATATCGGCCAGCAATTGCTGCAGGGCAGGGCGCTCGAGGGTGCCGCCTGAGATGCCGCCATCATCATACTGGTCACGCACCAGCGCCCAGCCTTCCGACTTCTGGCTGGCGATATAGGCCTCGCAGGCTTCCCGCTGCGCATGGAGCGAGTTGAACTCCTGCTCGAGGCCTTCCTCGCTCGATTTGCGCGTATAGATTGCGCAGCGCAGGCGGCGGGTGGTTTTTTTGGGAAGATCCTTCATGCTTCACCCCGTTTCCGCTCGCGCAGGCCAAAGAAGCGATATCCGTTCCAGCGCGTGCCCGTGATAGCGCGCGCTACGGCCGACAGCGATTTGTAGCGCCGACCACCCCATTCGAAGCCTTCCTTCAGAACGGTGACGGTGTGGGCTGTGCCGTCCCATTCGCGGATGAGCTTCGTGCCCACCACGGGGTTCCGCGGGTCAGCAATCTGCGCCTTGCGCGTCAGCGTTCCCTCGACCTCGTCAGCAAGCAGATCGAGCATGCGCCGCGTCTGCTTGTCGGGGCCCCCGTGGGTCAGTTCCTGAATGCGGTAGGCCAACCTGCCTTCAAGAAAGCCGCGGGTGTTGTTGGGGGCAGTGGTATTAAATAGCGTCTGCCACTCGGCCTTTAGGTCTTTTACCGACATCGCCTTGAGTGCAGCCAGGCGGGCTAGGATGGGTTCATGTGTGGTCATGCAGATCTCCTCTGAGTTGGACCCGCAGTACCGCTCTGTTCTGGCCGGAAGTGTAGCGAACTGTCTCCAGTATTTTGGGATGAATGGTCGCGATCGCGGTCCAAAAGGCGCACCACGGCCGTGGCTAGCAGGCCGTAAAGCTCGGTGCGCCGCTCATGCGCCGTCATGCGGTCGGGGGGCAGGGGATTGGGTCGTATCATGATGATCCTCAGGGCAGTGGACATGTCCTCAGAAAACAGCTTTGCCAAACCCGCTTCTACCTTCAAACGGGTACACCCACGCTCGCGAAACGAGGGTGAAACCGTTTCACCCTTCTAAACATGGTCCCTTGTCAGCTCGGAGTGTTCACCTTATGTTTCGTGTCTGAATTCACTGTGATTAGGGGAGGTTTGCATGCAGACACCAAGCACATTCGGCTTGTCTTGGAGCTTCTCGGTTGCACTTGCCCATGTGGAAGACATCGAACTTCGAGATCATACCGAATCTTTAAACATTGCGTTTCTTGGGGAGGATCATCCGGTGCCGGATGCAATCGAACTGACGGCCGCATCTGCGCGACAGGTGCGGCGCAGGGCGCGCGATGGCCTGCTAATGGCGCTGCGCGATGGTTACATCCGTGCCACTGGTCGCCTGTCGACGACGGCAGCGTTGTTTGTGGATCCGGCTGCCGAGCGGAGCTGGCGCCTTCATGCGAGTGATCCGAGCTTGATTACGACAACGGAATGGCGTTGTGGAGAGTTCAACTTCAGTCGCGGGGACCTCACAGGCCCGTCGTGGCAATACATCCAGATCGAAGTGCCGGAATTCATGGTGAAGGCGATATGGCCGAATGATGCGCCGGGACCTGTCCAGTCCCCTCGACAAGCGACAGCCAAGACATACACCACCCCCTATCTTGAACTCATGCAGGAAGCGATCAGGTATTTTGGCCTGACGGACGATTACCAGAGCAAGAAGGAAAACCTCTCTGACTGGTTTTTTGAAAAGCGGATCGAGGGTGAGCCGATTTCTCGCAACATCGCAAAATCCATGGCCACATTGATCCGGTTGCCGACGGCGCAGCGCGGTGGAGCGAAGCGGACGCCGAAGCCCTAATTGCCTAAGGTGGAGCAGATATCACGACGTTGCCGTTTTCGAAATTGGTGCGAATCATACGGCCTTGCGTCCCGTGCCACCCTTGACGCCGGCGCTCGACATTTCCCACGCGTTCCTTTTCAGTGAAGTGCGCTTCGGCCACTTGACACCGTCGCCTGATCGGGCAGGACTCGGTTTCGCGCAGTAAGCGAGATGACGAGCCAATCGTTGCCTTCGAGACAGACCGGTGCCGGGTCGCCAAAAGTGATCGTGATGGGACAGCATGGATATTCGACTGAAGGATCATTTCGATGGGCTGACGCTGGAGCGCGGACGCGATTATTTTCTCCGTGGTTTGGTTGTTTCGGTCGAGCTGCTGCTGGACGGTGCGATAAAGGGGCGTGTCTCGAACGGACGTGGCAAGAGCTATCAGCAGCGTATCGCTGTGCATGGAGAACTGGTTGACGGCATCTGCTCCTGTCCGGTGGGCCATAACTGCAAGCATGTGGCCGCGATACTGATGGCATGGGCGGCGCGGCAAAACGAACGCCCTGGCCTCGCCGGGCCTGTCCAGGGCTGGCTCCGCCAAGTGCGTGAAAGTACTCCAACGCGGCAGCTACCTGAAGAGCGGCCGAACGATTACCCGGACAATGTCAAGGATCGCCTGCTTTATGTGCTGACCCCGAATGGCGCGCAGCTGAAGATCGACACTTACAAGGGCCGGATCAATGCTGTGGGCACCGCGCTCAACCCGTCGATCCGGCGCTATGATGCGGCCAATGCTCTGCGCGGCGCCCCAGCGAAGTTCATTCGTCCTGTCGATCTCAAGCTGCTGTCGGCGCTGGCGCAGGCCCAGATTTGGGAGTCGCACCACATCTACGGCCTGTCTGAACTCTTTCGACCGAAAGGCGCGGACGCGATAGCGCTGCTGCGCCGAGTCGCTGAGACAGGACGCCTCTTGCATGACAACACTCCCGGTGCGCAATTGACATGGTGCGAGGACTGTCCCGAACCTCGCCTGAGCTGGCAAATGGCGTCAGATGGCACTCAACGACTGGGCTTCGAGGGCGCGGGCGAACAGCCGCTTGATCTGCAAGGGCTGGACGGGGCGACAGTCTGGATCGACACCAAGGCAGGCTGTATCGGGGCGCTGGAGCAACCGGTGGACATGGATGCGTTGCGCCTTGTCGCATCCAGCCCGCAAGTGGCGCCGCAAGAGATTGAGGCACTTGGCGCGGCGCTGCCCGACATGCTGGCTGAACTACCGCTGCCGCGCCCGCGGGTCATTCGGCAAACACGGCGCGCGGCAAAGCAGCGTGTCGCGCGGCTGACCCTAGGGGCCGAGACGGCACGCGACGGACCGCGGCACTGGGACGATACCGTGGTCCTGCCGACGCTGACCTTGCGGTTTGTCTATGAAGGCCACGAGGTCGCAGAGGGTGCTGCTGATCCGCGCATGGTCAATGACGGTGAGATCGTGACAATTACCCGCGATCCTCGCTGGGAGGCGGCTTGCGCTGCACGGCTGATGGAGGCGGGCGCGCTGCCGGTGCAGGAACTCGAGATCCATTGGCCGGGCAAGCGCATGATGGCCTGCGATTTCGTATTTGCCGAGAACGAGATGAACCTGCACACCCTTGAGATTACCGGGCCGCGCGAGCCGATGGAATTCGCCTTTCATAAGGTTCCCTTACTGCGCCGTGAGGGCTGGGAGGTGATCGAGACGCCGCAATGGCCCTACCGCCTGAGCGAGGAAACTGCCGAACTCTCGGTTGCGACGCGAGCCGAGGCGGGTGACGCGTTTCAGGGCAATGACTGGTTCTCGCTGGGGTTTCAGGTCGAGATCAGCGGCAAACAGCTGGATGTGGCCCCAGTGGTGGCGGCGTTTCTTGAACAGGTCCGCGACGAATGGGAGGAACTGCCCGATGTCGAGACGCTGGCGCAGCATTTGTCCAATAGGCCAGTCTATCTGAACCGGGGCAAGACCGGTTACGTTGCGGTGGATCTCAGTCCGTTGGCGCCACTTCTGCATTTGTTTCTGACCCATCATGCCGAACTGGGCGCGCTGCACCCCTCTGATGCCGATGTTGCGCGGCTGGCGGAGGAGGCGTTGATGGGGAGTTCTATCCGCTTTGCCGACAATGCCGGGATCCTGCCGCTGGCGCGCAGCCTGCGGGCGCTGGCCGAGGCCGACAGCTTTGCGCCGCCTACAGGTCTGACGGCGCAGTTGCGGGATTATCAGGCCTACGGTGCTGCCTGGATGGGCAGCCTTGTGGAGGCAGGCTTTGGCGGCGTGCTGGCCGATGACATGGGACTGGGCAAGACGGTGCAGACGCTGGCGCTTTTGCAGGCACGGCGCGAGGCGGGCGCGCCCGGACCGGCGCTGCTGATCGTGCCGACGAGCCTCTTGCATGGTTGGGAGTCGCAAGCCGTGCAGTTCACGCCCGGTCTGCGGCTGGTGACCCTGCACGGCACAGGCCGTGCGGCCCGGCGTGAGGCAGCGCTCGAGGCCGATCTGGTGGTGACCACCTATCCGCTGCTTGCGCGCGACCGCGACTGGCTGGCGGCGCAGGATTGGCCGCTGGTCATCCTCGATGAAGCGCAGACACTTAAGAACCCGGCCTCGCAGATGGCGAAAACCCTGCGCGAGATCCCCGCCAAGGGACGGCTGGCGCTGACCGGCACGCCGCTGGAAAACTCGCTGCAGGATATCTGGACGCTGATCGACTGGATCAATCCGGGCCTGCTGGGGGATCGGAAGAAATTTCAAACACTGTTCCGTACCCCCATTGAAAAGCACGGTGATGCGACCGCGCAGGCCCGGCTGAACCGGCGCTTGCGCCCGTTCCTGCTGCGCCGTACCAAGGAAGAGGTCGCGGCTGAACTGCCGCCCAAGACGGAAATCCTCGAACGGGTCGAGTTGGCCAAACCGCAGCAGGCGCTTTACGAGACGGTGCGCAGTGCGATGGATGCCCGCGTGCGTGAGGCTATTGCCAAACGCGGCGCAGCTGCGGCGCGGATCACGGTGCTGGATGCGCTTCTGAAGCTGCGGCAGGTCTGTTGCGACCCCGCGCTTGTCAAAACAGCAGCCGCGCGTTCCGTCACCGAGAGCGCCAAGCGGACGCGGCTGCGCGATCTGCTTGGCGAGTTGGTCGCCGAGGGGCGGCGCGTGCTCGTGTTCTCGCAATTCGTCGAGATGCTGCGGCTGATCGAGGCCGATCTGACCGAGGCGGGCATTTCCCATCTAACCCTCACAGGGCAGACGCAGAACCGTGCGGAGGTCCTAGACAGCTTCGCGCAGGGCGATGCGGCGGTGTTCCTGCTCAGCCTCAAGGCGGGCGGGGTCGGGCTGACCTTGACAGAGGCCGACACAGTGATCCTGTATGATCCATGGTGGAACCCGGCGGTCGAGCGTCAGGCGATGGACCGCACCCACCGGATCGGTCAGTCGAGGCCGGTCTTTGTTCACCGCCTCGTGGCCGCTGGCACCGTTGAGGAAAAGATCCTCGCCATGCAGGTGCGCAAGCAGGCGCTGGCCGATGCGCTTTTCGACGATATCGGTACTGTATCGGAAAGCCTGCTGGACGAAGCGACGCTGCAGGATCTGTTTGCCCCGCTGAGCAGTTGATGAGAGCCGCATAACTGAAACGCGGGCACCGCCCGCACTTGGCTGGAGCGGCCGGTCTCGAGAGACGACCAGTTTCTCCGTATATTTGCCAATTTGCCTCGCTGCCCGGTGGGCTTCGTTGGCTGACGCAACATCGTTCGCAACTCCAACGATGTGCATCCCGCCTAGTCGCTGTCGCCGACCAACGGAGGGTGTTTTTGTCTGTAACACCCGCACGCTAAGCAACATTGGGCGTCGTGTTGGACGACACAAGGTGCCGATGCGCGGACGATCGTGACGCCGCCTGCAAACCAGCGAGGCAGCAGGAACTGTGCGCCCAGCTGAGATTATCTGTTCGGGCCATCAGTCCCGCCTTGTCTGAGCAGTGTTGTGGTCGCCAATACTGATCGTGTCGAGTGCAAGTGCTGGTCCGAAAAGAATAGATGCCCTCTTGAAACCGGGGCAGGCGACCGCCCGGGTTTCTCGCGTGACTTACCGGATACCTGTTTTGGTGAGAACGTGGCTCGCCAAGGTAGGCCTAGCCGGTTTCTGAACGATTGAGTTCGCACGTCGCCGAAGGATTCACCCTTCCTGTCGCACCCTGCTGAAAAGGGTGAAACCGTTCACCTGATTCGCGCTGCACTGGGGTTCACCCTTCTACGCGTCGTCCGATTGCAATAGCCGCGCAAAGGGCACTCCGGCCCCTTGGGGTCCACCCTTTATTCGTCATGATTTCATGAGCTTGTCGGGAGGGTTCCACCCTTTCCTATCAGGTGCCGTGCGAACGGGTGGATCGGTTCGGACGTCGCGGGGGCTGCGTGACCAGTGACAGAACCGGGGGCAACAACGCCCTCAACCCGGTTCCAAACGCCCGTGCATCTCCACCCTCAAATCCCCCTGCGCATTGCCGCTGCGACCCATCTGTCGCCTGTGATGTCTGCGCTTCCGCGCGGGGTTCGCCCATGAGCGCGCGTGATTGGCAGGCATTTGACGCTGAATTGCGCAGGCGATTGCCAGAGCTTGTCGTCGAACTGCTTGGCCAGCCCAGTTCAAAGACTTCCCAGGAATGGCGCTGGGGCCGCAAGGGTAGCCTTGCGATGATCATCAGCGGGTCGAAAGCGGGCATGTGGTTTGACCACGAGGCGGGTGACGGCAGCCATTTTTCAGATCTGGTTGGTCGCGAGCTTGGCATGCCTCGCAGCGATGCCAATGACTGGATCGCCGATCGTATCGGCATGGCGCAGGACCTGCGGCCCAAGCACCAGCGCGCCAGATCACAGGCTACGTCAAACAATCTACCCCCTGCGCCGCAGGAGGATGGCCGAAAGGCCGAAGAAAGCATCCCTCTGATTTCGCCAGCCGCAGAGGCCGCCGTTCGCGCTATGCGCATCTGGGCCAACGCCAATCCTGCCCGCGCGGATCATCCATATCTTGCGGCCAAGCAGGTCGCGCCTTGCGCGCTGCGCATGGATGCGCGTGGCCAACTCGTTATCCCGCTGCAGGATATCGATGGGCATCTGCACAGCCTCGAGACCATCGCCCCCGACGGTGCCAAGCGTTTTCTAGCGGGTGGTGCGAAGCGGGGGCATTTCGCGGTGGTGGGCATGGAACCCACACCACAGGCCGAGCCTCGTGGCCCGATTCTGATCTGCGAAGGCTGGGCAACAGGTGCAAGCCTACACATCGCGACGGGCCACACCGTCATCGCCGCCATGGATGCTGGCAACCTGCTGCCCGTCGCCGAGGCGCTGCGGGCCCGCTTCCCGGATGCCAACATCGTCCTGGTCGCCGACAACGACACCAAGCCCGACCGCGACACGAACCCAGGCGTCGACGCAGCGCGCAAGGCCGCGCTGGCCGTTGATGCGCGCATCGCGGTGCCCGAGACACCGGGCGATGCCAACGATCTGTTCTGTGCCGCAGGTCCGGACGCCGTAGTGGCGCTTGTCGCTGAGGCTGCGAAAATTCCGCCGCCACCGCCAACCTATGCAGCCCCTACTCTGACACCGGATACTGCGCGGGCCAGTCTTGCGGAGGCAATTGCGCGGTTCATGGCCGCGATCCCCGGCTATTGGGCGGACGTCGAGGCAGCAAGGGAGGCGGCAAAGGATGCGGATGCCGACCGCGATCCGTTGGATTTCAACATCGTGGCAAGCGCAGCCTTCCCTCCGCTTCTCGGCCTGCCCGTCGATGTTGGCCTCGGCAAGACCTCACATGCGCGCACCGCCATCGCCGAGCTGATCGACACGGGTGGGCTGGGCCGCCGCAAGGTCGTCTATGCCGTCCCGCGTCACGATCTCGGCGTCGAACAGGTCACGGCCTTTAAGGCGCTCGGTCTGCGCGCCATGCTCTGGAAGGGCCGTACGGCCCCCGATCCCGCGCCGAACAATCCCGAGCAGCTGATGTGCCGCGATCCGGAGGCCACCTTTGATGCGCTAGAGGTCGAGCATCCGGTCGAGCAAAGCTGCTGCAAGGTCAAGCGTGGGGCGGAGTTGCATCTGTGCGCGCATTTTCACGACTGCGGCTATCAGTGCCAGAAGCCACAGGCGCAGGCGGCCAACATCATCGTCTGCGCCCATGACAGCCTTTTCCACATGAAGCCTGAGGCCATTGGCACCGTGGGGCTGCTGGTGATCGACGAAGCCTTCTGGCAATCGGGCCTGCGCGGTCTCGATGGTAAGGCGACGCTCACGCAAGACGGGCTGGAGCCTGGGCGGACATCACTCGTCTGCTACACCGGCAAGGGCAAGATGGACGTGGGCGCCACGGCTGATCTCGTCGATGCCCGGTCGAGGCTTTGCAAGGCGCTGAGGGTCACGGAACCCGGTCCGTTGCGCCTTGGCCTTCTTGAAGCGGTCGGCCTCACATCCGATGATTGCCGCCATGCCGCGACGCTGGAACGGCGTCGCATGCGCGATGCCGGGCTGCTGCCGGGCATGTCGCCCGCAGAGCGCCGCAAGCGCATGGAGGCGGTTCTGCCGCACGCGTCGGAGCCATGGGCCCCGCCAGGGCGCTGCGCCGCGCTCTGGCTGATCCTTGCCGAGGCGCTGGAGAGCGAGCATGACGCCGCGGGCGCCGAACTCGTGCACGAACGCACGGAGAATGGATCCGTGCGGGCGCTGAAACTGCGCTGGCGCAGCCGCATCAGGGCCGGCTGGGCGGGTGAGGCACCGATCCTGCATCTCGACGCCACGCTCCGGCCGGAACTTGTCCGGGCCTACCTGCCGCGCATCGACACCGGCTTGCCCGTGGCGGCATGCCAGCCGCATGTCCGTATCCGCCAGGTCACCGGCAGCCCGACCTCGGCACGTGCGTTGACGCCGCCAACGCAGGCACCCGCGCGGGACCGAAAGGCCGCCGTGATCCACCTGCGTGATCTGCGCGCCTGGATCGCGCTGCGCGCGCGACAGTGCCACCGCCCCGCTCAACAGGTCGACCTGCTGGTCGTAGGACAGAAGGCCGCCATCGACGCACTGCGCGCAGCGGGTCTGCCGCCGCGGATGGAGGCGGTGCATTTCAACGCGCTGAGCGGGCTCGACCGCTGGGGCGGCATCGGCGGAATGATCATTCTGGGTCGCACGCTGCCTGCGCCGAATGCCGTCGAGCTTCTCGCCAAGGCGCTGACCGGTCGACAACCCATGCCAAACCCGAAAGACGCCGGCTGGTGGTATCCGATGGGTGAGCGGCGCATCCGGCTGGCAGGTGATCGGACAGCGCCCCTGGCCATGGAAACCCATGCTGACCCGATTGCCGAGGCGGTGCGCTGGAGCATCTGCGAGGGTGAGTTGATCCAGGCCATGGGCCGGGGCAGGGGCGTTAATCGCACTGCTGACACGGGGCTCGAGATCGACCTGCTCACGGACGTGGTCCTGCCCGTTACGGTGGATGCGCTGGTGCCTTGGTCGGAGCTCAAACCGACGCGACGCGATCTGATGGCGCTGTCGGGCATCGTCCTTGAGAACGCCACCGACATGGCGACCTGCTTTCCGGAGCTCTGGTCTTCGGCTGGGGCGGCACGGCAGGATCGCTCGAGGAGTGTGACAAACTGCTATTATAGGAACTTCTATAATAGCCAAATGTCACACTCCTCTGTGGAGGTGACTTATCGCCCGGCAGGGTCCGGCCATCGTGCGCGTATCGCCCGCGTCGACCTCGCCCGCATTCCCGATCCGGAAGCCTGGCTGACCAACCGCCTGGGACCGCTTGCCCAGTGCGTTATCGCAGCGCCGCTCGATGGGCAAGCTGCTCAGCATGATCGCCTTGATGCACTGACATCCCGACTGGCCAGCAGCATGCAGGCGGTGCTCGCCAAGCGCCGAGCTGCGCTCGACGCGCTGTCTGCGCGTCTGGACGCGGTGGCCCCCGTCGACTTGCACCAATCACCAACCCGAAACCACAAAGAGGAGGACCGAACATGAGTTTCGACACATTGCGCGTGTACGAGGCTGGGCATTTTTACGACGTAGATCTGCCTGACTGGTATCATAAGGCCTGCCGTCTCAGCGAGACCGAGCGCGTCGATTGGCACCGGGCCTTTGAGCGTGTGCTCGAGTGCGAGTACAGCCTGCTGACGGAGGCGGGTCTGTGCAGTGCGGGTCTCGAGATCCGGTTCTGGCCGAGTGCGATGACCGGTATGTTTGTCATCATCGAGACGCCGCTGGCCGTGGTCGAACAGATCGTCGTGATCCATCTCAAAGACTGGCTGCCATTTTTGTCCACATATCTGGCCCCGCTGATGGGTGCATCGGCGCAATACGCCATGCTCGAAGTGCAAGGCAAAATCGCAAATGCGTTGATCGCAAAGGCTCGCCATGGCGATGGGAGCCACATCAATCGTGAAACGGGTCAGAGCCAAATCGATCTCAAACGGGATCTGGAGCGGCGTCGACTTGAACAGTTGCGTGAGACTCAGGGAGGTGTGGCATGAAACCCAATCGCCATACCGGTCTCGAGCATCGCGACGGTTTTGATGTCGGCCGCGATCCGCGTTGCATGCGCACGGATGAGCTGGAGCAGTTGGGCCACGTGCGCGTCTCGCCTCTGCGTGCCCTGCGGTTGAAGTGCCTCGATTGCTGCAACGACTCTGCGCAAGAGGTGCGGCTCTGCACAGCGGTCGATTGCCCGAGCTGGCCATTCCGGATGGGCAAGAACCCATGGCGTGCTCCGCTGGATGATGCGGAGCAGACCCGGCGCGCCGCCATGATGAACCATAATCGTGCGTCCGCCTCGGCCGCGCCTGATAAAACTCAGGCTCAAAACGACGCCTTGCCTTCGGATGGGGTGAGGGTGCCAAGCGACATAGCCGTTGATTTTACCCTGACAGAACAGGACGGGGACGAAGGAGGTGCATCATGAGCGGCATGCGGTTCACCCCAAAGGGCTACGGCGGTCACCGCCGTGATGCCGACCGGGTTAAGCGCGATGGCTGGCAGGAACAGCAGATGCTGGCGGTCTCACTCGATGATCACAGGCTGACCTGGCCAGAGCGTGAACTGGTCCGCAGCTTGGCGAAAAGCTCTATGGCAAGCACCCGCAGGGCATGGAGGTGCGACATGTCAGATGACTGGACACGTGCCATGGTGGCCGACCGGCTGGACCTCGCAGCGGATGTAATGCGCTCCATGCCGCCTGTGCGCCCCCAGGGTTTTGTCAGCGCCTGGCCTGATTACGTCTCCAGCTTTGCCGATCA
>Ga0222630_1001082_pt1 | contig 12594 bp, 7 predicted proteins | sample AntAcemetagenom3_FD_179842 | JGI IMG/M metagenome (GOLD analysis project Ga0222630, IMG submission 179842) | Saline water microbial communities from Ace Lake, Antarctica - #3 | ecosystem: Environmental > Aquatic > Non-marine Saline and Alkaline > Saline | place: Antarctica: Ace Lake | collected...
AACCCAACCTCGCCATCATCAGGCGGACGACGCGCCAGCGCGTCGCGCAGCGCAATTGCGGTGGGCGAGTCGAAGACTTTGCGGAGCGCGCCGTCGGACTTTACGTTCGATTCATCGTGGGCGGCACTTTTTGAAGCTGCTTTTCCAGACTTGCCTTTCCCTTTGCGGTCGTTTCGGTTCGCGCCCGCAAGCGGCGCCACACCAGCTCCGTGCCCGTGCCACGTACCAAGCGTCACCGTCGAGCGCGTTTTTTCAAGAGCCTTGTACGCGTTTTCCCTGTTCGTCGCCACGATCGCGCTCGAGATTTCCCGAATCTCCGCCAAGCTCGTCACCTCCAACGTTTCCATCACCTCCTCGCTGTCCTTGACGTGTCTGGCGAACTCCGCTTTGGCGGACGCGAACGCGTTGGTTATGGACATCGTGTTTCCGGAGGCTGGTTTGTCAGGTGACGGGGACGCGGGTTTGTTGGAAGGCCCCCCCATCGTAGGGTGGTGCGCGTACTCGGTGCGCGGACAAACCACTGTAGACTAGGAATCGCAGTGTGAGTTACTCGCCTCTGTCACCACAGAGAAGAGACAGGCGCGACCGTACGCGATGCCCGCCGCGAGTTACTCGCTGGCAGAAGCTCCGTACAGGTATAGTGCGGCGAACCACCTGGCACGCCTCCTGCACAGCGCCGCCTGAGGTCACCACGCGCCGACGGTGCGCGTGCACCTGCGTTTGAACACTCGCATGCGAGATCTTCGACAAACGGACGGAACGGCGCCAGTTTTCATTGGAAACGAACAACCCAAATATCTTCGAGCGCTTCGTTCGCTTCCCTCATCAGTCGTGTCGGCACGATGTTGTCCGCGCCGCTCGCGCGGGTCGCGCCCGTGGCTTCGCGCGATGCGCGTGTGGGTCGTGTGAACCCTCGGTCAAACCCGGTGTTTTGCCGAGGCGCGCCTGGTTCCACCACCACAGGGCGACCAAGATCGCGGCGTTTGCCAATCAAAAGGGCGGTCAAACCAAGCGCCGTCCTGGCGGACGCCACGAAGGGCACGTCGTCGTACGACGACCTCGATTTCTCCGAAACGGAAAAGTACACGTGGAGAGTCGGCGGGCCGAACGACATCCCGTGCGTGCACCTTCGTGATGTGTACAAAGGCGTGAAACCGCTGGAGCCGCGGCCTTCGCCGTTCTGTACGAAGTCGTCGTGCCCCGTGACGATCGGCGCGCGAACCCCGGTTTCCTTGAACCGCACATTCGTGTCCGAGGACGACCGCGTGTTGCTGAAATCGATGGCGTTCGGGTACGTGTGTTTCTTTGCTTGGCTTGTGTGGTGTGTTCGCGGGCGAAACAAACCCGAGTTTCGCCAATCCGGGAGGCGCACGCGACGCCACGTTCCCTCCCCATCCCACGTCGCACAAAAAAAGACTCACACTCGGCCCTCAACTCCCCCAAAAAAAACGCAACAGATCTCCCGATTCGCTCGGCGCCTCCTGTTCCTTCGAATGCGACGCGAGCGGCGAGTTCAGGGTGAATGGCTTGTCTCAGGACGAGGAGTGTAACGTGTGTCAGTTCGTTCCCGAGTTTGCGAAACGAGCGGGACCCCGGGCCGCGATTTACCACGACCCCCAAACCACGCACGCCGCCATCGTGAACTGCGGCGGGTTGTGTCCCGGCATCAACGATGTTATAAGGTCCGTGGTGACCACCTTGGAAACGGGGTACGGGGTGCAAAAAATAAGCGGCATCCGGTACGGGTTCGGCGGGTTTTGGAAAGAAGGGAGTGCTAACTTGGAGCTGACCAGAGCCAACACGTCTGGGTTACAAAAGAGCGGCGGTTCGGTCATCGGCACCGGCCGCGGCGGCGGCGACGTGATGAAAATCGTGGACTCCATCGAAAAACAGGTACGTGTTGCCTTTCCCAAATCCGACACACGCTGTTTCGCCGATTGTCCCCGGAGTAATTACGTAGTTACTACATACATCACAAGTGCACGGTTTTACCGAAGCTGTTGACTGTTTGTCCATACATCTCGATATACATTCTACTTGGTGCCACTCAAGACTGACACTTTCTGTTATTTCGTCGTAAGGAAATCAACATGGTGTTTGTGATTGGCGGCAACGGAAGCCACGCTGGTGCGGATGCTATTTCCAACGAATGCGCCAAACGCGGCCTAGCGGTCAGCGTAGTAGGCATACCGAAAACAATCGACAACGACATCCTTCACATCGACAAAACCTTCGGGTTCGACACGGCGGTTGAGGAGGCGCAAAAGGCAATCAGGGCCGCCGCGATTGAGGCGAAGTCCGCGCTTAACGGAATCGGGGTGGTGAAGCTGATGGGGCGTCAAAGCGGTTTCATCGCGATGAACGCCAGTTTGGCGTCGGGGGAAGTGGACGTGTGCTTAATTCCGGAAGTGAACTTCGCCATGGAAGGCACCGGCGGGGTTATCAATCACGTCAAGAGCTTGTTGAAGAAACAAGGCCACGCCGTGATCGTCGTGGCGGAGGGCGCCGGGCAGGAGGTACGTATTGGGCCTGTCACCAAATCCCAACACTGTTTGCCCATACAAGACTGACACTTTTCTTTTACAATCGCAGTACGTGTTGGGTGAGGGGGGCAAGGACAAAGGAGGTAACCCTATTTTGGGCGACATAGGGCCTTGGTTCGTGAAACGGCTACGCGCGGAGATGAGCTGCGACGTCAAGTTCATCGATCCCACGTACATGGTGCGAGGCATCCCGGCGAATGCGCACGACTCCATCTATTGTACCATCCTAGGCCAAAACGCGGTGCACGGCGCGTTCGCGGGGTACACCGGGATTTCAATCGGGATGGTCAACACGCACGCGGTTTTCCTACCCATCCCGAGGTTAATAGAACGCGAACGCACCGTCGATCCGGACGGGCGGATGTGGCACCGGCTCTTGACGAGCACGGGGCAGCCGGATTTCCATCAGTACTGAACGGAGTGCGTATGTAGACGAATCTGCAGTCCTACGGAGTGCGTAGTAAAACGGTGCAACCTGATTGCACAGAGTTCGAGTCATGAAAGGCGGATCCGGATCGCCGGCGCTACGCTGCGAGCGTGCGCGCTCACGTTCGATTTGAAAAAGAAAAAAAAACCGGTCGTTGTGCTTTTGGTTTGCGAAGACGATTCGGCGAAGACGTCGTACCCGTCTGTTCCAGCAAGTAATAAGTGTAAAATCAACAAATCACAACGCATTTTTCGAACTGTTTCCCTCTTATTTATTCGCCACCCGTCGCGCGTCTAAGCCTTCGCCGCGGTGGAGACTACTTCCTCGACGACCTCGTCGCTCGCTTCCGGCGTGTTCGCTTCGGATGGCGGGACGAGTTGCCAGAACTTGGGCAACGATTCCGCCCACGCCGCCAAAACCCTGGTTCCTTTCGGCGACCCGGTTTTCAAAACGTGCGCCTCGATCAAGATTTTCAGCTGTTTCTGCCCAGCTTGGCTTTCCACCCTCTGCATAGTCACGATCTCGCCGTTGACCTTTGTGGGAAACGTCCCGTCCTCGTCGAGAAAATACCCCAGCCCGCCCGTCATCCCGGCGCCCACGTTCCGGCCAACCTTCCCCAAGACCACCACGGCGCCGCCGGTCATGTACTCGCAGCAGTGATCGCCGGTGCCTTCCACCACGGTTTCCGCCAAGCTGTTCCGCACCGCGAACCTCTCGCCCGCTCTTCCGTTGATAAACACGCGCCCGCCCGTCGCGCCGTACAAACACGTGTTGCCCTGAGATTGTAAAAGAAAAGTGTCAGTCTTGTATGGGCAATCAGTCGGCGGAATGTGGTTATTGGGAAATACTTACCGCGATGATGCAATCCTCGGGCGCGAACGGGCTATCCTTCGGGGGCAAAATAGCAACCTCGCCGCCGCTCATGGATTTGCACACGTAATCGTTCGCCTCGCCCTCTAAACGCACGTTGACGCCGCCCACGCAAAAGGCGCCGAAGGACTGCCCGGCGCTTCCCTCAAGGTGGATGTTGATCGCGCCCGCGAATCCGCTGTCGCCGTACTTCGCCGCCACCACGCCGGCCACCCTGGCGGTTGCCGCGCGGTCGACGTTGACGATTTTCCGGCTGATCGTCACCTCTCCCTCCTCCGCGATGGCGGTAATCACGAGCGGATCCTCCAGAATCTCGTCGTCAAGCACGCGCCCGTCGTTGTGCGTGGGCGAGTTCCGTCTCGCCGTTGAGGAACCAGACGCGCCAGACGACGTGGTGAGGAAGGACAAATCCAACCTTTGCGTCTTCGCGGGCTGGCCTTTGCTCGCGCTGCCGTCGCCCAAGGTCTTGGCTTGCTTGAACAAGTCGTTCCTGCCGATGACTTCGTCAAGGGACTTGTACCCCATCCGCGCCAGTTCCTCGCGAACTTCCTGCGCGCAGAACTGGAAAAAGTTCACAAGGTCACCGGGGGCGCCGGGGAACCGCGCTCGCAGTTCTTCTCGCTGCGACGCGACACCCACAGGGCAGTTGTTGGTGTGGCAAATCCTCGCCATGACGCACCCGGTGGCGATCATCGCGACGGTGCCGAAGCCGTACTCATCCGCGCCCATCAGCGCGCATTGAATCACGTCAAGCCCGCTTCGGCACCCGCCGTCCGCTCTTAACACCACGCGTTGTCGCAAGTCGTTCTCCACGAGCGTCCGGTGCGCCTCCACCAAACCCATCTCCATCGGGCCACCCGCGTGCTTGATCGAGGACAGCGGCGACGCGCCGGTTCCGCCGTCGCCGCCCGAGATTTGAATGATATCCGCGTTTGATTTCGCAACCCCCGACGCGACCGTGCCGATCCCCGCCTGCCCAACCAGCTTCACGCTAACCTTCGCCTTGGGGTTCACCATGTGCAGGTCGTAAATAAGTTGGGACAAGTCCTCGATGGAGTAGATGTCGTGGTGGGGGGGGGGGGAGATCAGGGGTACGCCCGCTTTGCTTCTTCGCAAACTCGCGATGTACGGCGATACTTTCTTGCCCGGCAGTTGTCCGCCCTCCCCCGGCTTGGCGCCTTGCGCGACCTTGATTTCAAGCTGCGCCGCGCCCATCAGGAACGCGGTTGTTACGCCGAACCTACCAGAGGCGACCTGCCGAATCGCAGAAGTGGCGATGTCGCCGTTCCGCAAGCCCCTTAGGTGGGGAAACGTGTTGCTGTTCCCCTCGGCGTCAGCGTCGTCGATGGGGATGTTGCGCTGCGGGTCTTCGCCGCCTGAGTGTAAAAAAATAAATGTCAGTCTTGTATATCGCGATGTATTGGACAAACAGTCAGAGGTAATAGTCCCTTCTGGTGCGAGTATGGGCAATCAGGGAGGCGGAATGTGGAAATGGGAAATACTTACCTTCGCCCGAGTTTGACCTTCCTCCGATCCTGTTCACCGCGATGGCGATGGCTTCGTGGCACTCCCGTGAAATCGCACCAAGAGACATACCCCCGGTGCAGAACCGCTCGCAGATCTTAGACACGGACTCGACTTCGTCAATGGCAATGGGCTTGCGGTCGGAAACGATGGTGAGCATGTCCCTGAGTGAGGTAGCGGGGCGTTCGTTTCGGTGCTCTTCGTAAAGCTTGTACGCATCCGCGGAGCCCTCGCCCTTACCGCCGAGATCAACCGCTTTGTGCAACAACTTGCTCATCTCCTGGTTGTTCGCGTGGTACTCCAAACCAGGTTTCACCTGGAACATCCCGCGTGCGCTGATACTGGAGATCTCGCCATCTGCGGGTTCGTTGGAGGACGCGAACATCGCGGTTTCCGCGGCGAGTTCGTCCAAGTTCAGGCCGCCGATCCGCGACACGCTCCCCTTGAATGCCGCGTCGATGAGCTCGGGGCCGATGCCGTAGCACTCGAAGATCTGCGCGCCGTGGTAGGAGGTTAGCAGTGAGATGCCCATCTTGGACAGGATTTTTTTCAAACCCGCGTTCAGGGCGGCTTTGTAGTTCCGTTGCGTATCCGCGACGGACATGTTGGGCATCTTCCCGCGCTCAATCGCTGCTTCAACTTTCTTGCTGAGCCTCCACTGCCGCGTCGTTTCCAAACCGAGCCACGGGTTCACCGCGCTCGCGCCGTACCCGATGAGGCACGCGACGTGGTGCGTTGAGAACGCTGAGGCGGTTTCCACTACGATCGAGGCCCTTGTTCGAAGGCCAACGGAAATCAGGTGGTGGTGCACCGCGCCGACCGCTAGGAGCGACGGAATCGCGGCGCCCGCGCCGAACTCGGGCTTGTCCGTCAGCACGACGCACTCGCTCCCGTCCGCCACCGCGCTCTCTGCGGCTTTGCAAAGCGCATCGAGGCCTTTCTTCAGGCCGCCTTTCTTCGCGTCCGCGTTGTAAAAAGCGGGAACTCTTACTGCTTTCAGGGAAGCAACCGCGAGCACCGCGTCGACGTCCTCGTCGAAAAGCACGGGTGATTTGATGCTCACCGCGGGGATGTCCTTGGCGCCGTCGTTGTTCAACAAGTTGCCCTGAGATAAATACAACAAAGTGTCAGAGTTTCGTAGCGTGTATGAGGGAGTGGGTAGTACTTTCCGACTGTGTTCCATACAGTGCGGTAAACAGGCAGCGGGATTTGGGTTTGGGAAATACGTACCTTCGCGCCGAGCGTGATTTCCAAGCTCATCACCAACCCCTCTCTCAACGGGTCAATCGCGGGGTTCGTGACCTGCGCGAACCGCTGTTTGAAGTAGTCGTACAACAGGTGCGGCCGCCCGGATAACACCGGCATGGGGGCGTCGTCCCCCATCGACCAAGTCGGTTCGCCGCCCGTCCCAGCCATGGACTCGATGATCATGGTCACGTCCTCCGCCGCGTACCCCGCGGTGGCTTGCGCTTGCAGAAGCTCCACCGAGGTTAGCTTGGGCGTTCCACTCGGCTCCGCGGTGGGCAGGAACATGATGTCTTTAAGCCACTCCGCGTAGTCGCACCGAGTCGCCACCACCTTGGCGACCTGCGTGTTCTCGAGAAACTCGCCCGTTTCCAAATCCGCCTCGATCATCTGCCCAGGCCCGAGCCGGCCTTTCGCGACGACGTTCTTCGCGTTCGTGATGACGTCGCCCAGCACGCCCACTTCGGACGCGACGTAGATGTAGTCATCCGCGGTTCGCCAGAACCGGGCGGGTCTTAGGCCGTTTCTGTCGAGACGGCAGCCCAGCTTTTTGCCGTCGCTGAACACCAACAACGCCGGGCCGTCCCAGGCTTCCTGCATCCCGGCGAAGTAGTCGTAGAACTTTTCAACCTCGGGGTACGTGGCGTCCAACTCGGGGTGGTTGCGGTACGCCTCCGGGACTAACAGCATCATGGTTTCCGCGACCGGCCGGCCTGACTTCACAAGAAGCTCGGCGACTCGGTCCAGGTTCGCGGAATCCGACGCGGCGGGGTTGCAGATGGGGCGCAGCTCGGCTTCACGGCCGTCCCACACCGGGTGCGTCATGTCCGCCTCCTTGGACGCCATCCAGTTCAGATTGCCCTGAAGGGTGTTGATTTCGCCGTTGTGCCCTAGAAACCTCATGGGCTGCGCCAAAGGCCACTTCGGCACCGTGTTCGTGCTGAACCGCCTGTGGTAAATGCAGAACTGCGCTTCGAAATCTGTGTCCTGTAAATCGAGGTAGAAGGCGCCGACCACGGCGCTGCGAAGCATGCCTTTGTACACGATCGTGCGGCCGCTCATGGTGCAGACGTAGAAGTTCTCCGCGATGCCCGGCATCTTGGCGTCCAACTGCGCGGCGGCCTTCTCCGCGGTTTTGCGCGCTACGTACAACTTGCGCTCCAGTTCTTCACCAGTCGCGCCGCCCACCAAAACCTGTTCGATCACGGGCTCCGTGTCCCGCGCCATCCTTCCAACCACGGTTTTGTCCACGGGCACCACGCGCCACCCAAGCACGACAAGGCCTTCCTTGACGATGCTCTTCTCTAACAACTCCTTGCCCTTCGCGGCTTGCTTTTTGTCCTGGGGAAGGAACACCATGCCCACGCCTGAGGAGCCTTCCGCGAACCCGGCGATAGCGTTTTCGTCACACCACTTCCCCAGCATCTTCCACGGAATCGTGCACATGATCCCGGCCCCATCACCGGAGTCGTCATCCGCACTACACGCGCCGCGGTGTTCCATGCACCCCAGCGCCATGAGCGAGTCGGTGATTGTTTTGTGCGTCCTCAAGCCTTTTAAAGAGGCGACGAACCCGACGCCGCACGCGTCGCGTTCTTCTAAAATCTGCTCGAGGTCAACAGCGCCGCCGGTGTAGGGCGCGCGCGATTCAACCGCGCTGACCACGGTGCCCGTACGAGGCGCGGCGTCGGGTGAGGGGACCGCGGATCGGAACCTGCAGACGAGGGGTTTTGATATGGTTAGTTCGTGTTAGGGTTGGTGACGTCGAAATCGAACCACCACGAAAAAAAACCTTTCCAAAAAAAGCCAAAACCTGCAGCGCGCGCTTTTTGCGTCGGCACGTGACGTGTTTTTCAATCAATTGATTGGGAAGAGGGGCGTACCTGGGGAGGGCCTGTGCTTTTCGGAGGCCGAGGAACGAGGGGGTGGCATTCTGCGGGTTTGATTAAGTGGGGTGTGGGGGTCAGCGATCCGGTCAAATGCGTAGTGTTCACCGACCTTGATCGGCCGTGGATGGCCTCGCGGGTGCGTCCGCATGGGCGGAACGCAAATTTCTTTGACGTGGCAGTTGAGGGTTTGCAGCCCTAGGGTCCCCGGACGCGCTCTCGAGTGCGCCGGAAACGAGGACGTGCGCCTGTGTTTCACGTACCGTGTTGCCGCCAACCGAACGCGCGTTCGCGCGCGTGTTGGCGCGAAGTGACTTCGCGACCGAGGAGGACCTTCCCGGGGTCGCGCGAGACGCGCCGGCCATCGGCGCGAGGGCCACAGCGTGCGCCACACTCGCCATCGTGCAAAGTTAGACTCCGCGGAGAGCTCGTCGGAGAATGCGCCTGGGCGAGTCTTCCGAGACGTTTGGGGTGCGACTAAGCCTGGGGGCTGTTTTACACGCAAAGCGACGACGCGATTCGTCGCGGTCCCGTTCGGCGTCGAGGCGAGACGCGCGCGGTGTTATGGGGTACCGCGGACGCGCGGGAGGCACGTTTTTAACGGAATCGGAATCGAGGAGAGGTTGCCCAGCAAAGTGCTTCTGCCAAGTTAAAAAGGAGTCCTCGGCCAAACTTTCTTGTTTAGGTCGACTAAATACGCTATTCATGGTCGATTTGATCCGGTCCGGGCTCTCGGCCTGCGGGCGCTCCACCGGGTAAAATACCCCGCGAAAGCCTTTTGCCACCACACCGCGACGGTTCGTCAAAACGCGATCAAGTGATGGGCTGCTCAAAGGTTGTTTGCCAAAACTGCTTTTGGCCAAAACCGCCGAGGCGTTCCGAGGGTCTCGCTCTTTGTCTCTTTTTCCGAGGCAGTCCACGCCGGCTTCCCCGCGCCGCGTTGGCGACAAGTGCACCGCGCCTCGAGAACGCGCATCGGTTTCGCGCGAAGGCGGCGCAACCGTCATCACACCGCGTCGCGCCATGCGGGAGACGCGCGGGTCACGGCTGGACCGCGGCGCCTCGGAACTGACAACCGGTTCGAGAAGACCTCCACCTCGCGCGAGTGCGTTTCCCCACGCGCGCGCGCTTTTCACGGCGTGTCTCGTGGCGAGCGCGACTCACCACGCGTTCGCGACGCCAACGGTCAGCCTCGACGCGCTCGTGACAAGAGGCGCGTGCGTGTCCCCGACGGGAACGCCAAACGGTGACCACGAACCGGTGCTTCTGCGCGTCGCGCCGTGGGTGGGAAACGGCGCGCAGGTGACGTTGGGTTTGGGGTGGGGCGATCCGAGTTTCGGCGACGACGATGCTGTGCCGTCCACGACAAGTACACTCGAGGTCTTTGCTGTGTCTGAACCGACCAACGTCGTGGCGTCGTACGCGGAGGAAAACGACGAGCAACGCAGTGAAACGAACTCGTTACACTCGGAAACGCTCGACGCGTCTTGGGCGCCGCAAACGAACGGCGCCACCGCGGTGGTGCTGGTGATGGCGAAATTCCTCGATGCGTCGTCTAAGGACTCGAAGAAAGCAGCGCTCCAAGAACAAGTCACCGCGGTCCTTACCGTCGTGGACTCGTTACCCGGAAACGAGCTCGTTTCGGTTTGGGCGCTTTCCGCGAATTCTGCGACGCCGGTTTTACTCAGCGACTTTCGAAGCAAACGGTTGGGCGGGCGGCGACACGTCCGGCGACGACTAACGGAGTTACTGCTCATGAAAGGTGAAGCACTGGAATCGAGTGGAGTACCCATTGATCGTTCGGTACCGGTCAAAACGTTACCCGAGTTACCTTTCAACAAATCCACGTACCTTTCAAACGCGAACACCGATTGGCGCCGCGAATCGTTTGCGAATTTAGTCACAGAACTCGCGCTTTGGCGGGACGACGCGGAGGGACCCGTGGCGCGGGACCTGGTGATCGTGTCGTTTGAAAAGTTTGACACTAAAAGCGCTGTGGACGAGTACGCTCCAGACCCGAAACAAAACGTCCAAAGCATCTCCAGGGAATCGAACCGCGAACCCTCGGGTCCCGTCTCCGGCGCTTTACGGGGAGGCCGGTGGTCGCTGACGTGGGCGGTACAAAACGCGCTCGGCACTATTATTGAGTCTGAAAATTACGCAATCGTGTCCGGGTGGAGCGCGGCGAGCCTCGCGAATCGAGCGCAAATAGTGACACGTCGCCGGCAAAGCATCATCCGAGTCGGGGTTTGTTTCGGTGGGTCGGGTTTAACAAGCGCGGAGTCTGAAAATAAATCGTCTCCGAGTGAAAAGAGTATCGAGTTTCGAGTGCGGGCGGACACGACGCGGGTGCGAAAAACGACAATCACCGAGGCTTCTTTCGGTGTCTCGTGTGTCGTTCCCTCGCCTTCGTTCGACTCCGTGTTTCACTTGGCGACGACTGAGTGCGTCGCGTCCGAGTCAGCAGCCGACGTTTATCCCTACCCAGACGCGGTGACGCTTCGTATGAGCGTTACGGAAAGAACCGTTTTCGACTCGAAACGGTCGTACTACAAAGGAACGTACCTGCAGTCATTGAACGCGAAACAAAACATGAAAATGGACGTGCAGTTCGGAGACGCGAGTGCTCTTCCCTCCCGGGACGGCGGGGACGGCGGGGACGGCGGGGACGCTCCGGCCGGGGCTGGCTTCTTCGGGAACTCCAAGGGAACTCCTGGGGACGGTACTGGAAATGAAACCGCGATCCTCAAAATCCATCCCGGAAACTCCCGGTCCCTCCCGATCACCGCGAAAACTAGGTTCCGGGGAGTCTCGTCGCTTCGAGATTGCGAACGCCGGAAAAGCCTGAGCGTGAACCTTTCCGGGAAAACCAAGGTGCGGGGCTTTCCCATTCACCGCGTTCCGCCTTCGCGATTGTGCATACTCGTCCTGCGTCCTGGACGTCTTACGACCAGGAGGGACGGTTATTCCAATCCCTCATACCATGGAACACAGGGCCGGACCCCTTTCCAATCCCGGATATACCAATCCCGGATATACATATGGCCCCCGAGACTGACACTTTCGGCTTTTATCGTGCCAGATTCGCCTCGCGCCGGGAAGCGCGAGCGACAAGTTCCTGCTCATCTCCATGTGCTACGACGATCGGTACGTGAAAACCAAGCTGGTGTTGAGTTTAGCGGCTGAGTTAGGTACGGCCGGAGTGGGCTTTCCCAAATCCGACACACCTACGTTTTATCTCTAACGCTGGTGACTGTTCGGATCGATTACGAGTGACTGTTTACTCACACACATGGCCCGAAAGACTGACACTTTCTTTTACTCATCGCAAGGCGCGTTTCCGCACCAAACGAGGTACGTGCGATTACTGGTGGAGAACAAGCTGAAAATAAGTGGAGCGGAAGTTTTCGAAAACAATGGGCTGTACCTCCTCGTGGATGACCCTACCACGGCTTTGGAGCGACAACATTTACGGCTAGGCGCGGTGGTGCGACGACGGAACGACGCGCTGCGTGTGACGGAACCGGGGAAAGGGACGCCGGACGTGAAGTTTCCCGAGAGCGACGACGAAGAGGAGAGCGAAAATTTGGAAATTGAAACGCGCGAGAAATACGACGAAATCGCGACCCTCGCGTTGACGTGCGGCGAATCTTGTTACGCCCGGTTGGACCAAAAAATCGACCTCGAGCAGTACCTAAGATGGACCTCGTTAATGACGCTAGTGGGTAGCGGAGACCACGTCGATGAAACCTGGTTCTACGCGAGCGACGAAGCGGTCTTCACGGCGTCTCACACGAAAAAAAGGGAAACTGAAACCGAAAATGAAAAGAACTGGCGATTTCAAACCCACGCCTGGGACCCGGACGACGCGTTTCAAAACTGTCACCACGACGGGGAAAACGCGTTGTTTGACCGGTACGGGCTTTTAATATGCGCGGAGGGTGACTTGGACAAGGCGTTTCTTGGTGACGAGGCTTTGTACGGTAAGTATTCACAGTCACCGCGTTCCGCCTCTGCGATTGCGCGTACTCGTACCAGAAGGAACTATTACCTCTGACTGTTTACTCACACACATTACGAGAGACTGACAATTTCGGCG
>Ga0222630_1001087_pt1 | contig 12546 bp, 9 predicted proteins | sample AntAcemetagenom3_FD_179842 | JGI IMG/M metagenome (GOLD analysis project Ga0222630, IMG submission 179842) | Saline water microbial communities from Ace Lake, Antarctica - #3 | ecosystem: Environmental > Aquatic > Non-marine Saline and Alkaline > Saline | place: Antarctica: Ace Lake | collected...
GGAAGGTTCGCCGGAAGCGCCTCCATCGTTCGTGGTGACGTGAGATCCGTCTGGCACGTCAAGTTCGGATCCGTCTCGAAGGCTCGGTCGCAACCGATACGAACAGGCGCCAAGTTTTTCGGCGGTCCCGCGAGTTCGCACATCACCCCCGTTGAACTTTTCAAGGGTGACGCCGCGCGAGCGAGAAAAGAAGAGCAACCGCCGCCAAAGGCGCTGGGGTACTCCGCCGCCGCTTTCGCCAAAAACGATTTCGCCTGCAAAAATCGTGCGGAATCGAACGAGAACGTGATCAAGCGATCGTCCTCGGCGTCGAACGTATCGCTCGCGTCGAACCCGCGCGGTTCCTCGCGGACGCCAAGCGCCACGACGCCCGGCTCGGGCGTCGAGATGACGCGAAGGCAAGACGCGTACGACAAGTCGATGAAGACGGGATCAAGTGGGAAATCTTCGAAGGCGTAGCGGAAGCTGATGCCTCGACGCCAAAATATGACGTGCGACTCAGAAACACCGCTTGTGTGCAAGCCGCTGGTGACGTTGATCTCGATTGCCGCGACGCGTTTGCACGGCGCCGCGTCACCGCAACCCGAGGCGTAATCGTAAACGACGCCGTCCAGGCTATCTTCGAAGTTCGACCTTCCCGAATCGCTTTGGAAATCGATTTCGTTGTTCCGTGCGCTTCGTGAGAGAGCCCCGAAGCTGGACTTCGCGGTCTGCAAGCACTTAGCCACGTCGTCAAGCTTCAGGCTGACATCCCCGGCGGCCGCGGTAGCGTGCACGAGACTTTCCACCGCCGCGCGCATCGCGGGCGCGTCGCCGTCTGACTCGGCAGCTCGCCAGAACGCGACGAGACTCGAGGGCGTTCCTTGCGGGACGATTTCGTTCGCGGTGCCGTGACCGTTCCTTCCAGGCTCGTAGTTATCAGACGCGAGAAGTTTTGCGAGAGACCGTGCGCTTTCCGGACATCCCGCGTTCTTCCTCGGGTTGACCACCACAGCGAGGGTTTCGAGAACCTCCCTGCGCGCAAAGGCGTAGAGATCAGTCGCGGAGCACGTCGCGGCGTCGACGAGCTCGGCGACGAGCGCATCGCCGAGACTCTTGTTCCAACGCTTGGAGTTGTGGTGCACAGCCATTGAACGGACGGCGACGTTGAGCTCGGTGAAGATGTCAAGCTCGGTCATCTGCTCGCGAAGAAGACGGTGCGATGGATGCGAGGGTGAGTCACGGAGAGGAAAAAATCGGACGTTTTTGAAATTTTGCGCAGGCTTGGGAAGAAAAACGAAACTCACCGTGAGTGACCCGCGTCGGGCGGCGTCCATGACGTGCTCGGAGAAGGACTTGTACACGGCGTGAATACTTTGGACGACGTCGCCGCCGTCCTCGCAACGATAATCCTTGAAGAAATTCATCCTGCGATTCGGACAAGAAGAAGTGTGAGGCGGGCGTACGGAGGCGGGTCGCGCGGTCAGAGAAGGCGTCGTTTGAGGGGGACGAAAGCGCGGAAACGCGAGAGGGGGTCGGGTCGGGTCGTATCGCGCACTTTTTGAATGTCGTCGGAAGCAGTTTCACCAAGCGATGGATGAGTTCGAGGCTCCATGTGGACGATGACCGCTTGCGGTCGAGTTCCTGCGGCGGGAGACGTCGCGAGAGGGGGTCGTGGTCAGTGTCTTTCGCGTGACGTGCGTGTGTTTTTGAAATAACGGGCGAAGCAAGTACCCACCGTTCGGAGGCACTTCCAGACGCCGTACACAGCCTCGGGATCGTCGCTGAGCTGGCCTCGCGCGCATTCATCCGCGGCGTCGATGGATCTCGTGAGCTCCGCGGCGTGCGGTGTGCCCTGCAGCGGGTGCTCAGCGAGCGCCGTGAGAAGGGGCGCGGAGGTGAGAGGCGGCATACGGCCCGTTTGAAGGGGGAAGAAGTTCGCGGCGCGCTCGGGGAGCGCGCGCGAGGTTAGGCGCGAAGCGAACGCGCGTCCGCGAAAGCGCGGAGTGCGGCGTCGGCGAGCCTCTTCGACGAGGAGAACGGCGCCGCGCGTGCGCTTGACGGGAACGGTGTCGCACGACCGCCCGAGTGCACGCGGAAGTGCTGGAAAAGCAACGCTCCGACAACCCAAAACTGGCACCGAATCGCGGAAATCCTTGGCCACGCAAAACCCCGGCAAAAGATGACGTGCGAGGTGCATACTTGTCGCTTCCAATTTAGCCGTCGGCCCGCGATCAATCCTCACCGCGCTGTCGTCGGTCTTCCCCGGCTCGCACGAGAATCGCCATGGTCGGTGCCGTTGCCATGGTCACCATGGCTTCCGCGGTGCGCCCCGTCGCGCGCGCCACCCCGGGTGCCGCGAGCGCGCGAGCCGCGCATTCGGCTCGCGTAAGCGCCGTCGTTCCTGGCGTGTCGTCGCGCGGGTCGCCGCTGCTTACCCGCCGCCCCGTCCGCGGTCGCCGCGTCGTCGTGGGCGAACGCAAGAAGCGCGACTCCGAGGGTCCGTTGGACACCGTCGAAATCGAAGAGTGCCTGCAGGTACGCACGCCGTCCCACCTTCCCACACCCGCGGGGTGGCTTTTCTTCATTTCTCCGAGGGACGAACGATGGAGGGACCAACACGCGACGTGTGCATCGGACCGGCCGACCGGTTGGTGCGGCGGACCGCGGGAAGCGAGTCTGCCTGCGCGTCACGGCGTTGTCTTGGTGCCCGTGTGATGACAAGTGCGCGAGTTTCCGGGTGCTCCGCCGTCGCGCGCTTCCCTTCGCGTCTCCCACGCGTCCTGCGGCGCCTCGATCCTCGCTGACCATCTTGTTTTCCATTCCCGACTTTGCGATTGTTTTCCACAGGATGCGGAGTGCAAGGTGGAGATGGTCTCCGCGCTGGAGGAGGCTCTGCTAAACCAAAACCATTTCGCTGAGCCGGAAAAGCTGGTGGCGGCTGCTGTTGCCGCGCCCGTCGCCGTCGCCGCCGCCGCCGTCGCCCCCAAGGACACGAAGCCCAAGGCGCCCAAGCCGACGAAGGCTGAAAAGGCCAAGGCCAAGGAAGAAGCGAAGGTTTCGGAACCCCCCCTGAACTTCGACCGCTTGAAGTCCGTTGGAACGTTCGTGAGGACGGTGGAGATCTGGTCGTTCGTGTTCGCGTTCGTGTTCAAGCGCTTGAAGTTGGAGTTGAAGTTCACGTACAAAGGCGGGTGGAGCGAGGCGAAGAAGCTGGAGAGGGAGGCGGTTTTGGCGAGCTGGTTGCGACTCGGGTTGCTGCGTTTAGGGCCGACGTTCATTAAAATCGGCCAGCAGTTCAGCACACGGGTTGACGTTTTAAGCAAGCCCTTCATCGCGGAGCTGGAGAAGCTTCAGGACAGGGTGCCTCCGTTCCCGACACGGCTGGCGAGGCAAATCGTGGAAGAAGAGTTGGGCCGGCCCATTGAGGACGTGTATTCGGAGTTCGCGGACGAATCCTTGGCAGCGGCGAGTCTGGGGCAGGTACACCTTGCGAAGCTGAAGCTAACGGGGGAACAGGTAATCGTGAAGGTCCAGAGACCTGGGCTGAAGGAGATCTTCGACATCGACTTGAGAAACCTACGAGTAATAGCGCAGTGGTTACAGAAAGTGGACCCGAAAACCGACGGCGCGGCGCGGGATTGGGTCGCGATATTCGACGAAACCGCCCGCGTGTTGTACGACGAGGTTGATTACCAGAACGAAGCCAACAACGCGCGCGAGTTCGCCTCTCAGTTCAAAGACACGAACTGGATCAAAGTTCCGAAGATCTTCCAGCAGTACACGAAAACGCGAACGCTTTGTATGGAGTACGCGCCCGGGGTGAAGATCAACGACTTGGAGGGTTTGCGGCGAATGAACGTCGACCCCGACCGCATGGCGCGCCTCGCCGTGGAGGCGTACCTGCAGCAAGTCCTGCGGTTCGGGTTCTTCCACGCGGACCCGCACCCCGGGAACGTCGCCGTGGACACGGGGGACCCGGAGGGGTTGGGCAGGTTGGTGATTTACGACTACGGCATGATGGGCCGCGTGCCGGATGAAGTAAGAGGCGGGTTCCTGGAGCTGTTCTGTACGTGTTGCGTTTCCCAAATCCAGGTACTGTTTTATCTCTCAGCTGGTGACTGTTTGTCCATACATCGCCCAACACGGGACTGACACTTTTCGTGTAACAATCACAGACGCCGTGTTCGAAAAGAACAGCGACAACGCGGTCAAGGCTTTGTCCAAGATGGGCGTCCTGGTGGACACCGGCGGTGACCTCACCGCGGTAAAGCGAACCGCGGATTTCTTTTTAGGGAGCTTCGACCAGCGCGTGGAGACGCAGGAAAAGCAACGCGAGACAAACAAAGACGAGTACGAATCCGACTTCAAAGCGAAAAGGACCAAGGAGGAAAAGAAGACGCGACGGAAACAGATTCTTTCGAACATCGGCGAGGATCTGTTAGTGGTGAGCAAGGACCAGCCCTTCCGGTTTCCCGCAGAACTCACGTTCGTGGTGCGGGCGTTTTCCGTGCTGGACGGCATCGGCAAGTCGCTGAACAAAAAGTTTGACATCGGCGAGATCAGCGCGCCGTACGCGCGGTCGTTGCTCATCGAAGACAACCCGAGTTCGTTACCGCCGCAGGTCGTCGCGAGACAGCGGGATTTCCAAAGACGGTTCGACAAACAAAACAAAGCCATCATCAACCTTTTCAAAGGCCCGGACGCGATCGAGGAAATCGCGGACGTCGTGCGCGCCATCGAAAGAGGCAAGCTTAAGATTCGCGTCCGCGCGCTTGAAGCGGAAAGGGCGATTGACCGAGTGTCCGTGATGCAGGACGTACTGTTAAAAGCCATGATCGCGTGCGCCGCGGTCAACATCGGGACGGTGATGTTTGTGTGTGGGATGTTGGTCCAAGCCAAGGTGGCGTTTGGGGTTTCCGCCGCGTTCGGGCTGCAAGCCGTCGCGGCGCAGGGGAAACTGTCGAAACTCGTGAAAAAGGAAGCGAGCTACTCGGGAGCGGCGTGAGAGGTTGATTTCGGCGAATTCATTTGTACAGGCGAGCGCGGGCGGTACGCGCGTTCGCGGTAGTTGGACGTGCGTTGGACACGCGTTTAATAGCACTAAAGCGAACATAGGCCCGATACGTTTGCGTGTTACCAAAACCGGTACCTATAATTAAAATGAATGCATGTGCTGCGCGTTCCGATCGTAGTCGCTGCGCCCCTCTCGCCGCGCGTTTTTTTCCTCAACATTAAAAATCCACGTCCGTGCGAAACTCGTACGCGTCCGGCCCATCCGCGTCGCCGTCCACCGACTGCATCACCCCGTTCTTCTGGTACTGGTCCACTCTGTGTTCGAAGAAGTTGGCTTTTCCTTGAAGGGAAATAGTTTCCATCCAATCAAACGGGTTTGGGGTGTTCCATACCTTCGTCCCACCCAGCTGCACGATTAACCGATCCGCGACGAACTCGATGTACTCCGCCATCAGCCCCGCGTTCATCCCAACAAGCGCGCACGAAAGCGCGTCGCACACAAACTCTTTTTCAATCTCCACCGCGTCTTTCACGATGTCCTGCAGTCTTTCGTTTTCAAGCGGGTGCTTCAGCATGCTGTACAACAAGCACGCGAAGTCGCAGTGCAAGCCCTCGTCTCGGCTGATCAGCTCGTTTGAAAACGTCAGGCCTTTCATGAGGCCTCGTTTTTTGAGCCAGAAAATCGCGCAGAAGCTCCCGCTGAAAAAAATCCCCTCCACGCACGCGAACGCGACGAGGCGCTTTGAGTTTTGCCAGAAAAGTGTCAGTATTGCATTTGCAAACAGTCGGCGGGATTTGGGAAATGCAATACGTACCTCGGCGAAGCACTCCGCGCTGTTGATCCATCGCATCGCCCACTGCGCTTTCCTTCCCACGGTGGGGACGTTGTGGATGGCTTTGAACAGGTACTTTTTCTTCACCGGGTCTTTGATGTACGTATCCTGGCCCGATAAAAAAGAAAGTGTCAGTCTCTCGTGATGTGTATGAGGGATTGGTATGAGGGGTTGGAAAGGGTATACTGTACTCCATAGTATGAGTAAACAGTCAGGGTAATAGTCCCTTCGCAGGACGAGTATGGGCAATCAGTCTTCGGAGCGTATTCAGTGGGAAAGGCCCTTACCAGAAGCAACCCGTAGGTTTCGCTGTGGATGTTTTCGATCGCGAGCTGGAACGCGTAGAACGCCCTCGCTTCGGGCATCTGTACGTCTTTCAGGAACCGCAACCCCAAATTCTCAAGCACGATACCGTCGGACGCGGCGAAGAACGCCAACACGTGCGAGATGAAGTGCTGTTCGTTTTCGGTTAAGTTGACCCAGTCGCGGTAGTCGTAGGACAAATCGATCTCCTCCGCGCTCCAAAACGAAGCCTCGGCTTGTTTGTACATCCGCCACACCTCTTGTTCTTTGATTGGAAACAAACAAAACCGGTCGGGGTTGTCCTGTAGCATTGGTTCATCGAGGTCCCGGTTCCACGTGGTGGTTGAAGACCCCGAGGCGCTTGAGGAGGACTTGTTGCTCTTTTCGTCGTCCTCAAGGGGCGACCGCCGCAGATCTCCGAAAGAACTGAGCTCGTCGTGGCACCCCAGCTTGGGGTGCTTGCCGCTCGCCATCGCGAGCGCGGCCGCGGAGAGGGACTCTCCCTTGGCATGCACATCGGTTTCAAGTGCCATATTGTCTTCAACACGGGGCATCTCGTTCAACAGGTGGTACCCGACGCAACACTCACGACACGTCACACCGATCAATCCGTCTCGTCACGTGATCCAATGTAAACCCTGTTTCTCCGAAAGAAAGAAGGGTCCGACACGAAGGTGCGGCGGTATCTAAGTGGGAACGAGAACGAGGAGTTGGAAACCGGCTGGAACTTCGAAACGAGTGCGTTGGGAGACGCAGGACGAGTTTCCGGAAACACGACGCGGCGCGGGGGTACCCGGACGTGCGCGCGTGAGTGGCGCCGCCTGATGCAAAGTGGACGTCACCACCGGAAAATTCCCGCCGAAAAGACCCCGATGAAATCACCACGTGGCGGTGTCAGTCTTCTTCACGACACCCCCCCCCCTTCCTCCTCTCCTCTTCATCTGCATCCTCCTCGTCCTCCTCGTCCTCGTCCTCCTCATCCTCTTTCTCGTCCTGCTCTCCCACCGAGAAAGAACTCTCGTGCCGAACCAGGCGACCGCAGAGAGCCCCGAACCAGATTGGATTGGTGCGGCATGCGGCGATGCGGTGAGGAGAAAAAAATGGATTCACTAAAATAAAAAAATCCCAAAAACGAAGGAGCCGTGCCGATGAAGTTCACCCCGTCTTCCCCGCCCCCGCCATTCTCCAGCACGCGGCCGTGAAGCCACGCGCGTGTCACCTCCCCGGAAGTCACGAGACTACCGAGATGGGGAAAGCCGCGTTCAGGTACGTGCCCCCCACCCGCGGTCGGACCCCGCGGTCAAACCCGCGCCCGGCCACTCCTCCCGGTTTCAGCGATCATCATCATGACTGCGACGCATACAATAGGGATCGACGCCTGCACGAGTTACCTCTTCGTCCCGCGCGGCGTGCCGCCAGAAAACAACCTCGCGTCTGCTCGAAGGTCGCCGCCGACGTGTCGTGAACGCATCGACACGAAACCCTGAACCCTAAACCTGTCAACGTATCACTCCCCGCTGACCGATCCTCCCCTCCCCTCGCGCAGGCTCTCCGAGGTGGTTTACACGCTCTCCCCCATGAAAGTCGGGGTGGTTGGGAACATGTTCAAGGATTTTGGCAGTGTGTTTACGAAGAAACTGATGGGGTGGACGGACGCGGCGGTTTTCGGGTTCGCGCCCACGGTTGGGATTTACCAGTACGCGGTGAACTTCAAGGAAAACGAGAAAATCTCGCACAGGTTTTAGGGGGGGGGATGTGGCGGAGGCGAGCGATGCCGTGTAATCAACAGATCAGCCTCTCCTCTACTCCTAAAAAAAGAAGTCAAAAACGTCCCCCTGCATTGTTTCTCATCACATCTTTGGTCGCACATGGGCACGCCCCTTCTGGCTGCCGCTCTGGAGCGTCCGGCGACTAGTTGTGTGATAACCCTGTGCGTCCTGGTGTGGTACTACTTGAACAAACACGGCTTGGGGTACGAGCACGTGGGTGTGTCGTACAAGAAGTGCGTCGTGGAACGCCAGCTTTGGCGATGCGTCACGGCTTCGGTGTCGCACGTGTCGCTGATACACCTTGTGTTCAACATGAGCTCGTTGTGGTCACTTGGTGTTGTGGAGACGATGGGAAGCGAGGCCGGCGGCAAAACAGGTGGTGAGTGGGGCAGCGCTTTTTACGTTAGGTACACGGTGGTGATGCTCGTTGGTACCATGGCGGTGGTTTTAGGTGTCACGCACGTGCTGGTGAAACGTTTCAATCTTGAGAGGTTTGAAAACGTCACGTCAGTGGGGTACTCGTGTGTGGTGTTCGCGTGGATGACGGTGTTCGCGGTGAAACACCCAACGCACGCGTTCGCGTTAGGGCCGGTTAACCTGCCAGTCAACCTCGCGCCGTTCGGGTCTTTAGTCTTCACCGCCCTGGTCGTCCCGAAAGCGTCGTTCATTGGGCACCTTTCCGGGATTTTCGTGGGCTACTTAGTGGCGTGGGATTTGTTCGTGTGGGTGAACGACTTTGTTTGTTGTTTGCTGGTGCTTGGGGTCACGCTCTTGTTCATAAGGACGCTGAAAGACACCACGGAGGTTCTGGAGCCAAGTATAAGATATATTCAAGAAAGTCGAGGGGGAAGCGCGCCGCGAAGTTTTACTATTTTTCCAAACGAAACAGCCGCAAAAACCTTCCTTGGCGCGGGGCGGCGGCTCGGCGGCGAACGCGAGAACCCTAGGCCAGGAACCTCGCGTCTACTCGGGAAGGAAGTAGATACCGTATGAGACATACGAATAGACTAGCTATAGTATTAATATAATAATAAGTGGCCTTTCCCGCCGGAAAGAAAAACGTTTTGTCACTTGAGTCGCAGGAACTGTCTCAGCTCTGCGACGTACTCGTCTCGCTGATCCACCAAGTGCGCGCAGTGTCTGGATTCCTTCCACCGTTTGAACGAAACCTTCGCGTGTATTGTACCCGAGTCTCTTCTTTCCGTAAGCAACGCCTGTACCTTATTCGCGTCGCACAAAGGGTCCGAGTCGCTGAATAAATAAAGCTCTGCGCCGTACGACTTGGCGTTTCTCACGGCGCGCCAAAACATCTTCGGAGGCGTCGCGTCCAGGGAACCGGTGGTGAGCAGCGAGTACGCGCCCATCGCCGCTGCGGCGGCGAAAAACGTGCCGGTCACGGCTACCCGCGCCACCGGGTTCATGCCCAAGCCTAGCACCTTGGCGCCGTTTGCGAAGGTCATGAACGCCGGGCTGCTGTCGAAAATGATGCCCGCGCATGCGCGGCCTAAGTCCGCAAACTCGCCATCCAGCATCCCATCTGCTTGCATGCTCGCCCACAGCCAACACCCGCCGTTGCTCATGAACATCAGGTATATCGGTTTGTCCGTCAAGCCGTGCGTTTGCCGCGCCTTCCATGTCGCAATCAGCAGGTCCCGTGTGTATTGCCGCCGGCCCGCGTTCACGGGACTGAAGGTCAGATGGCCGGGCATTGTCGTTCGTAACGTCGCGACGCCCCACGCGTTGAACTCTTCGGTATACTTCTTCACGTTTTTATCACGTGCGCCGTGCCAGCCCCCAACAACCACGAGCGCGCTCGCCCCAGCCGGGGCGTCGCACGTGAACCGCGCGTCGTCACCGCCCATCGCGGTTCAGGGTGAGGTGCGCCTCACTCTGGACGGTGGACGGAGGACGGCCCATCACTGACGTCACGGCATTTCTTGCGAAGGAAAAAACTCTTCCAAAACGGTTTCAGGTCCTTCCAAACATGCTTTCAAAACGGAATTATTTCAAAAGCGATCCGTGTCAAAAAGGTACAGATTTGGCAAAAAGGGCCAATTTGGCCGTTAGCGTTTGAAGGAGCTGCGTCGTTGCTTGCCCCGCCCGCACTTCGCGTCGCGCCGCGCACTCTTCCCCCTTTCCGAAGGAGACGCGAGCGGGTCGCGTGAGGACGAGTGACGGGCCGTCGGGACGCGGCGTGGGCCAGTGAGGATCTTGCCGTAGTCTCGGTCGCGATGGGGGACGAGGCGGCGCAACTCCTTGAGGCGTCTACGCTTCCGTGGGAAGATCGATTCGTGCACAAATTCTGGAAAGCGCGCGTCGCGGCGTACGAGGCGGTGGTCAAGGAATGTTCCTTGCACGCCACCGTGGAGGACAGTGATTGTTTGAAAGCGTTCGGTGCGTTGCAATGGGAGCCCGTGTCGCCCCGACACCTTATCGATACGAACCAAACGACGCGCGTGAGATCCCGCCACTTTGACCCGTCCAGCGCCAACGAACCGAACTTTTCCTGAACTTTCCTGACCCTCCCGCCCATTCCGTTTCTGTCGTTCCGCAGGCCCCCTCGCGAGACATGCCGCGGGCGACACGAACGCCAACGCGCTTGATTTCGGGCTGGACGCGTTGGTTGCGTTTCTGGGCGTCGCGGATGAGCAGTACGCCAAAACGCACGCCGCGGCGATCATGGCGAACGTCGCGGGCAAAGGCTTGAGCGGCCGCGCGAAAACGGTGGAGCGCGCGACGGAGGTTTCGCACGTGCTTTGTGAACTGGAAGCAGGGGATATCGTCGCTGAGGCGCTTTTGAAAGCCGCGAAACACAAAGTACCGAAACTTGCGCTGGCGTCGATTGAAGCGCTGCTTTCGGTGACGCGCGCGTTCGGGACTGGACCCGGCGCGATACCGCCAAAACCGATTCTGAAAGGCATCGCGCACTTGTTCGAAAGCAAGGACGGAAAAATACGGGACACGGCGAAGGAGCTTACCGTGGAGCTGGTGCGGTGGCTGGGGGTGGATGTGGTGCGGAAAGACCTCCTGGAGAAAATGCGCGCAGGGATGCGAGTTGAGGTTCAGGAATCCATCGCACTCGTCGTTCCGGGCGCGGCGCGCCCCGCGCGAATGACGCGCGCGCAACAAGCCAACCCACCTTCGACGCCCATGGAGCTGGATGATACTGCTACCCACCCCGCGGAAGACGGCGCACAGAACACACATCTCCAATCAGTTATCCCCGAGGCGTACGAGTTTGCGGACCCGGAACAAGTGCTGGATACGCTGGAAAAGGCGCCGGCGGATAAGGGGCAGCCCAAGTTTTGGGACGCGGTCGTCAGCGCGAAGTGGAAGGAACGCCTAAACGCTTTGTCCCAGCTCAGGGAGCTGTGCGACCACCCGAAACTGGCGAGCGGCGAGTACGGCGACATCACCAGGGTTTTGAAGAAAATAATCACCAAGGATTCAAACATCGCGTGCGTGGGCGAGGCGTGCGCGGCGGCGGGCGCTTTGGCCGAGGGACTTCGGCGAGAGTTTCGCGGCGAAGCGCGGGTTCTTTTGCCCGGGATGCTGGACAAGCTGAAGGACAAAAACACCTCGGTGGTCACGAAAAACAGAGACGCGCTGTTGGTGTTTTCAAACAGGTGCTTCAGCGTCACGGAAGTGGTTGACGAAATCACCACCGCGCTCCAACACAAGTTCCCCAAAGTTCCGGCGCAGACCTGCCTTTGGCTCGCGGCCGCCGCTCAAGGGTTCGACAAAAACCAAGCCGCGGACGTCGCGTCGCACAAAGTCTTGGTACCCGCGCTTGTTAAGTGCGCCGAGCACAAGGACAAGGACGTGCGCGCGTGCGTGCTTGAGACGCTCGTTGCGATTGGAAACTTCTCAGGCGGGTTCAAAGCAATCGCCAAGCAATGCGACGGCTTGGACGAACAAAAGAAAGCAAAGCTGGAACGCGCGTGCGCCGCGAGCGCGAAAAAGGGGAGCGCGGACAACAAAAGCAAGCCCTTGGTGAATGTGGACGTACACAAACCACCTGTATCTGTCGTCGCAAAGAGCGCTCGACCCGGAACCGCGCGTCCGACCACCGCGAAACCCCAAACAGTCACTGCGGTCACCGCGGGCGAGGACGTGGACCCACCGCCGGCGCTCGGCGAGACGGAGACGCGGGAAAAGTTATCCAACCTCTACGGAAACGAGGTCGTGACTCAACTGTCGTCCGGCATGTGGAAAGACCGCCTGGCTGGTATGACCGTGATTTTTGAACAGATACAGGCGATGGATACCGACAGCGCGAACGGCGCGGTGGAACACACCGTTCGCGGCCTCGCCACCACGCCAGGGTTCGACGATAGCAACTTTCAAGTCCTCTCCAAAGTCTTCGAAGTCTTCGGCGCCCTGGCGAAGAAGGCTACTTCGTTTTCGAAAAAAGACGGCGCGTGTGTGGTGTCCGGAGTCACCGAGAAGCTCACAGACGTCAAGCTTCGCGCTCCCGGGACCGTGGCGTTGGTAAACGTCGCGGAAGCCTTGGGGCCCGCGTTTTTGTTTGCGCGGTTGCGCGTAGGCGCGGACGGCGCCAAAAATCCAAAAGTAACCTCAGAGGCGCTTCTTTTCTGCGCCGGCGTCGTCGCCAAGTTCGGCGTCCACGCGTGCGGCGTCGCTTT
>Ga0222630_1001089_pt1 | contig 12530 bp, 7 predicted proteins | sample AntAcemetagenom3_FD_179842 | JGI IMG/M metagenome (GOLD analysis project Ga0222630, IMG submission 179842) | Saline water microbial communities from Ace Lake, Antarctica - #3 | ecosystem: Environmental > Aquatic > Non-marine Saline and Alkaline > Saline | place: Antarctica: Ace Lake | collected...
ATTTAGTGCGGGTTGGCCGCCAAGGTGCACATACAGCACTTTTGAGTCTGTCTCAAAAAAGCCTTTTCTGACCAGATCGATCATACCCTGCATAGATTTACCCTCGTAGACGGGGTCAGTGATCATCGCCTCTGTCCGCGCAGCCAAACGCATTGCCTCGTTAGTTTCAGGGCTTGGCACCCCATAGGCGGGGTATGCATAATCAGGGTTGATATGAATATCTTCATCCTCAATGTTATAGCCGCACTCAATTAAATCGCATGTCTTGTTAGCGATGTCCTTTACCTGGGCGCGGGTCTGATCCGCCGTGCCAGAGGCATCGATTCCAATGACTCTATCGGCACGACCGTCCTTCTTGAAGCCTACGATCATACCGCCCTGAGTTGAGCCAGTGACAACGCAGACGATAAAATAATCAAACGTAAAGCCAAGCTCAGCTTCCTGTTCGCGCACCTCTTCGGCAAATCCCACATAACCGAGACAACCTAGAGGATGTGTTGATGCGCCAGCTGGAATACCATAGGGCGTGCCGCCTTCGTTCTTGACATCATCAATGGCTTGCAGATAGCTATTTCTTATACCGATATCGAAACCTTCGTCCACCAGCCGACTATCTGCGCCCATCAGGCGAGTCATCATAATGTTGCCCACTCGATCATAGACAGCATCTTCATGAGGCACCCAGGCTTCCTGTACCAAGCGGCATTTCATTCCAATCTTTGCCGCCGTCGCCGCAACCATCCGCGTATGGTTTGATTGCACACCACCGATAGACACCAGGGTATCGGCACCAGATTGGATCACGTCGGGGACAATATATTCCAGTTTTCGCAGTTTGTTGCCGCCGCAGGCCAGTCCCGAGTTGCAGTCATCACGTTTGGCGTAGATCTGCACTGTGCTACCTAGGGCTTCTGTGAGGCGCGGCAAATACTCTATCGGTGTTTTGCCAAAGGTAAGAGGATAACGTTCAAAATTCTCCAGCATGGGGCATTCCTCATGGTGCTGTTAGATAAAATAAACTATAACGCTTAAACAGTCACATTAACAATGCGGGCTTCCGTGTTCCGTGGCAGAGTGGTTCGTGAACCACACATCAAAATAGAGTGCGTCGTTCTAGTAGTCTTGCATTTTGACAGGCTTTAAAGTCTGGGAGGCTTTGTTTTAGCCGTCGCAGGGTCATCGGGCGGCAACATACAATAACGCAGTTATCGGCAAGCATTTTCGGCGAACTCGTCTATAGTTTAAAGACAGTATTGAGCGAAGGATCGCCAATGAAAATCACTATTCTCCTGATAGTCAAAGTCTTCATGCTCCTGGTCTCCATGCCTATCATGGCTGAGACGGTAACAGATGAGTTCAAAACCACCCTAGTAAAGGCTGAGCAGGGTCAATTAAATGCGCAGTTTAATCTGGGCCTAATCTATGAACTTGGCTTAGGTATTCCAAAGAATACTGTCGAAGCGCTCAAGTGGTACCGCAAAGCTGCAGAGCGGGGTCACCCCGATGCCCAGCTCGACCTTGGAGTGATGTATGCCAATGGCGAGGGTACTGCAGAGAACAGCGCAGAGGCATTGAAATGGCTGAGACGTGCTGCGAAGCAGGGTAGTGCAATGGCACAGTTCAGTCTCGGCCTAATGTATGCCTATGGTGATGGCGTCAAAGAAAACGATACTCAAGCCGTCAAGTGGTACGCCCTTGCAAAAAAGCAAGGCTATGAGATGGCCTCGCGCAACCTCGGCAATATCCAAGCGTCGATGAGTCAGCGACAGATCGACGATGCCCAACGCTTAGCTGCAAGATGCCTTGCGTCAGGCTATGAAGACTGTGAGTAAATTTAGCTGTTACCGATTTATGGCGTATACCATATTGCAGAGGTGTAAGCCCGATCCTGCACGACGGTTCTGACATTTTCTTCGAGCGCGACTTTAAATCGATGAGCATCGTATGCGGTCCAGCGGGGGGTCGGAATCTCCAGTACCCGTACATAATAAAATGCTCTTAATTCGGGATCAAAATCGGGGTCCACCCAAACCTCAGCAAACTCACTGACGCCGATGGAATTTGTATACGAGGCGTCCTCCAATGTGACACTCGTGCCCACGGATTGGTCAGCATTGCGCCCGCCCGAAAGGGCAACATCATAGACCTTCTCTTGCGTTTTGCCTGCGCTATCGACCCAACCCTTGATGACCTGAATTCGATCCAAATTGGCACCGTCAGGATCTTTGCTGGCCGCCAATAAAAAGCTCGGCGACTGTCCATCTGGTGCACTTGCCAGATCGGCGCCCATGGGAACGCCTTTGTGATATCCGACAACCGATAGATCGGGGGACTGAAGATCTTGTGGGTTAAACGCCCAACCGGCAAAAAAGCGAACCTCGATGCGAGGACCAGTGGTGGCATACACTTCCCGCCGCTTAATAGCGGCAAACAGGGCTTCGCGGGTATTCTCTTCGGCCCAAACAGCGGCCAATCCGGCGGCACCCAACTGCCAGCTTTCTTGCAAGACGCCAGCCATTTTTTCCGTGACACGATCAGGCTTCGGTTCAGACTCTAAAAACTTACCGAAAAAGTTATTCTCGTCCGATGTGCTCAGTCCGGTGTGCGAGTCGGTACTGCCGATCATGCCGAATTTAAACGGATTGACACCCAGCGCCGCCTCATAGGCCAAGCCATCTTTAAGGGCAGATCGCGCATAGTCGTATTGTAACATCCAAGGTTCCTTAAGGGCTGACATGGCAATATTTCCCTCGTCCCAGGTCTCGAAATCGGCAAAGGGGTCCTCAGGGGAGAGATAGGGGTGGGTCTCGGAATCCCCCTTGACCTGAGTCACCTCAAGTACCGGCTCCCATCGCGCGCGATGCGCCACATATTGTTTGTCTAACGGGCTACCATTCTCACGCTGCGGAGAAAACATACGGCCGTTACTGACATTGCTGTTATGTGGAATGGCGAGCACCTCGCCCCCCGTCAAGCGCTCATAGTCCTCAAAGAATGACCAAAGCTGCTCAGGATCCGGGCTATCTTGCGCGGTAAAGGGCAGAGTCTGTGTCACCTTTTCTGCGCCATCCTTATACAGCACTACCCTATGCAGGTTATTACCGTCTGGCGCCGACGTCCATTCGTAGGCAGCAAAGGCGGTAAATAATCCCGGTTCGTTATGGGCATCAGCGGTAGCTACGCTATGTTCCCAGATAGATGCTCGCACTTTCGGGGTATTCTGGAATTTGGGGTCAACCGAATTCATACTAGGCGCCCACTCATTAATCAAATCTTCAATATTACCCGCTTGTAGATGCGCGCTCCAGCGCTTGCCCACCTCCCAGTCTGCCAATGCCGGATCATTGGCCATTAACCGAGGGAAAATCCCAAGGCTGGTTCCGTGGTCAGCAATAGCAAGAAAATCCAGTGGGCGGCGCAGCTTTACACGCATCCCGTTATCCGCGGTGACAATCTTGCCACGGGCAAACTGAAAGGCAATTTCGCTGGTCAAGCGAGTTCCCGTGAGGTAGGCGTCGGCTGATAGCTGGGTGTGCAGGTGCGTGTCGCCCCAATATAGTTGAGGCGTGGGATTGCGCACCGGCGGTGAATAGCTACCCTCCTCAACAGTCGAATCGCTTACCTTGCCTAGGCTCTGAGCTTCTGCAGCCGCCGCGTTATCAGCCGGAGTAACCTCAGACGCCCTATCGCAGCCAGACATACATAGGAGCAGCAGCGAGAGTGCGGTGACTTTAAACAGTTGGTAACAATTCATACTTGTATCCTCATTTTTTATTTATCTGTTCAGTAACTTGCCTGAATGAACTAATCACAAACACTTACTATTAATTCGGCTGATACCAAATAGGTGATGTATAGGCTCTATCTTGAATCACTTTCGGAACTTCATCTGGTAATTTAATATCAAAGAAAACAGCGTCTTTGAGAGTCCATCTTGGTCTCGGTATCTCTATAACTCGGCAATAATAGAAACTCCTCTGCCCTTCATCAAAATCTGGGTCTGTCCAAATGCCTGATAAATGATAATCGCCGATAGAGTTATCATACGTCGCATCCTCTTCACTTACAGTTGAGCCTATAGGTCTCAAAAATCCTGTTTTTTCATCTGGCACTCTCGCTCCGGCCCATGCGACATTATATACTTTTTCATGAAGCTGGCCGCGTTTATCAAGCCAACCTTTAACTATTTGTATTCGGTCTAGATTCGCGCCGAGGGGGTCTTTAGATGCCGAAAACATAAAAGCAGGCGATTTCTTTAGCCCTCCATTAATCAAGTCACCACCCATGGGAACACCATATCGATATCCCAACTCCTCATAATTCGGCTTGTCTATCATCGAATCTGTATATTCCCACCCTCCAAAGAATCTAACCCTTATGCGCGAGCCTGTTGTCGCATAGACCTCTTTTCGCTTCATGGCGGCAAAGAGCGCCTCGCGAGTATTTTCAGTGGCCCAAACAGCTGCGTAGCCGGACGCCGATATGCTCCAATTTTCCCAGAGACGGTCGCCCGCTAACTGGGAGCTGGTCCTCTCCGATCGCGGTTCAGATTCCACCAACTTGCCAAAAAAATTGTCTTCCTCAGGGGTCGACAAACTATTGTGACCGTCTGTACTTCCTATCATGCCAAATTTATAAGGATTAACCTGAAATTTTTGCTGATACAGTAATCCCTGCTTTAAAGCACCTCTGGCATAATCATGCTTAAGTTTGTTTTCTTTGGTTTTCTTGAGCCCCAGATTGGTATCAAATGTCTCAAAATCAGAAAATTCATCGTCTGGCGACAATATGGGATGTGTTTCAGAATCTCCCTTGACCTGGGTAACCTCTGCAAGCGGCTCCCATCGGGCGCTCATCCGAGCATAACCGTCATCTATGGGGTTTCCATCAACAGTATTATCAGGAAACATCATTCCGCCCGATAGATTGGAGTTGTGGGGAATGGCAATTACCTCTCCGTCGGTCGCTTTTTCGTACTGGGCCAAAAATTTCCAGAGTTCTCGGGGGTCTTGGCTACTCTGCGCCGAAAATGGCGCCATTTGGGCAACTTTATCGGCAGAGTCTTTATAAATAACGACCCTGTGTAAGTTATTTCGGTTAATCATTGAGGTCCATTCATAACCTGAGAACGTCGTGAACGTACCAGGTTTATTGTGAGCATCTGCCGAATTGGCCACGCCCTTCCAGATCGACTTCTGAAGTCGCTCAGGGAACGGTGGGTAACTCACTGGGTCTACCTGACTTGCTGTAAACGTTGGGTAAATTTTGTCATCTTCACCTGCGCTAGTCCACTGATCCCATTTCCTGCCTATTACAGTCCTCTTAATGCGTGGGTCTTGCATCCCATACCGATAGAAGCCTCCCAAGTACTCAGCGTGGTCTGCAACCACTAGGAAATCTAAAGGGGTCTTTATTCTCACTTTCATGCCATTGTGTGCGACAAGTTCCTTTCCTTGGGCATAGCGATACGCATCGTCGGGAGAAAGATTTTTATTGCCGTATGTGTAGGCATCAGCCGAATTACGCGTGTGGAGGTGAGTATCACCCCAGAACACGTCTTTTGGATTAGAGGAACGTGCAGGCGAATAGTTTTCAGCCCAAACGAAATTCGCAAATAATATGGATAGGGTTATTACAACTACTCTTATTTTCATCTTTCAAACCTATCTAAAAAGTCTTCGGTAGCGTGTTACTTAAATTGTACAAATACCCATGTAACAACGCCACTACCTAAGTTAGGGTAGTGGCGCTATATTAGGCTCAGCATTTATATTTGGCGTTTAGCCAAGTACAGGCTTAAAAGTCATACGTCAAATCGACACCATAGGTTCGCGGATGCGCGTAATTGATGCGCTGATTGGTTCCGCCAATTACCGAGTCATTTAGATAGACTTCATCGGTAAGATTCTTACCCCAAAGGCCAAGCGTGAGACCACTACCTAAGTCATAACTCGCCCGACCATTAAGTACTCCCGTGGCCTTTTGTCGCAGTGACTCAGACGCGGGGTTGCGGACAAAGTCGAACATATAGTCATCTTTCCATGCATAACTCAGGTTGAGCGACAGAGGACCAGCATCATACTGCGCCGTCAAGAAGAGAGACAGATCAGGTGCTCTGAGCATTTGAGAACCCTTGGCATTAAAATAATCATACCCATAACCCATAGCCGTTGGGTCATCTTTCAAGATGGTATTAGACACTCTGGCTGCAGTCGTATAGTCCTTATACTCTGTATCTAACCACTCACCGGCCAATCTCAACAAGAGAGTATCAGAGGCAGCCCAGGTAACGTCAAAGTCAAGACCCATCATTTCACTGTCTGTCGCGTTCTCAGTGGTAACCGTACCGCCACCGCTGGCGGCCCTTGTCACCTGCAGGTTTTTATAGTCGTATATGAAGAACGACGACGTCAGTCTTAAGGAATCGGAAAGCTCAACCTTATAGCCCAGCTCAATCATATCGAGTGTCTCAGGGTCGAGAGATTTACCACCGCGTCTGTTGGGATAGTTAAATCCGCCACTTTTAAAACCCGATGCATAAGTCGCGTAGGCTATGCCATTATCCAGGTTATACGTCATTGTCACTCTAGGCGTGAACTCATTCCACTCATCGGAATCTCTATGAGGCATGAGCCCGGCAGCCAGCGTTGTGCGCGCGTAGTGTGCAAAATCTAGGGAGGACTCTCGCAAGTACACTTCTTTTTCTTCATGGGTATATCGGCCACCAACGGTAACCACCCACCTGTCGGACAGCGCGTAATCCAGAGATCCAAATATGCCATACGTATCTAAATTATAGGTCTGATGGCCCGTTGAATTAGCTCGACCGGGGATGGTACCCAAACGCAGGTCAAAGTCGAAGTCCAACTCCATCTCAAAATAGTTAATACCTGCCACCCAGCTCAATGGGCCATCGTTATTAGAGGTAAACTCAATACCGCCACCCAATTCGTCCGACACGTTGTTTACCGACACCACTTCGATATCATCTACAGACGTTGCATCGTAATCGCCATATTTTCTTTCATTGTTGGCCGAGGAATTAACGTATGCAGCTACATCAAACCCATCAAACGTCGATTCAATACGCAATGCAGTACTGTGCATGTGCTGAACTGGTTCACCACTCACCATTGGGCCCGTCGGGGAACTCGCTATCTCATCTCTTTTTGTGGTGGTAATGCCACCTAAAGAGAGACCTCGATTGTTTCCCGAGTCAGCACTAACCGCACCGGAATTACTTAGATCCTTGGAATAGCCATAGAGGTGAGACAGCTTGAGACTTGTGTTGTCAGTTATATCCCACTGCGCCTTAACCCGCCCTATCAGTGAGTCAAGATCATCATAATCTCGCCCCCCTGGCACTATGTTTTCCTTAAAGCCATCGCGTTCGCGCGTTTGAACCGACGCTCTGATTCCAAAATCATCACTAACAGGCACATTGAGTACAGCACGACTCTGTTCATAGCCATAGTCACCAAAGCCTAGTGAAAACTCACCTTCAAGTTCGTCGGAAACCTCTTTACTGATTACTCTAACAGCGCCACCGGTCGCGTTGCGACCAAATAATACACCCTGGGGACCCTTTAGTACTTCGACACGCTCTACATCCGCCATATCAAACATCAAACCAGACTGGCGTCCAACATACCGATCATCCACATACATTGCTACACCAGTATCTAGACCGGCCTGAGACACCCGCGTACCCACTCCACGCAGATATATCTGCGCCCAGATACCTGTATTTTGGAACGTGAGTCCCGGCACAGCAAGCGCGATACCGCTTATGTCATCTATCCCGTAATTGCCTAAGTCATCTGCTGAAAATGCGGACACGTCGATGGCAGCATTCAGTAATGATTCTGATTTCTTTTGCGATGTAATTATAATTTCTTCAAGTACACGCCCTGACGGGGCCGATGTTTCGACTATCTCCTGCGCTTCGAGCGCAGAGCCAACAAATAAAGACGCTAATACCCCCCAGACACTGTTTCTTTTTGATATTTTCACAGTTTTACCCTTTTCCAATTCAACTTTTGAGGCGATGCTGATTTGCCCCTCATTACCCATTGAGATGTAGAGTCCTGTGCTAGCCAGAAGAATATCGAGAGCATCGATAATTTCATACTGCCCGTTTAAACGATTGCCTGTTTTCAACTTAGTTTCGTCAAACGAAAACAATAATGTTTGGCCGGCCTGATCTGCAAACTCAATGAGCGCAACATCAGCTCGTAAAACAGGGATCTCAAAAGAATATGTTTTAGCTTGCTCTGTATCTACCATGCTGGATTCACCAAAGGCAGAAATTGGACACACACACAAGGCAAGCGTTAAACATAGGGTCGTCACCCACTTAACATGGGCGAAGCCAGATGACTCCCAATAAAACAAGCTAGCTGCTATTAAGGAAGACGGCTGAGGTTGAGTTTTCCGCCAGTTGAAAGGTGACATTTGATTATTTATTTATAGTGGATGGAGACATTAGCAACACACAGTAGGGAAGTCTATCGCCGATTAAACTTGCAATTGCCGGCATTACGGCACTGTTACTCACTTAAAACATCCGCGCCTTGAACACTCAAGGAAGAGAGAAAAATTTTCTCGTTAGCATCACGCTCAGCCAATATATTGAAATTTGCTTCCAAGGTATTCAAAAACCCGGATACATCTCCCGCCTTAAACAGACCTGCAACACGCAGCTGCTTGAGCTTTGGATCCAAAAAGACGAACTCGACCGGAGTGTAACGACCGACCTCGGCAACAGCAGTCGCAAGAGATTCGCCACGAAAGATGATGTTGCCGCTGCGCCAAGACAATTGCGCAGTCATATCCTCGGGCTCCAACAGCTCCAATCTCTCGACTTTATCGTCTAAAATCAAACGTCTGCCTTTAATGACTACAAGCGATTGATCATCAAGAATATTAATCGACTCACGATGATCGAAAGCGACAGTGTCTTTTTCATGCATTGCTATGCGGACTCTACCGTCATCAACCACCACCTCTATTCGCTCTGGCGTCTGGATTTTTACGCTAAAGGCAGTCCCTATTGCTTGCACAACGCGCCCAGCTGCAATGACACTTAGAGGTCTAGCTGCATCATGCGCCACGTCAATATGCATTTCACCACGCTCAAGTTTGACGACCCGCCGCTGATTACTGTAGCTGACCTCCACCCGGCTTCCTGTATTCAAGGTAATTTCTGAGCCGTCCGAAAGCGCAATTTTCGATAACCCACCAATGGAAGTCTCATAGGTAGCCACGTCGGCGTGCAATTCAGAACTTGACTCGTATTGTGATCCGTTCAGGATAATAGCTACCATTACGGCGCAAACCAAGGAGGCTGCCATCGCAAATCGGTATGTCCTTCGAGTCCCTTTGGGTGCTTGATCTTGCTTTGAATGCGGAAACACCTCTGCCAAGCGCATCAATACGTCCATTTTATCCCACATTTGAGCCATCTGCAGCAGCTCTGATTCGTTCATTGGATCAGCTTTCAGCCATTCTCGAAGGGCGTGCATTTCAGCTTCGGACAGGCCCTTGTCCATTTTTGCTATCCAATCACCTGCCGCCTCACAGCATTGCTCTACCGAGGCACTCTGCTTCCTAATATCGTGGATATTACTCACTCTGAGTTACTCCTACCTAATTTCTCCAGTGGATACTTGCCCGAATCGACTGCATCCAGTTTCCTCATATAGATTGAACATTTCCTAACAGCCAAAGATATATGTTTTTCTACGGTACTTTCGGCGATACCTAGTTCGCGGGCAATTTCTCGCTGCGAATAACCATAAACCTTCTTTAAAACAAACACCCTGCGCGCCTGCTTAGGCAGCTGTCGTACGGCCTCACAAAAGTGGCCAAATTCTTCGCTAGACGCAGCTCTCTCGAACGTTTCGTCATAGTCATTGCTGGGGCCGACTGCATCGCCGTCCATACTTTCGTCCCAAGATTCGGTCAGACGACTTGCCGCACTTTTTACGTTGTCGAGGGCCAAATTACGAGCGATCCTGAATAGGTAGGATTTTGGGTTCTCAATCTTACTAGGTTCGTCAACGAGCAACATTCGCACATAGGTTTCCTGGACAACATCTTCGACGTCACCGATAGGGACAATTTTCGCCACCGTCCGACCAATGCTTAAGCGAATTGATTGAAAAATTTGAGTAACTTCATCCACAGGGTCTTCCTTTAAAAATTTATACCACACGTTAGACGATTAGCGAGATAATTTCCGCCAGTTCTTGCAATCAAAAATTCACAGCATAGCCTCTCTTGACGGCTGGAAACAAATCAACTTGATGTGCACACCAATAGGCTGTCAACTTAATAGCCCTTTTAGACCCCGACATAGCGGAAAATATAAGGCAGATTTTATAGATAGAATGCGGCTGAGTACCCGCTATTATCCTTTCTCTAAAGGGATGACCTTTTTAATTCTTCATCAACCCTGCCATGGTATCATCCAACGGTATGGGGATAGCTATAAAACGATTGATTCTAATGGCAACGATCTGCCTATTAATGCTGGCGGTTTTCGCCAACGAACGCGTGTATAACATTCTGATGCTCGAGGCAAACGCCCACCTAAATGAATGGATAACCAACCCTGACTCCACGATGCTCGGATCTTTGGATTCTATCCACGGCACAGAACTGGACCTGAAGCCTGTTCCAAAAAACAAAATAATGTATAAACCCGTGGATGACTGGTTTGCCAACAGCCAAACTCAGGCGTTGATTGTGCAGCAGCGCGGAGAGATACTCTATGAAGCTTATAGCTCCGATGCAAGAAGAGGCCTAAACGTTAACGGCATGTCGATGGCCAAAAATATTATTGCGATACTACTCGGAATAGCAATCGATGAAGGTCTTGTCGGGTCTGAGCAGGACGAGGTTCAGCAATACCTACCTGAACTTAGATTACCCAACAACAGTCCTATTAAGATTAGAGACTTACTGCGACATACCAGTGGTGTTCAGTCGCAGCTATCTGATCTTCAATTGACACTTAAAAACCACTCAATTGAAAGACCACTAGCCGATATTGTTTTTTCTGACAAAAGAGATTTTCACTACGACAACCTCAACTATTATCTGCTCAGCCTGATTGTCAGCCGGGCTTATGACACAGATCTCAACCACCTCATTGAAGATAAGCTTTGGCGCCCAATGAAATTGGAGCCCGCAAAAATAATCAACAACACCGGTTATTGTTGTTTGTTTGCAACGGCTAAATCCTGGCTAGCCATAGGCAACCTCTATCTTAGCAGGGGCCGATATGAGGGCAGGCAAATTGTGCCGGCGCAATGGCTAGAGAAAATGGTAACCGACACGCTTACGCCTCCACAGTTTTATGTGCAGGCTACCAACCGGTCTACTGACAATCATTACGGTTATCATGTTTATACTGGAATGACAGATTATCCCGATTTTTTTTGGCTTGAGGGCATGGGCATGCAGTTGATCATGATTAATCCCAAAACCCAAACCATCATTGTGCGATTAGGCGGCATACCGTCATTTTTTAAAAGCCCATGGAATTATCCCCGAAAATCCCTGAGCCAAGAATTAGTCGAACAATTTATTGTCACTAGCCAGTAAAAGCCAATGTATAAAAGTCAATCTGATTAAATATTAAGCTATCTGATATTATCTATATTCACATAACTAAATTCATATCCGTATTACCCTTCCTAAATATCTTTCAGAGAGTTTTTCCGCGAAAAATCAATATTCTATGCATGCTTATTTAAAAATTGTGTAAACCTGAATACTTGTTTGTCGTACTGTTAAGTGGCGAGCGCATTAATCTCTAAGAAATTTTAATGTAAATGCTTAGTAGTGGTCCTTTCTGATCATCACTAATCCTAAAAATGCATAACAACTAAAAGAGTTTAGATTAGATTTTATTAGCCTAAACTGGGGGAAAAATATGAAGAGTAAATCCTTTTTTAAATATGTAGGTATAGCCTTAGCTGTAACATCCGTCTCAGGGTCTGCCTATGCAGCGCAGCTAGAAGAAGTCATTGTTACCGCGCAAAAAAGAGCTGAAAGTCTGCAAGATGTGCCCATTTCGATGACCACACTGTCAGGCAAAAAAATAAATGATGCGGTTCTCAACAGCTTTGCTGACTTGTCGGCCTACATACCGAATATTGGCATTTCAGAAAATCCTGTCGCCACGGGGGTTTACATGCGCGGCATCGGACCCGGTGCTCAGCAGTCATTTGAGCAATCCGTCGGCCTCTACGTCGATGGAATTCATATGGCAAAGGGTCGCCAATATCGCACCGGATTGTTTGATCTACAGCAAATTGAAGTACTCGCTGGCCCTCAGGGAATCCTGTTCGGCAAAAATACTTTGGCAGGCGCTATTAATGTAACCTCAGCGTCAGCAAACATCGGTGATGAATTTGGTGGCAAAGTCACCTTAAACAAAGAGTCTTTCGGCGGCGAAATAGCTGAGGGGCATATCGCTGGGTCTGTTTCAGACACATTGGCGCTTAGGCTCGCCTACAAAG
>Ga0222630_1001097_pt1 | contig 12501 bp, 9 predicted proteins | sample AntAcemetagenom3_FD_179842 | JGI IMG/M metagenome (GOLD analysis project Ga0222630, IMG submission 179842) | Saline water microbial communities from Ace Lake, Antarctica - #3 | ecosystem: Environmental > Aquatic > Non-marine Saline and Alkaline > Saline | place: Antarctica: Ace Lake | collected...
CGCACGTCTTCTCGTTCCACGGGCACCCGTTCGCGCGCGCCCACTGCAGCACCTCCAGGTGCCCGCCCTTCGCCGCGAACGCGCACGTATTCTCGTCCCACGGGCAGCCGTTCGCGCGAGCCTACTGCAGCACCTCGAGATGCCCGCCCTTCGCCGCGAACGCGCACGTATTCTCGTCCCACGGGCAGCCGTTCGCGCGAGCCTACTGCAGCACCTCGAGATGCCCGCTCCTCGCCGCCTCCGCGCACGTCTTCTCATCCCACGGGCAGCCGTCCGCGCGCAACACCTTCAACTCTTCGAGCTGTCCGCTCCTCGCAGCTGCCGCACAAAGGTATTCTTGACGCGACAGGCGCCCTCCCCGTTGAAGGCGCTGCACCGCGCTTAAACATCCGAGGTCCACAGCACGCGTTTCATCAAGCTCCTCAAACCGAAGCCCTGTTTCTGCCACTGCGTCGCGCATCGCGCGGCTCACAACTGGGAGCCGTGCGAGGTCTGCGGGATCGTCGAAATGCTCAGATCTGAGAATGTCCGCGACGACGAGGTGGTTGGGAAGGCCGGGGATGGCCTCTTGCACTTCGGCAAGGCTCGCGGGAGTAGTGGCGGTCGCGATATTGCCGCTCGCGTCAGTCACGGCGGTATGCGCTGCGTCGGAGGACATGTGGACCGGGTGTCGTGCGCGTCGTTGTGCGTCGTGGCTCTGGAGTTTTTAGCGACTGTCCCAAATCAAACGACCGTTCGCGAAGCGCTTTTGACCTTTCGATCTCGCCCCTATCTCACACAACGCGCATCGCCGCCCACGACCCGATGTGGATCGAGGACGCGGTGAAGTTCATCTCGAAGGAGGTGTTCTTCGTGGACCCGAGGCGCGCGCCCCCGTCGCAGAGAAACGCGGTGGTCGGGGCGTTTGACGTGCAACCCGGGCACGCGACGTCGAGTCGGGCTTTCGCGCAAAATCCATTCGAGACGCGAGTGGGCGCGGCGAACGCGGGTGATCGTTTGGCGCGACCCTTCGGCGCGTGGCCTTCGGAGCGCGCAGGCGTGGGGGGTAGGGCCACGGCGTCGCGCGTTCTGGCCAACCGCTTCCACCCGTACGCCACCGTGGAACGGCGCACCACGGGAAACGTTTTCAAAACCCCCGCGCCGAGAGCGAGGCTCGCGTTCGGCGAGGCGCACGACGGCGACGACGACAGAGCTATTGGTGAAAACGCGGACCCGCTGCAGTCCTCGTTCCTGGGAGGAAACCGCGGTACCCTTACCAACCGCTTCCCTGTCCAACCCTCCGCGTGGAGAGGCACGGACGGCGTCGGCGCGCGGCATCGCGACGCCTCCGGATCGCGCGGCGCCCCCGAGTCTCCGGCGCCGAACGCGTTCCATCGCCGGCGGAGTTTGTTCGCGCCGGCGCCATATAATTCAGGGTGCATGACTCGCAACGACGATCATGGGGCAGGCAATGGTGACATGACGTTCGAGGAGTCCGCGCGGAAGTCCGCGCGGGCGATGGCGCGTGGCATTTTCGAAGACACGAACGGTACCGGCGCGGACCAAAATGACGCCGAACCCGCGCCGCCAACGCAGTCGCATTACCAACACGGTCCGCGCCCGTTCGACCCTACCTCGTTCGCGTCCCCCGGCGCGCCCACCTCGGAGACGCTGTTAATCGCGCGCGGGCGCGAGAACTTTGAGCTGCAGCGGCAACGGCAGCTGGTGGAAACCACGCGGCTGACTTCAGCGATGGCGGACGCCACCGTCGTCGCCGCGTCGCAGATGAGCCGGCTTCAAGAAAAAGCCGGGTTCAAGCCCGGGTACGCCGTGGCGGCGGCGAAGGCGGCGAAGGAACGAGGGGGTGGAGTTGGAGTTAATACTCCTCCAGGAAACCGCCAGGAGTTGCGATTGCGCACCGCAAACCAAACGCCTCAATCCGTGGCGGATATCCTCTCCGACGAAACGCAGCTGCGGGAGTACCGCGCGAGGGTCGCCGCGAGTAAGAATTCGCTTACCGCGCCGTCGCCGTTTGGAAACGAAACGCCCGACGCAAACGACGCGACGCCCGAGGGGGCGACACTCGGTTCCCTGAACAGCGTGGAGCCACCGCACCAAGCAACAGGGTTGAGTCCATTACAAACGCGAGGCGTCATCGTTGAAGCGGCGGCGGCGAGAGCCGCGCGCGCCTCGGATCCTGTGTTCGCCGCGCGCGAGGACGAAGTGGCGCGCATGATTGAGGAGATGGCACTCAAGGCGGATGCGCTCGAGAAGCGCCGGCCGAGCGCGCTGGTGGCGGAAACAGATGACGTGTCCGAGACGGATGAAACCGCGGAGATTGAGGCCGCGCTGACAGCGCCGCTGAATCCGGACACGGAAACCTTAGTGACATCCGCGCTGGGTCGGGGGCCGGGGAGCGAGCAAATCGCGAGCGGTTTCTTCGCGTGGCAGGGCGAGCTTTCGGTGACGCGCAAGGACGTCGCGACGATGGCCCCCGGGGTGTGGCTCAACGACGAGATGGTGAACTTCACCATCGGCACGATGGCGTTACGGGAGACGCAACGGGTGAAAGGCGACGGAAACGACGGGCCGTCCACGTCCACCTCCACGTCTCAGCCGCGTTTCCACCTCATGAGCACGTTTTTCGTCAAGAAGCTGTGCGACGGCGGTTCGTACGACTACAACGCGGTGCGCCGGTGGACGACGGTGAAGAAGCTGGGGTACGACATGTTAGGGTGCGACACCATCATCATCCCCGTGCACCAAGGAATCCACTGGGTGCTTGCGACTGTTGAGTTGAGGGAAAAGCGCGTGCGTTTGTACGACTCGCTTCACGGGGAGGACCACCACCTGTTGAATTGTCTGCGACGCTGGGTCGCGGACGAACACGAAAACAAAAAAAACGAATCCGTCGACACGAGCGGTTGGCGCCTGGAACACCCCAAGGACATCCCGCGGCAGATGAACGGCTGCGACTGCGGGGTGTTCATGCTGAAGTACGCGGATTACATCGCGTCCGGGGTCCCGCTTTCGTTCTCGCAACAGGACATGAAGTACTTCAGGCGGAGAATCGTAGCGGACGCCCTCGCCGCGCACGGCGCCGATAGCCGCGGCGCGTGAGCGCGACGTCGATTATTATAGGAAAGGTCTTGAGTTTTATTCATAATCCGGTCTACTAGCTCACGCTGCTACTCCAGCGCGAGCGGCGTAAGGGCAGGTGATTATAAAAAAAGTGACTTCTGATCTGTTATCACATTTACTTTGCGTCGTCGGCGTCCTCGTTACTCAAGTGTCCCTTTATATTTGTCTATCCTATGTCAGCTAAGCTTTTTCAACTCGCGTACCCTTGGGCTCATCAACCGCGCTTTGTGTTCGTCCTCGGTGGTGCTTCCCTTTTTCGAAATCGCGGCGGCGTCGTGGCGCGGCGCCGGCGAGCTCTCTCCCGTTGCGAATCCCTTGACAACCACCGCGTTCTGCGCCTCCGCCTCGGCTTCTTTCCCCTGGTCCCCGCACTTGGAGAAGTACTCCTCGCCGTACGCGAAGTACAAGTACCCCGCGACGCCAAGTTTCAAAAAGGGCAGCGCCACGAACAGCGCGAACAACACCGCGGGGTCGGGAACCATCGCGACGCGTTCGGTGCGCGGGACGGCACCCCCGGCAGTCCTTCGCGAAACGTCGCAATTTACTTTGAATCTCACAAGCGACTCCCCCTTGAATCGCGAGCGGCCTTCGCCTAGCGAGTCGCGGGCCCTCGACGTGCCACGACTGGTCCGTGGGTGACTGGCGCGCTATGGCTCTGCGGGTCCAGCGCGCAACCCTAGCCCACGCAAGCGCCTTCCCGAAATGGCGGGAAGTTCTGTCTGTCGAGAAAAAGTGTCTGTCTGGCCAAATAATAAAAATACTACAGGTTGTGCTATGCCCGAAGCGTTTTGTCGTCAAAGTGTTCCTTTTGTTTGAAGTTGTACAGGCTGCTCTCGTTCCACGTGCCGTGAAGAGGAAGAGGGGTGGATGATGATGCTGATGGTGATGATTCCAACCGTGATTTGATACTAAAACGATTTGTCGTTTTAATAATGTCTACCCGCCGTCTTCGTCGTCCGACAAAGAGGGCTTTTCGTCGTCCCGTGCGTCGCCTTTGTGCAACTCAAACCGCGTTTCCCGCAGCGTCGTTTCGACCTGTTTCACGAGAGAGCTCGACGTCCCGTGCGACACGGACAGCATGGCGTACGCCTCCGCGCCATGCTTCGCGGCGGCACGGTTCTGGCCGAGGTACGCCTCGGTTTTCGCGAGCAAAGCCAGGTGAAGCCCGAGGGGGGGGTGGTTTTGGGGGTACGCCGCTCGGTGCGGCCGCAAAAGCGATTTCGCGGCGGCGACTGCTTTTTCGAAAGCGCCGGTGCGGATGTACACGCGCAGGGCGAGTGTTTGCGCGCGCACGCGGAGAACGTGCCCCTCCCCCAACCCTACGTCCGCCCCGCCGAGCGATGCCGCCAAGCTTTGCGCTCGTGCGAGTTTCGCCAACACGGCGGAGGCGTTTTGACCGACCAACTCGTTTGGCGAGTTACCAACTCCCGATGTTTCAAATCCATCCGCGAGTGTCTCCGCGTCGCGCAGCACACGACTCGCTTCCGCGGCGACGATACCCACCGTTCCTCGATCGACGTGACCCCCAGTCCCGCCGAACTCGCCCCAGACGTGTACGTCGACGCGGTTCGATTTCTTAGCGGGACCCGCGATCCAAACGCCGCCGCCTGACGTACTTTTTTCTTTTTCGCTCGAGTGGTTGGACCCGTTCCGTCGCGCGCACAGGCGGGTTCGGTCGAAAAGGTCCAGCCGGAAAGAAGGCACCGCGGTTGTTTGTGATCCGTGGTCGTGGAGGTACGTGTCTTGTGCGATTTGTGTCGGTTTGGTGGTGACACTGTGTGCAACACTGTGTGCAAAAGTGTCTGCAACAGTATCCTTTTTAACGTCCTCGACGCCGCCGTCGTCCAAGTCGAACTTGTAGTGTTTTTTCAACTCGTTCCTTCGCGTCTCTCTCGGCGCGCACAGCTCCACGTACGCGATCGTCAGCTCCGTCCCTGATTCGCAATCGGAAAGACACCGCACGTACAGGGTCTTGCCCTTGAACGTGACGCAGCAGTTGGGAACACAGGAGTGGTTCATCGTCGCGGCGGGCGGGTACAGCCCGAGTCCAACCGGGTTCAGTTCGTCGTCGCAAATCGTGTGGCAGTTGTGACTCATCTTGGCGATGAGTTTCGCGACGGCTAGGTGGGTTTCGTGTGGGTGGTCGTTGGTCGCGCCGGTTCGATTCGCGTAAGGAACATCGTCAGCATGACTCGTCCCATCCATACTCCCTGTACTCTCCATGTCATCCACAGCACTCCGCTCGTCGATTCCTTTTCCCGTGAGCCTCGCGTCGACGAAAGCGAGCGCCGCGACGGCGGCTTGCGCGCAGTGCGCTTTTTCGTCATCTGATAGTGCACCCCAGTGGTCCACCAGCGCATCAACGGCGTCGTACCCGGCACCAAGCCCTATCTTAGGGCAAGCCGCTTCCGCGTACACGGCATCGGAACCCGGAGCGAGCGAGCGCTCTCGCCGGCGCCGCCACAGCACGCGCGCGGCGAGGCGCACGGTTGGGGGCGGGACCCGGGGCGCGCAAGCCACGAGCGCGGCGCACTCCTCTTTGTACCCCGACCGCCAAGCCGCCGCCTGCGCCTCGCGCGAGGCGTACCGCGCCACCTTGGAGATGGAGCATCGAAGCAAAGACCCACCACCCGCCTCCCCGGCGGTCGCGAAAGTGTGGTCGCACCGCACATTGCGCGCGGCTTCGTCCAGTACCGCGGCGTAGGGCTCGGCGACGAGCACGATCTCACCAGCGCGAAGGCGTTGCAGTGCTACGAGTTTTCGACCTCCTGAATCGGTGCGCACCTCCACGCGGCCGTCCGCGAGCGCTGAGGAAAGCACCATGTCGACACCGCCCCGACGCCACCGACCGAACGACCCAGCGCGGGTCGCTAGTGCGACGCTGTTTTTCTCGATCAGGTTTTTATTTTAGGTTTCGAAACGCTTTTCTCGGAAGCCATGACGCACAACGACGCGCACACGAGACCATCCACGTTTGTGTTTCAACGCAATGTCCGGTAAAAAAGCTCGCGCGCGAAAGCAAAAGCGTGAGCGCCGCCGCGATGCCAACGCGGGCGAGGCCATCCCCGGCCTTCCCGACCACCTCGTCGTCGAGCATATTCTCAGATCTGAGTATTTCGACGATCCCGAAGATCTCGCACGGCTCCCAGCGCTGAGCCGCGGGATGCGCGCCGCGGTGGCGGCGACGGGGCTTCGGTTTAAGGAGCTTGGTGAACAACCTGCCGTGATGCTCGGATGTTTAAGCGCACTGCAGCGCCTGCAACGGCAAGGTCGCCTGTCGCGTCAAGAATACCTTTGTCAGGCAGCGGCGAGGAGTGGACAGCTCGAAGAGTTGAAGGTGTTGCGCGCGGACGGCTGCCCGTGGGACGCAAACACGTGCCAGGGTGCAGCAAGGGGCGGGAACCTCGAGATTTTGCAGTGGTTGCGTGCGAACAGCTGCCCGTGGGACACAAACACGTGTTGTGGGGCGGCGGAGGGCGGGCATATCGAGGTACTGCAGTGGGCGCGCGCGAACGGCTGCCCGTGGGACGAGAAAGGGCTGTTGTTCATCGCCGCTGGAAAGGGTCGCGAGGCGGTGGTGCGGGCGCTGATCGAGGCTGGCGCGGACATCAACAAGGCAAAGAATAACGGCGTGACGCCGCTGTATATTGCCGCTCAAGTCGGCCACGAGGCGGTGGTGCGGGCGCTGATCGAGTTAAGTGCGGACGTCAACAAGGCAAAGGATACTGGCGCGACGCCGCTGTACATCGCCGCTCAAGAGGGCCACGAGACGGTGGTGCGGGCGCTGATCGAGGCAGGCGCGGAAGTCAACAAGGCAAAGAATAACGGCGTGAAGCCGCTGTACATCGCCGCTCAAAATGGGCACGAGGCGGTGCTACGGGTGCTTATCGAGTCGGGCGCGGACGTCAACAAGGCGGATGATGACGGCGCTACGCCGCTGTTGGTTGTCGCTCATTTCGGCCACGAGACGGTGGTACGGGCGTTGATCGAGGCGGGTGCGGACGTCAACAAGGCAGGGGATATCGGCGCAACAGCGCTGCTCATCGCCGCTCAGTTCGGCCACGAGGCGATGGTGCGGGCGCTGATCGAAGCAGGCGCAGACGTCAACAAGGCGAGGAACGGCGCGACACCGCTGTCCGCAGCAATGACACCCGTTCCTAACGTCGCTCGAGGGAATCACGAGGCGATTGTTCAAATTCTCAGGGATGCCGGCGCGGTGTGACGACGGATACGCTGGCGTGTATTGTTTTTAAACCGGGTGTAAGCGAACTGCGCGCGCGATGCGTACGCGTAGAGAAGAACGAGAAGACGAGTGCGCGATGTAGTACTAGCCATGTATCGTGGAGAACAAAAATGTGAACCAAACTTTCTTTAAGCTGAAAACCTGAACCAAGGAGACGAACAGTCAGCTTTCTGGGAAGCCTCGACGCACAACGAAGGAGCGCGCCACAGACGCAAACCACACGACCTACGCGCGTTGGGTTCCGCGATATCCTCCAACGCGACACATGCTACGGATACTCCCACGGAAGGTGATGCCGCGACACAGGTGGAGCGCGCGTTGAACAAGATGCTCTTGAAGGGAGCTGACTGCGCGAAGTGCGGTGCGGTCAGATCGTGTAAGCAGTGCGCGTGCAAGCTGGTATACTACTGCAGCAAGGACTGCCAACGTGGGGACTGGGCCGACCACAAAGCGCGTTGCACATACAAGAAGGCCCGAGCGACCGCCCTACAGTCCTCCCCGCAAGAAGCCATCCCCGGCCTTCCCGACCACCTCGTCGTCGAGCACGTTCTCAGATCTGAGTATTTCGACGATCCCGCAGACCTCGCACGGCTCCCAGCGCTGAGCCGCGCGATGCGCGACGCGGTGGCGGCGATGGGGCTCCGGTTTAAGGAGCTTGGTGAGCAAGAAGCCGTAAAGCTCGGATGTCTAAGCGCGCTGCACCGCCTGCAACGGGGAGGGCGCCTGTCGCGTCAAGAACGCCTTTGTGAGGCAGCGGCGAGAAGCGGACAGCTCGAAGAGTTGAAGGTGTTGCGCGCAGACGGCTGGCCATGGGACCGGGACACGTGCTCGGCGGCGGCTTTGGGCGGACACCTCGAGGTGATGCAGTGGGCGCGCGCGAACGGCTGCCCGTGGGACGTGTGTACGTGCTCGAGGGCGGCGGAGGGCGGGCACCTCGAGATGCTGCAGTGGGCGCGCGCGAACGGCTGCCCGTGGGACGTGTGTACGTGCGCGAACGCGGCGTTCGGCGGACACTTCGAGGTGCTTCAGTGGGCACACGCGAACGGCGCACCGGGGGACGAGAATATTTGATCAAGCACGGCGATGAACGGGCACGTCGAGATTTTGAAATGGGCGCGCGCAAACGGCTGTCCTTGGGACTGGAGGTTGCGAACGTGGGCGAAGGAAAAAGGACACGACGATATCCTGGAATGGGCGAAAGCGAACGGCTTACCGGGCAGCGATGGGAGTACCCCTTGGATGCCCCCGGGATACAGCGCGTGAGTACACGCGCGAAAAAAACACACGAGAGAGACTCGAAAAGAAATAAAACCAAAAAATACTGTCGGCGTACAACACATCAAACACACCCTGCTAAGCTACGGATCGTCTCCGCGCGGATGACACTACCCATGCGCACGCTACGCACACGCGCCACACCGTCGTCCCGCGAAAACGAAACACTTCATCGGACCCTTCCCCGGTCCTCAAAAACACCCGTCCTGAAAAATAAACTTAATCCCCGTTTTCCCACACGAGCATGTCCCGCTTGCCCACCATCACGTCCGCGAGCTGCACCACCCGCTTCCACACGCTTTCCTGCACGTAAGGCACGCCGTGCTTTTCGCAGATGGCTTTGATTTTTGGCTGCGCGATTTGGTACTGCTTCATGGAGATGTCGGGGAACATGTGGTGTTCGATTTGGTAGTTCAGCCATCCGTGGAAGAAGTCGTTGACGTCGCCGCCCGTCCGGAAGTTGGCGGATCCGATCACGGCGCGCAGGTAAAAGTCGTCGCTCCGCGGTTTGGTTTCCGTTTCGAAACGGTAAATGTCATCCCCGACGTGGTTCGTGGCGATGATGATGAACGAGTGCACGTTGGTCATGACGTCCGCCAGGATGGAGGTTAGCAACACCGCGGTGGCCATGCTTGCTCCACCCACCGCGTACCCAACCGCGGGAAGCGCCGCGAACTGGAACGTGGCGTACGGGGCGAAGCATTTCGCGGTTTCGATTAGGGCGCCGAACTGTCCTTTCAACGCGCCGCCAACCACGGTGACCAGCGTGCTCGGGAGCTCGCCAGTTTTGAACGGGTTTTCGTACGAACTATCGCCAGCCTTCACCGCCTCACGTTCCCTGCGCTGGTACATCTCCTTCATCGTGTTCGGGGCGTAGTAGAACCACTTCCAGATCAGCGCCAGGCCCACGACCTGGCCGTACCTCGCCAGCATGGGGAGCTTCCCCGTGCGCAGGGGGGCCATGTTCCTCTCCACCAGATCGGGGTCCGCGGCTTCGCCGAGCTGATAGTGGTGCAGGTGGTTGTGCTCCACGTCCCACGCTTCGGGCATCATCCAGTCCATCCAGTCTGTGATTCGTCGGGCCACGCCTTTGGCGAATGTGCGGCGGTGAAACCGGCCAGTCACCACGCCGTTTTCGCTCTGCGCCGTGTTGTACCCCCCGTGGCACACGTGGTGGCCCACCATGGTCCACCTGGCGCAGATCGCTGTGGAGATCATGAACGCGGCGACGGGGTTTACCCCTCCGATCGCGGCGAACGCGTTCGTGAAGAACGGCGTGGCGAACATCACCGCCAAACCGCCGAAGTAAAAGCAATTCGCCCACGTCAAGATCTTGTTCAAATGCTTGACGTCATCCTGGTCGATATCAGCCTTGAGCTCCTTCTCCACCTCCCTGATCTCGCTGGCCCACGCCTTGAGATTAAAAGCCTCCCGCCACTTGCCCGTGTCGTTGTACATCACGGGCGTGCCGCTGTTGGGCATCGCGATCGCGGCGCGCAAGGTCAAGGCGCCGCGCCGTTGCACCGAGGCGGGAACCGCACCGGCCGGCCTGGTGGCCGCGGCGCGACGGCGCGTCACCTTGGAGAAGCGCGCGGGCGCGAGCGCGACGGGCGCGGCGAGGGTCATGGCGGCCATGGTCGGTGACAGGTGACAAAACTGGGGGAAGGTGGAAGCGCGACGCGGCTGCGACGGCGCTTTTGCGGTGCGGAAAGTGGTGAGACCGACCATTCCACGTTCGACGTCATTCATGGACGACGTGTATGGCGAGCGTTGCGCGAGGCCAGATTTTTCGAAGCGAGGCGGGACGAAATGAGAGGCGGGGATTGGTCCAAAAGTTTGACGCACAGAATTTTTCCTGTGCCGTTATCCTTTTGCGGTGAACGCGATCCGGGTGCGATGAACGAGGACATTTTAATACACGCGTTTGACCGACAACAAACCTACCCAGCCTATCAACTCACCTCATCACCCCGTGCTCACCCGTTGATCTCCTTGAAGAACGCAATCGTGTCCTGCAGCGCGTCCACCAAAACATCAACCTCGTTTGGCGTGTTGTACAGATACGCGCTCGCTCTGGCGGTGGCGTTAGTTTCCAGGTACCGGTGCAAGGGCTGTGTGCAGTGGTGCCCGCTCCTGGTCGCGACACCGGCTTGGTCAAGAAGCGTACACACGTCGTTGGCGTGCAGCCCGTGCACGTTGAACGCGACAAGCGAAGCGCGCGGTTGGCCAGCCGCGGGGCCGTAAACCGTCACGCCATCCACGCTTAACAGTCGTTCGTGCAGCAAACCCCCGAGTTCCTGTTCGTACGCATGCACCCGGTCCATCCCAACTGACATGAGGTAGTCGCACGCTGCCCCAAGCGCGATGGCCTCGCCAATCGCCGGCGTACCCGCTTCGAACCGCGCGGGCGGCGGCGCGTACGTGGAGCGGTCCATGAACACGTCCTGGATTGTGGGTTGGATTTCGGGAGGTACGGGGGAATGGGTCAGGGAAAAGGAGTCGGGTACGAATGTGTGTGCGAGGTGGTTAGTGACTCGCTTCGTACGACAACCGGCCTCGGTTCGAAGCCCGCGGGGTACGGGAGGAGGAACCCAAACAACGCGGAAGGCACATCACAGGCAAACAGTCTGGCGGTTCAAATTGGAGCCTCCAAAAATCGGAGAAAAAAATCGAGTTTAAAAAAAAAAACGAACCTGTATCATCTCGCCCCCGCCCATCCACGGCGGCATGGTTTCCAGCACCTCTGAGGTTCCCCACAAGAAACCGATCCCAGTGGGGCCGCACATCTTGTGCCCTGACGCGACGATCCAGTCCACCCCGAGCTGCTGCACGTCAATTGGCATGTGCGGCACGGATTGGCACGCGTCTAACAGCACTTTAGCGCCGTGTTTCTTGGCCATCTCCCCGACGCGCCGCACGTCCAACTCGCATCCCAACACGTTGCTCACGTGCGCGGTGCTTACCAACTTCACGTTGCCTTCCTCCAGCACCGACTGCAGCTCGTCCAAGTCGATGTTGGACTTGTCTTTATTGAGGCCGACGTGCCTCAGCGTCGCGCCTGTTTGCGCGCACACCAGCTGCCACGGCACCAGGTTTGAGTGGTGTTCCAGCACGCTCACCACGACCTCGTCACCGGGTTTTAGGAATTTCACTCCCCACGTGTACGCCACCAAGTTAATCGCCTCCGAGGCGTTCCTGGTGAACACGATTTCGCGGTCGGACTTTGCGTTGATGAAGTTCGCCACCTTCACCCTGGCAAGCTCGTACGCATCAGTCGCCTTGCCGCTCAAGTAGTGAACCCCGCGGTGTACGTTCGCGTTGTCGTGTTTGTAGTAGTTGGAATGCGCCTCGATCACGACACTGGGTTTCTGCGAACTCGCCGCGCTGTCGAGATACACCAAACGTTTGCCCGAAACGGGCAGGTCCTGCTCCAGAATCGTGAAGTCGCCTCGCACTTCGTCCGCCAGGTTCGAAGACGCGGCGGCCGTCACCGGGGACCGGTGTCGCCCAGAACCCGACCCTCTCGTCGACGTGTTCGTCACCGCCCGCGACCGCCCGGGGGTGCCAACCAACACGCGCGCGGGTGCGGCGGCGGCAGGGAAGCCGAGGGACATCATCGCGCGCGCCGCCCGGCGGAACGTGTTTCAAACCACCCCCGGAAACAGGCCGACACGGACCGGACCGGGAAACGCAGGGCACGACACCGAACACCGAACACGGCCGAGGGCGCGGTCGAGATCTGACGACGCGGTCGAGATCTGAAGACGTTTCCCAGGGCCGGCGGTATTCGCGAATGACCCTGACGTTTTGACGTGTGTGCTCGGAAAATGGAAACCATGGATTTTGTGTGTTTCCGTTTTTGA
>Ga0222630_1001104_pt1 | contig 12470 bp, 17 predicted proteins | sample AntAcemetagenom3_FD_179842 | JGI IMG/M metagenome (GOLD analysis project Ga0222630, IMG submission 179842) | Saline water microbial communities from Ace Lake, Antarctica - #3 | ecosystem: Environmental > Aquatic > Non-marine Saline and Alkaline > Saline | place: Antarctica: Ace Lake | collected...
ACCCGGACGATCCGGAGGAAAAACATGCCGAAAAATTGCTCGGCGACTCCCTCGAAGACGGAGGAAGAGTCGCGGAGGTTTACGAAGACGCCGATTTCTACGAACAGGCGCTTAAGCAGTTTCTGGAAACGCGCGGCGGGTTCGGGTCCGGCGCGGGATCAAACCGGGGACCGTCTTTTGGCGTAAACTCCGTCAAGCCAACCAACCCGAAACGCAGGAAACAGGTCGACAGACGGGCGTCGAAAGGACGGAAGCTGCGGTACCACGTCCAGACGCCGCTCGTGAACTTTTGCGCGCCGGTCGATTTGGAAGTTCCGGGGTGGGCGGAGAAGGTGTTCACGCGCCTGTTCGCGTCGACTTAGGGTTTGTGTTGTTGAACTGTTGTGACTATTAACTCACGTAGTAACGAATTAACGCAAAGAAAAGAAGTGAATTTATACATGCATATGTACAACTCTTGGCCCACGGCACCGTCTGTGCACAGGGCGCACGTCGTTCAATCGGGTATCAAACTGAAACAACAGTCCCTGTGTCAGGGTAACTGTGCCGTGGTCCCATGTCTCTCACTCGTTTTCTTTCTTTTCGTCGCGAACCTAGTGCGCTGAACGTTTGCGACAGAGGCAAACGCTATCGTCGAGTTCAGCATTTTCTACTAGTTTTGTTTTCGTCGTCAGAAAGAGACTCACATCTCGGGCATGCACTCCTTATCAAGGACGCACGTGAACAGGGATTCGGTAACATCGTTGCGGTTATCAAGGGCGCACTGGAACGCGCACGCGCGGCTGGCGGGGTCGCCGCCCATGCCGCACGCTGGGAGGGAGGGAGAGTTTTGTGAGTCGGCGGAAATACGATACTTGTGGAGACTGAAAAAAACGAAAAAGCTAGTTGATGCTTCCGTGACACAACAAGTGGTGACGACGTCACTCGTTCTCGTTGTTGTGTTGTCGAGTCTGCCGAGAAATAAAAGAACCGAAACGAGCGGCCAGGAACGGTGCAAAAACGGCCGGTCCAAGAGGACGTGTGGAAGCGTGGGGGAGGAGGAGGTCACGCACCGACTGCGCACTGGATGGACTCGCGGCAGGTCGTGTCGAAGCGGCACTTCTTGAGTTCCCAGCCGCACTGGTGAAGAAGGCACTTCGCGGCGCGAAGGCCGGTGCCGGGCACCCACGTGCCCCTGTCTTGGCGCTTGGTGTGCTTGCCCCACCACGAGTCCTTGTCCCACTGCTTCGCCTTCCACCACGTGCCACAGTCGTCGCACTCGGAGTCGTCGCCGGACCACTTGTCTTTGCCGGACCACTTGCCTCCCGAGCTGTGCATCATGTGCTTCATGTTCATGTGGTGGCCACCCTTCATTGACGTGTCCTTCATGTCCATGTCGCCGTCGTAAGATGCGACAGCCTTCGCTTTCCACCACTTCCACTTAAAAGCCTCCGCGGGGCGGGCGGCGGCCATGGCGACGACGAAGGCGAGGCACAGCGCGAGGCGCGCGCCTCGAGGGGCGGCGCGGCGAGGACGATGAGTTGAGGTGTTGGTCATGGTCGGGACGTTGGGAACTGGTGTCGTGGGGGACGTGGTTCGCGCACGTGAGTATGAGCGGTTTGAGACAGCGTGTGGCGTGTTGTCGTCCAGTCATCGCGGTTCCGAGGTTTTCTTGGATGCGGTGACCGATACGCGCTGAGAGGCCGGCCTTTGTCGTTCGTTCGTGCGAAAAACGAAAAACGAATATTTTTGCAGCCCCCCTGGCCTCGGCCGGTCGACATCTTCGTGCGGCCTCGGGCGCGCGACACCGCGTTCGGTCGAAACGGAAACCGAGGCTCGAGCCTCGGAGATTGCGATTCGACACGCACTGGACGTACTATGCCTTGACAAACTGGAACACGAACCCGTTTCCCGTATCGAGCCTGCCCGTGTTTGCCGTGTCGTCACTTCCAAACGCACGTCGACCTTTGCTCGCGCGTGTCCCCTCCACCCTCCCTGCCCCAAAAGCGCCTCCCTCACCATGCGCGCATCCACTTCCTTCGCCGCGAGGCTTCTCGCGTGCCTCGCACTCGCCGCGTTCGCGGGCGTCGCCCTCGCGGACGACCACGGCGGCCAGTACGGCGACCACCCGACGTTGTCCGAGTCCAAGTACTCCAAAGGCGCCTCCCAGACCGTGAACGACGTGCACCGGGACCTGGCGCGCATCCACGCCGCCATGACCGGCTCCGTGCACGACGAAATCAAGCACGTCGTGGATACCGCGAGTGCGGTGACCGGCCACGTCAAGACCGCGGTGAGTGACCACGTCGCGAAGACAATCACCACGGCGCAAAACGTGAAATCCGCGGTGACCGACCACGTCGTGCAAAGCGCCGCCGCCGCCGCCGCCGCGGCGGCCCTTGCGAAACAAAAGCAGCAGGATTTCATCGCCGGCAGCATCAACCACGTCGCGAACACCGCGGAGACGCTTCGGGAAATGCAGGGCACCGTTCGGGACATGACAGGCGACCACATCGCCGCCACCGTGAGCAAGGTTGCGGACGGCGCTGAGATGCTGCGCTCGGCGCAGTCCGGGTTCCACGAGCACGTTGTGGACACGGCGACGGGCGCGCACGCCAAGTTCCAGGACTCCATGCAGACCGCGCTTTCCGCGATGGCGGGCGCCGCGAACGCGTGGCACGAACACGTCAAGGCCACGACCGGGAAGGTGATTGACGTCAAGACGCAAGTCGCGACCGCGGTGACCGACCACGTCACCGACGGCGTGACGCGCAAGGTTGAACAAGTTCGAGGCGTCGCCGACGCGCTGCACGGCGGCAAGAAGTCGTCGTGGGGTTCCGACGATGACATGGACATGGAAATGGACATGGACTCGATGGACGGTAACACGAGGCGACGTCTTCTTGAACACGGCGACAAGCGCTCCAAGTCCTTCGGCAACTTAGTTCAGGTGCGGGGCTTTCCCACTCACCACGTTCCGCCGGTCGCGGTTGCCCATACTCGACCTGCGAAGGGACTACTCCCTCTGACTGTTTACGTAATACACGTTACGAGAGACTGACACTTTCTTTTTTACTAGTAGGGCAAGATGGGCAAGGCCAACAACCACCGCGCCGCCGCCGCGAACGCCGTAACTGACAAGCTGCGCAACGTCAAGGCGCGGCGCGAACAAGCGCGCGCCGCGGTGGTGGACCACTTCCAGTAAGAGGTTTGAGTCGTCGCTCAAGAAACGTCTCTGACGATGTAAGCCTTTCAAGTAAGTCGGTCGCTGACCGACGAGTCGTCCTATACGTATACTCCGAGCCGAGTCGCAATAAAGAGTCGCGGTGGGTAGTACTATTTCTTGTTAACAACTACACGTCCGCGCGGAACCTAACCCGACACACTCGCTTTACCAGAGTCATACTTCTGACGTTCCGCTCACAAGTTATCGTCGAATTGATCGTCGTCGAAATCATCGTCGCTGTCGATGTTTTTGTCAACCTGCGGCGTCAGAGGTATCCCCCCCCCCGGGGGGCGGTTTGGCTTCAGCCCGCTTCCCACGTACTGGTCGTTTTCGGGAATCGCGGCGCGGCGGCGCGGCGTGACGGTTTCCGAGGCGTTTGCGTAATTCGGCGAGTTAAAACCACCATCAGTCTCTTCGCGGGATCTGTACCGATCGTTTCTTTCCGAAAAGACCCTGGTTTCGTTTTCCTCCACCCACCGCATGACATCAGGTCCAAACCGAGAAATACCCACGACTCCAAGCGCGACGGCCTTCGATACGGTGGACACCGCACCTGGCGTACGGGCAATTAGTCCCAACTCGTTTCGCCCGCCGTGTTTCACCAAAGTCCCAATCGCAATCGCCGCCGCCACCAAAACGTCCTCGTCCCGCGCGTGCCACTCTGCGCTCGCCACGACGCTAGTCAGTACATTTTGTGTCAGTAGGTACCCAACGACTTCCCCGCTGTGCGATGCGAGCTCGGTGAGCTCGTGTATCAAGTCCATGGCGCACGCGCACGCCGTTGGGTCCTTTGCGTGGTCGGCGAGGGTTTGTAAAGCGCGCCGTGCGATTTGTTTAAAATCGGCGAACACTTTGGAGGCGCATCGTCGTTTCCTCTGCAAAAGGTCGTCAGCACTAGCAGCGTTCGCACCCGCACACAGCTGTGCGAGCAAAGCACATAATCGCGCGCATACCCGTGAATCACCAGCGTGTACCGAAAACGTCTCACTCACCAACTCCAACACGTTCGCTTCAATCAAATCAATCGACACTTGGCCGTTGTTTTGTTTCGCGAGCTGCGCCAACAAAGGGAGCGCTTGTAACACCCCGCGCGTGCACACCCGGCCACTCACGCCAGCGCAGTGCGTGGTGATGCGTAGCAGGTCTTGTAACACCTGGGTGGTTTTGTTGATACTGGAATCGCGTGAGTTGTTGATACTGTCGCTAGTTGATGCTTGCCCTCCTGAAGAACCCCGCCCTGGTTTCGATTTTAAAGCAAGCGCGGCTTCGGCGTCGATTAGCTGCGTTTGCAGCGCTTGGTAGTTACTTTTAGCGACCCTCATTTGGTTTCGTTTTCGTTCCAACTGCTCTTCTGACGCTAAGAGCTTAGCAAGCAACGTCTCGTTTTCCCGAGTTTTCATCGTAAGACGCATGACAAACCCACCTTCTTCGTCCAACCGTTCTTGTTCGCTCCGCGACACGAACGAAACTCCCCTCGCGACGCCGTTTGGTGTGTGTGTTTTTTTCAACCCACTCGATTTCAACGCAGACGGTGGGGGGGTTCCCTTAGGGGAGTGGTTAGATGTCCCATTAGGATCAAGTCGGTGGTTGGTTCCATTCTCGTTGGAGTCGTCGATGTTGTCGTCGGTTCCGTTCCCGGCGGTTTTTAATTTTCCCCCTTGCGAAAAGAAACCCGAAACGTCACGCATCGCCGAACGCAACGACGCCCCCAACGCCTCCGCGTCATCCAGCACCAGTTTCCCGTCACGTTCACTGAGTTTCTTGGTAAGAGCTCTGGTTTGTGTTTCTCGTTCGGAAAGCGCGTGTTCCGTTAACGCCAAACGTTTCGTAAGCTTGTCCACTAGCTTTTGTTTCTCCTCAAGCGCCACGCGCGCGTTTTCGGTGATATCGAAGTTCTGCGACGCCGCGGCGGCCGCGGCCCTTCGCGCGGTGCTCGCGTCCGGCGCTCGTTTGGGAGACGACTGGTCGGTTTCGTTTGAGGGCTGGCGGGACACCGTTTGGGGCTTGAACCCGAACTCTGGAGGGGGGAAAGGAAGGGGGGTGAGAAGGGTCAGGGATACGTTGATATCGACTCGATGAAACGAATCGTTTGTGTCGAATGGGAAATAATGCCGATTCTCGGAGTCGTCCATCTCGTGGTCGGTTCCACTTGCTTGGTTCGTTTCGTTATATCCTCAACGATGCTCCCCTCGCGTTGGTTACCCTAGTTTCACTACGCACCTTTCCGCATCCACGACCCCGTGCTTGACGCACTCGCGGCGGACTCGGAAACCGCGTCGCTGGCGCGAACATTGCGTCCGCCGGAAACGCCGAGTGCGTTCAGTGAAGTCACGCCCCGGCCGCTCCACGACTTATCACCACCGCTGCCGCCACTCGCGACGCTTGCCGAGTCCCCGCGGCGCATGCCGCGCGACTCGAGACGGCACGTGCCGTGACACGAACCGAAACGTGTGTCCACCTAGAGTGATCGCCGAGACAGCAACGGATTGGACGATTTCGGGCACACTGGAGAAAATTGCGGCCTGCAACGCGCCACTGCGCCAGCAGTCGTCTGCCAAGCGCAGTCCGCTCGGTCCTCCGATCGAGTCAGTCATCACTTCTCACTTCTCATGTCGCTCGCGCGCCTTGCCCTGAACATTTCCGCTTCCCGCGTTCCGTGGCTCGGCGGAAAATCGCTCCGCGCGGATCGCAGAACAGGCACAGGCCGAAAGCGTTGCACGAAAGTATCGGCGGAGATGAAGACGGTACGTGTGCTTGACGATCCCTCGATGTTGCGACGCACGAATTTCGCCGATACCCTAGTCCCGCGAAACCCATCAGCGATGCGGTGGCTGCAGTCACGACGACCGGACCCCTGACCCTCTTTACAAACCACCCCACCCCAAACACACCACTACACCAAGCAGGTCCCCATGCACGTCGGCTTCGTCGGTACCGGGTTGATTGGCAAGGTGACGGTTGCGCAGATGGCGGGGAGGGCGCCGCAGTTGAGGGATGAGGGGTTGGACATCAGAATCACGGGGGCGACGGATTCCAAATCCATGATCGTCGCGAACGGCGCGGACGGGATGAGCCTTTCAAGGGTGGAACAGGCCATCGGCGACCGCGTCAGTGACTGGGACGCCGCGTCGGTCAACGCAACGATCAGTGATGTCGATCTGGATGCGTTTGTGAACGCGCTTCAGCGCGCGGCGAAGGACTCGGGCGGCGCGGCGGTGGTGGTGGACAACACCTCCTCCGACGCGGTGGCTAGTTTGTACCAAGGTACGTAATTGCATTTCCCAAATCCAACTACTTTTTGCCCATACATGACTGACACTTTTCTGGCAAAACTCCAAGACTGGCTGAAACTGGGCGTGCACGTCGTGACCCCGAACAAAAAAGCAAACTCCGGTGACCTTACAAGGTTCGAATTGACGAAACAAGCCGCGCTCGACGGGAACGCGTTTTGGCTGTACGAAGGGACCATCGGAGCGGGGTTGCCCATTGTTTCCACGCTGCGAACGTTGCGCGCGAGCGGCGACACGATCCGAGTCGTCCAGGGAATCTTTTCAGGCACCATGAGCTTTTTGTTCAACGTTTGGGACCCGACAAAACCTTTCAGCGACGTGGTGTTCCAAGCCAAACAAGCGGGGTACACGGAACCCGACCCGCGAGATGACTTGAACGGCTTGGACGTGGCGCGGAAAGTCGTAATCGCGGCGAGGGAAGCGGGACTAGATCTTTCCTTACACGACGTCGACGTCGCGAGCCTCGTGCCTGCTGAGCTGGAGGACTGTTCCGTGGAGGAGTACCTTACACGGTTGCCTGAGTTTGATTCCGTGATCGCGCGCCAAGCAATGGAAGCGGATGCGGAAGGAAAAGTGTTGCGATTCGTGGGTAAAGTAGACGTCGTGGCGAAAACTGGAACCGTGGAGCTGGCGAAATTTCCAAAAGACCACCCCTTCGCGACACTTCAAGGCGCCGACAACATCGTGGAGATTCAAAGCATGAGGTATTCCGCGGAGATGGAAAGCACGCCTTTAATCATCCGAGGCCCGGGCGCGGGCGCGCAGGTCACCGCGGGTGGCGTTTTCGGGGACGTGTGCAAACTGGGGGTCATGCTGGGCGCGCGAGTGCCGCTGTAAACGGGAAACACGCGAGTGGAGGTGGTGGTACGAAGGAGGAGGTGGAAGTCTAAAAGGAGGAGGTGAAATTATCTCCCGCAACTGTATTACAAACCCGTGTCGTTTTTTTTAAGGAATCCGACTCCTTATACGTCGAGTCATCCTCGTCTCCCCCGTGATCCTCGTCATCCCCCCCTACCCCCCCCCTTACGTCAAGTCATCCTCCTCCTCCGCCGCCAGCGCGATTTTCTGTTTCGCCACCAGCAAAAGTTTGGTTTTCCACGGATCGAGCCTGGACATGGCGTCGTACTCCGCGAGGCTTTGCGCGAATTGGTCTTGGTCCCCCAGCTCCGCGGCGTCTGTGATTTCCGTGAGCAGCTTGTGTTCCCGCGACCCCGCGAAGCCCGGGTCGATGTCGTCGTACCTATCAAGTGCTATTTTCACCTCATCCGGGTTCTGACTGCACAGCCGGCAAATCCCAGAGTTCAACAGGTACCCTTTCACCGAGAACCGGAGCAGGTTGTTGGACATGGCTTGCTTCGCGACGTCCTCGAAGCACAGGATGGCTGAGATGGGTAAAACAAAGTGTCAATCTTTCGTAATGTGAGTGAGTAATGTTCGTAACTTGTATGAGCAAACAGTCTTAGGTTCCGGGCCGAACAGTCGGCGGCAATTGGGAAATATAATACGTACCTTCTGTGTACTTCCCAACAACCGCACTCAACTCGGCGACTTTCAGCTTGCATGCGTTCGCGGTGGATGAGTTCTCCTCGCCCGCGTATAAATCGCCCGCTTCTTGGTACGCCGCCAATGCCTCATCCGCCCGGCCCTCTTTTTCAAACAGCTCACCGCACTCCTTCACGTGCTTCGCCGCGATTGACAGCCGGCCTAGGTCGTTGAAGTATATCACGGCTTGTTTCAAATTGCCAATCGCGTCAACCACCGATACCTTTTTGTTCGCATTCGCCGCGTCCACCATCGCGCTCGCCGCGTCGTGCTTCGAGTCCGCCTTCAAGTGACACTCGCTGAGCATCACGAACGCGCCAGCGGCCTCACGCCACATCTTCGCCAGCTTGTAGTTGTTGCTCGCCTTTTCTAAAAGCTCCGCCGCGTCTTCGTATTTGTTCCCGCCGAACATGGAGGCGAGCATGGAGGAACCCTGGAGGGTAGGGTGGGGTGGGGACGAGAGTTGGATTGGGGTGAGTATATTTGGAACCATCGCTGTGGAGAGACTTTACAGGTATCGTTGGGGGAGGTGGAAAAGAAGACATGGGGAACGAGCTCTAGATCTGCGGAGGACGCTTCCAATTAGAAATCTGTCCCGCGGCCAAAACACACGCCCTCCAACGCCCAAACCCAGGTACGCACCTGCAGCTTCTTACGCGCCTTGGCCATGAAGTCCTCGGCTTTCGCGGCGTAGTCCGACATTGTGGCGAGATGGACGGCTGGCAAACCGTATAAACCCCGTGCGCACCGCAGTGACGCGAGGAAAGCCATCATCCGATGAACGGTGACATCGCGAGTTTCTGGCAGATTTCGAGAACTCCGAAACTTTTGCGCAGGGCGCTTTTTGTCAGCGCGATCGCACTCGTCCGATCACTTCCACGCACTCCGTCACCCTTCCTTTCACCTAAACTCCCACGATGCCCAACCCTATCGCCACGTTCGACACCACCGAGGTAAGTGCGTTACCCAAAACTGCTTCCACGCGCCTGCGCTGAGTTTCAAGGCACACACAAGAACTCCATTCGTCCCCCTTTCGGAGTCGTGAAAGAATAATCGGGCCCGATCGCGCCATCGCATCTTCCGGCCGCGACGGGAATCCGACTCGAACCTCCGTCAGAACGTCTCTTTGATTTGGACGCAGTTGTATATCCGGAAACCAGCACTCATGCCGAGCCGCGAAGCAGCCCCTCTGGTCCGGGGGGGTCCAGTTCGGGAAGAGGTCCAATACGCATCGCTGACCGTCATCCACCCAAAATCCATTCGCAAAAAATCAAACAGGGTTCCTTCACCGCGGAGATCTTCATGGACAAGCTCCCGATTACCGCGAGTAACTTCGTTGATCTGTGCAACACCGGTTTCTACAACGGCGTGCATTTCCACCGAGTCATCGACGGGTTCATGTTGCAGTTCGGCTGTCCGTTCGCGAAGGACGCGAAGAGCGGCCGGAGCGGGTACGTGTGTGCTGGCTTTCCCAAATCCGACACTCACCGCGTGCCCATACTCGTCCTGCGAAGGGACGTACGTACCTCTGCCCATACAAGAAGAGACTGACACTTTGTTTTACCTATCTTTCAGCACTGGCGGCCCCGACGACGGCTCCACTTACACCGTGGTACCCACGGGCGCCGTCGTGACTCGCAAGAACGGCGGGAACATCCCGGACGAGCTGGTTGACAAGACATCCAACGAGCCCGGCACCTTGTCCATGGCCAACACCGGCCAGCCCAACACGGGGGGGAGGTACGTGTTGCGCGTTTCCCGAATCCAGGCACACTGTTTGCCGATTGTCCAGAGTAATTACGTAACGCACATCACGAAAGACTGACACTTTCTTTTATTTATCGTAAGTCAATTCTTCGTCAACACCGTGCACAACGACTTCCTGGATCACTGGAGGAACGACTTGTCCCCGTCCCAGCACCCGGTTTTCGGCAAAGTCGTGTCTGGCATGGACATCGTGATGAAGATCGGTAAGACCAAGTGCGACCACAACGATAACCCCGTTACGCCGGTGATGATGAAGACCATCACGATTGCGTAAACGGGAGTTGAAAAATTCCGGAACTTTGCAAATGCCTCCCAAAAACGCCGACAGCGCCAAAAACGCGCGTTCTGGCGTGCCCGGGTTGTCACTGCAAAAGAACATCAAACCGCGGTGGAGAGGTTCTCCACCAACACGGTGGCAACCTCTCCACCCGCTCGGTACACCGCCAAACGAATTACCAGCTCCTGACGAGACGAGTGGACGAGCGCTCTTTTAATATTAACTCAGAACTTTCAGGGAAACTTGTGTGCGAAAAAAAGCGACTCGTCGAAACGACGCGTGATGACAAACAGACGTGCCGATTTACTCTACTCCTCAACGTCCTTCGCCCGTTCGCAAGAAGCGTGCGCGTGCGGTCGGCCGCGGGTTTGCACGCGTCTGTACTGTCATGGCTTGCCAAAGCGGTGCGATGGCGCATTGCGTTTCCGTGACTTCCGGGCGAGGCAGGTGGAGCCGCCGTGTGCAGAGCCGCCGCATCGGCATCCCTGTTCACGATTCGGCCCGACGTGCTTTGGCCGAAATCGATCGTGGTCGGCGGCGGATCGCGAACGCGCGAGCTGTAGTGACCTGTGCCGCCGGTGGTGACGACCAGAACGGAAACGAAACCATCAGCGCCTCGTTCACGTCATTCACCGCGTCCAGCCTGGAAACCGAGTCCGTTGAAGTCGCGGAGACGGTGACCACGGAGACCGTGACCCGCACTTCGATCGAGGACGAAAACGGGGTAATCTCGGAATCGTCAAGCTCCGAGTTTGACGTCTCGGAAGGGACGGTTTGGCGGAAAACAAGCAGTTCCGCGGCTGCCTTTGCGTCCACGGAAGCCTCGGTGACGTCCTCCAAAGGTGTCTCGGAAACGTCGCTCTCCAAAACGCTCGGCGGGTTCGCGAAAACGGTGACGGAAGGATCAGCTCCAATCCAAATCCAATTGGACGCGAAAACAGTGGAACAAATTTCCGGCGCCGTCGCCGCGTCGTCGGTCGGCGTCGTCGCCGTGGCTTTGGGGTCAGTCGCCGTGGGTGTTGCAAACGCCCTTGAAACCGTGCCTCTGTTACAGGGTTTCGAAGAAGCGGTTGGAATCGCAGTTAGCGCGTATTACGCGAACAAACTGAGCGGCAATTTCGTCACCGCGACGGGCCGTGAACAGTTCCGGCTTCGGCTGGTTGAAAACTTTACAAAAATCACGGGGACGGGGTCGCCCGTGGCGCTCGCGGGAAAGCTCGCGCGTTCGGACAAAGAGCTGGATGCGCAAATAAAAGGTCTGATAGGAGAGCTGAAAACTGCTGATCGCGATAACTCGGAAGAGTTACCTGAATCTCTTCGCAACGCCATCGCGACGTTCATTCGCAACCGCGACGGAAGCGTTCGGTCGGAAATCGACGCGCTTAGAGGCGTAAACTCGGAAATGCGCACGCAGGTGGATGCGATCGAGATGCTACAGAACGAGCTGCTTGAATCTAGACGAGAAACCACGTTCGCACGCGCGAACATCAAGGTAATGAACCTGGACACGAAGGAACGGGAAAAGCTGGAGCGCGAGTTACGTTTGGCAAAGGCGGAGGGCGAGGCGTTCTCTGAAGCGATGCGCAAGGAAATGGCGTCCATGGCATCGGACGCGGCGACTGAGTCGGTCAAAGCGCGGGAAGCGCTCGCGCGAAAGGAAAGGGAGCTTTTGGAGGCGCTGGCGAGTTTAGAGGTTGGGAGGGATGCACCCCGGGGTGATTGTCCGTCAGTGGACTCAGCGACGGACGATACCGCAAACGCGGAAGCGCGGGCTTTGGCCGCCACGAAACTCGCGGCGTCTGCTCGTGAGATTAAGGAACTGAAAGAGCGGCTCGCCAACGCGAAAACTTGGAGCGACGAGGTCATTTCCGGGATGGAAACAAGCGCGGAGAGGGACTTGCGCAACGCTTTGGCGGAGGCGGAAAAACGTCGCGAACGCGAACTCGCCGCGGCGGTGGAGGACTCGCGCGATTTGATTTTGGAGGAGCGGCGCTCCGCAGCGGCGGTTGTGAAACAGGCGAGGGCGGCGGCGGCGGATGACAACGCGCTCGCGGTGACACAAGCCAGGCTTGAGGCTGTTGACCGGGTAACCGATAAGGACGAACGAAGGTTCGCGGAGGAACTCGCGGTGGCAACCGCCGCGGTCGCGGAGACACTCGCGGCGACCGAGGCGGAACTGGAAAAGGCGAGACGGAAGGTGGAGGATACGAAAAAGGAACTGGCGGAGGCGAAATGTTCCGCATCCGTCGCGGCGAAGGAAACCGAAATTCGGGTAAACCAAGCCGTGGCGAAGGCTGAAGCCGCGTCTGGTGCGTTACTCGCAAAGCAACTGGAAGACGCGACCGGCGCGAAAGACGAGGCGCTCGCCGATTTGACCGCCGAACTCGGT
>Ga0222630_1001116_pt1 | contig 12386 bp, 18 predicted proteins | sample AntAcemetagenom3_FD_179842 | JGI IMG/M metagenome (GOLD analysis project Ga0222630, IMG submission 179842) | Saline water microbial communities from Ace Lake, Antarctica - #3 | ecosystem: Environmental > Aquatic > Non-marine Saline and Alkaline > Saline | place: Antarctica: Ace Lake | collected...
TTAGATCAGGCTGCAACAGTACTAGGGTCAATAGCACCTACTTACTTTGTATCTGTTGCAGCGATCGTAGCAGCGTTCTATGCTAAAGAAGCAATGACAAACAAGTAATATCATTACCAACTAACTATAACAGTCTGTACGATAAGTAGTTGTATGGACTGTTATACCACATTAGGCGTTGGCCGCAACGCTACTCCAGAAGAAATAAAAAAAGCGTATCGCAAACTTGCGATGCAGCATCACCCTGACCGCGGCGGCGACCAAGAAAAGTTTAAACAAATTACCCAAGCGTACGATATATTAAGCAGCTCTGACAAGAAGGCTGCTTACGACAATCCGAACCCAGGTTTTAATTTTAATCAACAAAATCACGGAAACCATAATCCGTTTGGTGGCAACCAATTTGATCATATGTTTGGTCAAGGGTTTGCGCAGCAAAGACCAACTCCGCGGAACAGAGACATTAACGTTCAGGCTAATATCGATCTAATAGATGTACTAACTGGTAAAAATTTAATTATTCAATATCAACTTGCTGCAGGACGTATTGAAACTGTCACTGTCGATGTGCCACCGGGGGCAAAGCATAGTGATACAATCCAGTACCAAGGGTTAGGTGACGAAGGACATCCGAGGTATCCTCGAGGAAACTTACTTGTGCGTATTAGTGTAGGAAAGTCTAAGCACTGGGAAAGAGACCTTGATAATTTAATAACAAAAAAAGTTATAAATGTGTTTGACTTATTGCTAGGTTGTGTTATAATAATAACAACGCTAGATGATAAACAACTAGAATTAAAAATACCACAAGGCACAAAACCAGGCACAAAGTTTAGCATACCAGGGTACGGATTACCTAATATGCAGACAGGAAGGCGTGGTATCATGTTTATAACAATTGATGCAGAACTCCCAAAAATAACTGATGCAGCTATATTAGATAAGATACAGCAGTTAAGAAACGAAATATATTAAAGGACTTAAAACTGTTATGGTAGAACCAAGCAAAGAATTACAACTTGTTTTTGACAAGTCGGTCAAAGACGCACAGAAATTACAACATGAGTATGTTACTCTAGAACATCTGTTGTACGCAATGTTCTGTGAAGAAAACTTTACGAACATTGTAACCGCGTTTGGCGCAGACGTTGATTATGTTAAAGCTAATCTAGAACATCACCTTAAAACAGAATGCGACGAAATTAAAACAGAAGAAACTAAGTTTAAACCTAAGAAAACTGCTACAGTCGAACGTGTATTAAATCGTGCATTCACACAAGTGTTGTTTGCTGGTCGTAGTCATATTGAGCTTACTGACGTACTAGTGGGCATCCTTACTGAAAAGAAAAGTATTGGTGTATATTTCCTTGAAAAAGGCGGTATTGAAAAAACTAAATTTGCCGAGTTTATTAATAACGAACTAGAAGACGAGCAAGTTGAAGAAGAAGAAATGTCAGCAGAAGCTCGCAGAGCATTAAAAGCATTTACTACTAATCTCAATGATCAAGTTAAAAAAGGTAAAGTAGACCCAATTATTGGTCGTGCCGACGAACTCGAAAGTCTTGCACTTGCATTAGGCCGTCGTAGTAAAAATAACGTACTAATGGTAGGAGATCCAGGTGTTGGTAAAACTGCTATTGCAGAAGGCCTTGCTTACAACATTGAGAATGGTAAAGTTCCTAGTTTCCTTAAAGATTACAAAGTATACAATCTAGACATTGGTGCAATGCTTGCTGGATCAAAGTACCGCGGTGACTTTGAAGAACGCTTTAAGCTAGTGTTACAAGCGCTACAAAAGCAAGGTAAGACTATTATGTTTATCGACGAAGCACACATGATGAGTGGTGCCGGTGCTGGTGGCAGTAGTTCAAACGATCTTGCTAACATGCTGAAGCCAGCGTTAAGTAAAGGTGACTTGAAAGTTGTTGCGTCAACTACGTGGGAAGAGTATCGCAAGTACTTTGAAAAGGATCGTGCATTGATGCGTCGATTCCAGCGGGTTGTTGTAGGCGAGCCTACTAAAGAAACAACTAAAGAGATTCTTGCAGGTATTAAGAAGTATTATGAAGATTATCATGACACTGTTATCACACAAGAAGCGATTGATGCTGCTGTAAAACTGAGTGTTAAGTATCAGAGTGATAAGAAACTACCTGATAAAGCAATTGACTTGATTGATGTTGCGTGTGCAAGATTTAAAGTAAACGATGATGAATCGGTAGAAAAGATTGTTACTGAAGAAAGCATCCAGTTTGAACTTGCTAAAATGCTTAACATTCCAACTGAACAAGTTGCAGAGCGTGAAACAAGTAATCTTGCTAATCTTGAAGCTAATATTAAGAAAGTAGTTTACGGACAAGATACTGCAATTGAACAAATTGTTGATAAGATCCTTGTAAGTCAAGCCGGACTTAAAGCAGATGACAAGCCAGTAGGTGCATTTGTGTTTATGGGGCCAACAGGTACAGGTAAAACTGAAACTGCTAAGGCACTTGCTAATCAACTAGGTGTTAAGCTTGTACGTATTGATATGAGTGAATACATGGAAAAGCACAGTGTTGCTAAACTAATTGGTAGCCCGCCGGGTTATGTAGGACACGAAGAAAACGCAGGTATCTTGATTACTAAACTGCAAGAAAATCCTAACTGTGTGTTACTACTAGACGAGATTGAAAAAGCACACCCTGATGTTAGTCAAATCTTGTTGCAGGTTATGGACAACGGTAAACTAACTGGGTCAAACGGTAAAGAAGCAGATGCACGTAATTGTGTATTGATTCTTACTACTAACTTAGGTGCTAAAGATGCAGAGAAAAATACTATCGGCTTTGGAGCAGAGTCCGAAGAAGGTTATTCTGACGCAGCACTTAAGAAGTACTTTAGTCCAGAGTTCCGCAATCGCCTAGATGGAGTGATTACATTTGCTAAACTTAGTAAGCCTGTGATGATGAAGATTGTCGGTAAGTTCCTTGTCGAACTTAAAGACATGGTCAAAGACAAAGGCATCAAAATTACTATTAGTGACGAAGCACTTGATCATCTTGTTGATAAAGGATTTGATCCTAAAATGGGCGCTCGTCCGTTGCAACGTGTTATTGACAAAGACATTAAGCGTCCATTGTCAAAACAAATCTTGTTTGGTTCTTTAAAGAATGGCGGTAATGTAAACATTGATTTTAAAGACGGCGAACTAGTGCTAGTTTGTGTTAACGAGACAGCAGTTGAAACACTCTGAAACTCGTAAACTGTTTTTCACGGAGTACCTTTATAAATTGGTACTCCGTAATGACCTAAGTAATATATTTAGAACGGAGTTGCAAGGGAAAGAAAAACTAAGCCACGTCAGGAAAGAACTTGATCGATTAACGGAAAGCTATCGAAATAATCTTCCATTGTACAAAAAGGCGTGGCGAGCAGATGTTGTTCTTAGTGAAAGTGATTATTTTGATGCAATAACTGTTTATAATACATTAAAAATTACTAGTGACTATAAAATAAGAATAGATCCTTATTCGCAAATTACGTTATTTTCTAATAATAAGATACTACTGCTAGATCTTGCAAATAAATTACGCACGTCGCATACTGAATTTTGGGAACCTAAAGACGAACATATAATTCTACTTACTAGCAAAACTAAAATTAAGATAGTAGACACTCCGCCTACATTAGAATTAAAAGTTTACTTTAACTCTAAAAAAGTTAATACAGAATTTGCATCTTGGGTTAACGCTAATCGTGACAAGTGTAAAATGGGCAATGTTGCATTTAATAGCATACATAAGCATGGATACTTGTCAGGTCTTTATATGTTTATACGAGACGAAAAAGTATTAAATCTTGTGATGTTAATAGTAGGTAATAGTATACGTAGTGTAGAGAAATTAGTATACGTTCCAAATATTGATAAATAGTTATATGGCAAACAGTGAATCAATATTATCAAGCAATACGCATACCGGAGACAGTGCATCTGAGACTGTAACTGGAGGAAAATTCAAAGGCGACGGTTACTACGGACGTAGTGATGGTTTGCACAGCGTACAGTACACCTACAGCGGGCTAACAGGCACAGTTACTATACAAGGTACACTTGCTATAGATCCTGCTGTAGCAGACTGGTTTGATGTGCATACATACACTGCTGCAAACGAAACATCAAGTAAAATTGCAAGTTTTACAGGCAACTATGTTTGGATTAGAGCAAAGGTAGTTTACACAGACGGCACTATTAGTTCAATAGCACTAAATCATTAAGGTAAGTAACATGGAACACTTTGTAAGAGTAATTTTTGACGAAGCAGTGGAGATGAATGAATCTCTTAATGAAAGTATCTTTCCAGGAAATCAACTATTAGAAACTGCCGACGGCAAACAAGTATTCCATTACGGGCTACCAAAACAATTATCAGAAGAAGAATCAGACGAGTTTGCTGATCGGTTGGCGAACTATATGTTTGAACAAGGATACGATAACTTTGATATTGAAATTAGCACCAATGAAGAAACATACGACGGTGATGAATTCTTTGAAGAATACGGTGATATGTGGTTCAACGAAGACAATGAGCTAGACGAAGCAGAATATCAAGGTCGTAAAGTACAACTTGGCAAGCCTATGCAGGGCGACGTTAAGAAGTTCAAAGTATACGTAAAAGATCCAAGTACAGGTAACATTAAAAAAGTTAACTTTGGCGATCCTAATATGCGTATTAAGAAATCAAACCCAGCACGTAGAAGAAGTTTCCGTGCAAGACATAATTGTGACAATCCAGGACCTCGCACATCTGCGAGATTTTGGTCCTGTCGTAAATGGTAAGGAACTAATATGAGAATAGATGAATTTGCACACAAAACAGACGACCGTTTACCCTACGATGTAATAGACGATGTTGCTATCTATATGCGCAACGATCCAATGTTCTATCGTAAACAATTATTTCCTGCTATCATGCGTATGAAAGATCAACACGATGCTGGCAAACAACCTGATGCAGAAGATTGTTTAGGTGAAGCGTGTAGTAGCGCAATGGAATCATATTGTAGTAAATTTAATTTAGGTAGTAAAGAAAACATTTTCAAAGATGAAGATCGTGGATCACTTATTAATAAAGTATTCGGCGAAGAAATGAAAATGATCAAAGACGGACAGTACTAACATGTTATTAAGAGAATTATATGAAGCGCCCGGCAAAACTGCTACACTAGCATTTGGTAGATTAAACCCACCTACTATAGGTCATGCTAAACTTGTAGATGCTATTACTGCACAAGAGGGTGATCATTATCTTTTTCTCTCACAAACACAAAAGCCTAAAACAGATCCATTAGACTTTGCTACCAAGATAAAGTTTGCAAAGCAATTCTTTCCAGGTGTTAATATTGGTCATCAAGCAGTAAAGACTCCAGTACAAGCATTAGAACAACTACAAAGCCTAGGTTACACAGACATAATCTTTATTGCTGGCAGTGATAGAGTAGACGGCTTCCAAAAACTGTTTGACACGTATAACGGACAACCTGATAAAACAGGTAAAGTTCCATTTAAATTTAATTCAATTAGAGTAGTGAGTGCAGGCGAGCGTGATCCAGATGCAGATGGTGCTGAAGGGATGAGTGCAAGTAAGATGCGAGTTGCTGCTGCAAGCGGCAATTTAGAAGCGTTTGCTCAAGGTGTTCCAGATAAGAAACTTGCTAAAACAATGTACGATGCTGTACGCAACAGTATGGGTGTTAAAGATGCAGTGTCTACAGAAGGTGTAGATGAAGCTGCCAATAAAGGTCTTTACTACAATGTAAATAAGCGTAAAAAAGCAGGCACCAGTAGAGATGCTAATAGCCCTAAGGCGCCTACAGCACAGGCGTGGAAAGATGCGGCTAAGACTGCCAAGAAGGAAAGTGTAGCAGAAGCACAATTGGACGAGCCGACCGGCATGAATCAAGGCCCGGCAAAAAGAGATACACCCCAACGCAAGAAACCAACGTTTGCTGAGCTAATTAAAAAGTCCGACGATAAACGATCAATACTACAACGACAAAAAGATGGTGGCAAGAAAAACTGGTTTGCAGAAGGCGATAGTAACTCTATGGCCACTACTGCAGGTCGGTTAGCCAACAAAGATGATGGCAAAGTTGCAAAACTTCGAGCAGCTGGAGACAAGCGTCGTGAAGACCAATTAAAAAGCAGAAACATTGCCAAAAAGAATGAAGATGCAGCAGGTGTGGCGGAACACAAAGGTGTGAAACACAAGTATCAAATGACACATTCAGATGGTTCAAAGATGAAGTTTACTGCTAAGGATGATGCTGATGCCAGACGTCAAGCTAAAGAGCACGATGCTACTCGCTTAACTAAGCAGCAAAATAAGAAAAAGAGCAGCTGATGGATTTAGATACCCTTAGAAAACTTGCCGGTATCAACGAGTTCAAAGGGCTAACTCCATACGGTGGCAGTAACATAAGTATTACTGGAACTGAAAAAGCTGAGATACAACGCAAAGAAAATATACGCCCAGGTGATAAAGAATGGTTTCAACTTTGGTTCTCCAAACCCTACCTAACAGGTGAGCAATTTAGAGGACGCAAGAAATGAGATTACTTGAAATATTTGAAGATGGCAGAATCGTAAAAGGTGTCAATACCACAGTTGATGTAGGCACTGACGAAATTAAAAAACAAGCTGCTAAGTTTGGAAATACTGTTACCAAAGACGGTGTTCCTCCTACACTACGTAAAAAAGTTAAAGGGTCAACTACTAATGTTGCATTTAATCTAGGACTTACTGAGTCAGAGATAGAAGAAGGTTGGAAAGACTGGGTAGCAGGTGGTGCTATGGCACTAGGTGCGTTAGGTGCTAGTGCAGGTGATATTGTATCACAGGTTGCAGAGAAAGGTGATACTGTTTATAGTATTGCTAGAGACAACGGTATTAGTCCTGCTGTTATTATGAAACTAAACGGATTTACTAATGCTACTAGGCTAACACCCGGACAAGAAGTAAAAGTTCCTGATGTTTATACAGACGAAACCCCCGCTGCTAAAAAAGCAGAAAAGAAACCACAAGTTAAAAAAGCAGAACCAAAAGCAAAGCCTAAGACTGCGTTGGCGTCAACTAATGCACACGAAAACTTTTTAATTAAAACTGCAAAAGCTGCTGGTATTACAGGAATAGAACTTGCTGCATTCTTATCACAAGTTGCTCACGAAAGTCACAACTTTAAGAGCATGGTAGAGTACGGTGGCAGTTTAGACTTCCGTAAGTACGATCCTAAGTATGCTCCTAGGAAAGCCAAAATATTAGGTAATACTAAAGCAGGTGATGGCGCAAAGTACAAAGGTCGCGGATACATTCAAATCACCGGCAGATATAACTACGGTATTGCCGGAAAAGCAGTGGGTGTTGATCTAGTTAGTAACCCCAAGCTGGCAGCAAGCCATGAAATTGCTGCCAAGATTGCAGTATGGTATTGGAAACTCAGAGTCCAACCCAACGTGGACAACTTCAATGATGTTAATGCAGTTACCAAACCAATCAACCCAGGCCTGCGTGGGTTAGAAGATCGTAAAGAAAACTTTGCTGATTACATAACTGCGATGTCCACAGTAGATAAAGCAGTATAAAGTTAAAGAACATAAATATTTGTATGAGAATAAATGACATCATTAATGAAGAAAAAACACGACTAGATCCCAAATGCTGGACTGGTAAAAAAATTGGTAACCCTAAAACCAAAGTAAAGGGCGGCGTTCGTGTCAACAACTGTGTGCCTGTTGAAGAACAAGAGACTGGCAACGTAGATAATGCCGATAGTCAACAAGAAGCAGATGCAGCACGCAACGCATAAACTGTTAGAATGTCACAGCAGATTAAACCAAAAGAAAGCCCGGAGTCCGGGCTTAGTCTGTTATATTATTATTTACTAAAAAATTCTTCTGTGATATCATCACCAATACTCATACAGATGGCAGCTAGATGGTGTGGGCCAAAGTTGCTGGCAGCTCTCAAGTAAGGATACGCTACCCATTCATTACAGAACCATTGAGTGCTGTTTTCCTTGCCAGGCAATATCGTTGCTAGTGCTCCGTGTAAGTCATACGGTAAGCCTTTAGTCCTAGCAAGAAATTCCACCGAGTCTTTCAACTTCCATTGTGGAACATTAGCAACAATCCAGTGAGCAGGATTTAGTGTTACTCGTTTATCACGTACACCTTTATCACGTAAACTACTGCTAGCAATAGTAACCAAACCATCTTTGTGCTCAGCATGTATTGCTTCACAATGCGTTACATTGCTATACGGACCTTTCTGTCCCAACTTAGTAATCCAACACCCTGCTTGGACTAGTAAAGTATCCGATGAATGATCACCGATATAGAATGCTATTTTCATGCGAAGTACAACTTTCTTAATGCAGCATTTTCGTTTATTGTTACCGGAGTAGTTAATATACTAGTAATCAATTCATTAGTGACAGCGCCAACGACGCTTCCTGTATATGCTAGCGCTTCTGCAACATCAACTCGTTTGAGGTCAACCCACTTGCGAATATTCAGATCTTGCAGTATAGCTCTTAATATCGGATCTGTACTTGTTAACACTGCAATCTTAGTTGACCCAAACCGATCATAGAATGGCCCAATGTCAATTAGCCAAGTCCACACAGCATCTTCCATGACCGTGTAATCATTAGGAAATGTTTCTGACATAAATTCCGCAGTTGCCTCTATAGGCATTCCGGTACTTGTTACTTTGTAGACTTGCATAATGTTTCTTTATTAGGTCATATCATAGTATCTGATACCCAAGACACCAGTGATCGCGATAATAGCTGCTGCTGATTTAACGGTTAAGTTCTCATAAGTAGCAATGTGTTCTTGTGGATACTGGTCTGCAGCCAGTGCTGCAACACCAATTGTATTGAACTCCACACCAACAACTGCAGGATCGCCTGCGACACCAGTTGCCAACTGATATGCTGTTTGGATTGCGGCAATACCTGCCTGACGCACGTTAAATACAAGTACTTTAGAACTTACACCGCCACCAAACGGTACAAACGCTCCTGCACTGCCCGCAGCATTAGGCACTGTGGTAGAGAATGTTGTTTCAGATCCGTTCGCTTTGAGGTATGTAAGTGCACTAGGTGTACTTGCGATAGTTGAAATAGCAACATTAGATGCAAAGATCGCACCACGACCGCCAGAAGATGCAAAGATTGCTGCAAGTGTGGTGTTGTCGCCTAGGTAACTAGTCATAGCCGCCTGACTATTCACCAAGGCTCCAATGGCTACCGAATTAGCTGCTGCAACTGCAAAGTTAGAATGAGATTTCAATGCAGTGGTTGCTGCACTATTATTTGCAAATCCAGCCATGAATCCTGCATTACTAGCAACAACAGAGAAATTAGCATGAGTTGCTAAACTAACCATAGCAGTATCGTCAGCAGCAATTGCATTCATTATGATATCGTTATTAGCAACAAGATATAGATTTGCGTGAGTTGCAAGATTGCGTAATGCATCAACATTAGTTGCAAACGTTTCAGATGCACCAGCATTATTACTTACTGCGGTTAGTGCAGCATCATTACCTGCAATACCTAAACTGTCTAAACTTGCAAACGCTTCGGTAATTCCAGCTAACTTGGAAACTATAGCAACTATATTAGTAGCAAAGTGCGAACTTGTCTTGAAACTAGTCCATGCAGTGTTGTTTGCATATACTGCACCCATACCACCATAGCTGTTTGATATCAAGTTCATGGCATTTGCACTAGCAATCACTTGTGTCATTGCAACTCCGCTACCTGCAACACTTGACATTGCAGCAGCGTTGTTTGCGATGATTGACATCGAAACTGGACTACCAACAATATCAGACATCATACTAGTTGAAGCAGTTACTAATCCCACTGTAGCAGGACTTGCTACAACTGCTCGCATTGCAGCGCGTGATTCGACAACTAAATTGTTTGCAGTCACATTTGCAATTAACAATTCTATAGTGTCAAAATTAGCAGTACCTGCTAGTGTTTGAATTATATCCTTTGAGTTCACTTCATAATATGTACTAGTGGTCCATTGATCCCATGTAACACTGTTAGCCTCAATTTCAATGAGCGATTGTAGATTGTTTGACACAATACCCACTGCGGTAGCATTGCCTAATATTGCTTGATTAGTTATAGAGTTCGTAGCCGACGCTTCTTTAAATACCGCATCGCGAGCCAGTTGGCTGTTGGCAATAGCAAGCACAGTGGTTTCACTGGCTGCCATTCGTCGAGCTTGTCCACGCATAGACAAAAGTATTTTAAAATCTACTAATCGGCCAGGATCTGTTAGGGATGTTTGTAAATCTGAAGCAGAATGTGTTCCTGCTTCAACTGCATTTAACAGTCGTATTGCTCTTAATGATGGCATTTTATATTCCTTTTAAAGTGTTGCAAAGTATGCTGCAAATCGGGTAGATTCGTCTTCGTCTAAGTCGTCTCTATATGAATCTTCCACTAGTGCCATTGCACTCAGTAAATCATAAGCTGGTACTGATAACAACCATTGTCCGGTAGTTGCGGTGAAACATGTTTCGTCGTCGTCTGGTTCTTGAGTAGTGTCCACAAACATAAACAGTCCTAACCCTTCGATAACCACGCTGTCATCCAACACGCTAGGCAGTTGCGGTACTGATCGTAGGGTAGCACGGTCTTGGTATGCTAAGGCAACTAGCGAAGTTGCGCTTCGAGCAATCACCAAAGGCGATCCGCCAAGCAGAGATACCCCATTCACTGTGCTGATATTGGTGCCGGATACTAGTGTTATCTGTTTAGCATCCAATGCGGTCTGCTGCGCTGTGGATACTTCTTTGTCTGCGTCAGTTGTGTTGTCCACTAAGTTTAGTGCGTTAACTCTGGAGGTTGTGTCCTCAAAGATTGCAACTGCGGCAGCAACTGAAGTCTGTTGTGTCAGTACTGCGCTGGTCAGTGCTGTGGTTGCTGTGCCTAAGGCTGCAATTTCTGTTTCGATAGTCATTAGATTACTCCTGTTTGTGTAATCATCATAGTCTGTGTGCGTATCATAGCAGTAGTTATGGTGACTAGTGGTATTTGTGCAGCATTTTGCGACGTCAACACTGCTGCGGCTATCCTAGTGTCTACAGCAGATTTTTGCAGTTGAAAAACTGCTAATAAATCTGTGGTCTGTTGAGTAAGATTATCAATTGCTTGGTCTGTGGTCATGACTGTGTCTCCATTATATGTTGAGCTAGTATGCGCTGGTTCTTGACCATGATAGCAGCACGAGTCACTGCGCCGGATATATCAACGTCGTTGACGGGCAGCGTAATAAGAATACCACCAAGTGTTTCTCCATCTGATATTCTTAATCTTACATCTTGTTCTGAATAAAACAAGTCTCCAGCTTCGCCTCTAAACGTGTCTAGTTCGGCTGTAGGCTTGTGTGCTGCTCCAATTTTATATAATGCCATCTAGTAAAATTCCATTAAGATCCACTGTGTTTTAACCATTTATCGTTTCATTCCTGCTAAAGTTTTAAGGTTTACTAGACTATCTTTTTGGTCAGATAATTCTTCTTCTTTACCTAAATCATCATCGCCTAACATCTTTTCTATGCTTGGAGATTGTTTACCTTGTTCGGCTTTTTTTAGTTCTAATTCTTGCTGTAGTGGACTTATCATTATAGGATTTTGATCTAGATCATCGTCGTCTGTTGCATCTTTACCTGCAACTTTAACTTTTGGCTCGATGTCGCTTAGATCAATTGTAATTGGAATGTTTATTGTGATTTCATCTATTCTCATACTATATTTACCTAATTTTAATTGTCTACTAATAATATATCAAATGACACTGTGTATCTACCGTTTTTATCACGAGTTGCTGCACGAACATCTATGTCCGATTTTTCTGTAATTACAAGCGGAACAGCAAAGTCATACTCATAAGTCTAATACTTGTCTAACTATATCTGTTGATCTCATTAGTAACTCCTATATGATATTTATCGTTAAATACGTGTATGTTAAACTTTATTAGAACATGGTGGGAAGATTATTGTGCAGTGTTGCAAGAACTATCTGATATGGGGATCTTTGTAGTTCCGTATATTGGAGTTTTCAGTTATGTGGATCGTAAACATTCAGAATTAGTAAATACAACTGATGATAAACCTAACCCCATTCCAACAAGTAATAAATGACCTAAAACAGCAGGGACGGTACCGTGTGTTCAACGACATTGTTCGTGAGCGTGGCGACTTTCCTAAATCAATTTGGTATGGACCATATAATATTAAGAATATTATTAATTGGTGCAGCAATGATTATTTAGGAATGGGACAACATAAGGTTGTCATCGATGCGATGCATACCGCAC
>Ga0222630_1001120_pt1 | contig 12346 bp, 9 predicted proteins | sample AntAcemetagenom3_FD_179842 | JGI IMG/M metagenome (GOLD analysis project Ga0222630, IMG submission 179842) | Saline water microbial communities from Ace Lake, Antarctica - #3 | ecosystem: Environmental > Aquatic > Non-marine Saline and Alkaline > Saline | place: Antarctica: Ace Lake | collected...
CGGCCCGGTCGTACGACACCGGAGTTGGTGCGTACGGCACCTCAGGTGCAGGTGCGGTGGACACGAGGTCCATGGAGGAGTTGACTTCCGGTGTTTCCGGGAACGGGTTCGAGGACCGCCGGGCCAAACGAAACGGCGACGACTACTTGTTTGAGTTCGTGTCCCCGGATTGGCGCGAGCGGACGGATTTGTCCGACCCAACGAGGGCGTTGCAGCGCGCCGCGGACCGCGGTGACGCGGACGGCGCGCTTCAGGCGTTGAGGCGGCTACGGGACGCGACCTCGGCTTCTGGGAAAAACAACACCGCCCCCGCAACGAAAACCGGCGCGCTGCCTCTTGCGTTTTATAACGCAGCGCTCAGAGCGTGTAAGCGCTCTCGGCCGCCCGCGCACGTCGAGGCGCGGCGGCTGCTGTTAGAGATGCGCGACGACAAACAAACCCCTGGCGTGACCCCCGACGCGCGGACGTACCACGAAGTCGTCGCGGCTTTGGCGAGGGCGCACGAGTGGCGCTTAGCGGAACGCACGTTCGCGGAGATGCGCGCCGCGTTCCCCAACCACGACCCGAACGTCCTGGTCGTCACGAGCCTGATCAGCGCGTACGGGAAAGGCGGGCAGTGGGAAAAGGCGAATTGCGCGTTCGAGACGTTGCGTGAGGCGGGGACGCCCGTGGACACGGGGGTGTACAACGCGTTACTATCAGCCGCGGTCTCCGCGGCGAGGTACCGAGAAGCGCAGAAAGTTTTCGACCGCATGCCCACGGAGGGCGTGCGACGAAACACCACCACGTACAACGCGGTGCTGACGAGTTTGGGGCGGCAACGGCGTTTGCGGGACATGGAAAGCCTGCGCAGGGAGATGCGCAGGAACGGCATCGAATCCAACGAAACCACGTTTTCCGTGCTGATCACCGCGTTTGGCAACGCGGGGGAGTGCGAAAAAGCGTGCGCGTTGTTGGAAGAGGCGTGCGACACGCCTTGGGTGTACAAAAGCGCGGTTGTTTTCAACAGCGCGCTCGGGGCGTGTGTCAAAGCGGGGGACCAGGTTTTAGCGAGAAGGGTGTTGACGCTGATGAAGGGCGAGGGGATTCACCCCACGCTCGTGACCTATAACACGCAGCTCATGGGCGCCAGCGCGTTGCGTGACTGGGGTGAGGTTTCGGATATTTACCGGTCGCTGTTACGGTCGGGGCAGCCACCTGATGCGATTACCTTGGACTGCCTGTGCGGAATCGAAAAGCTGCAGCAGGCGAACGACGCGAGGCTGGAACAAGAAGCCGCGGCGTGTCGGGCGATGGAATGCGCCGTTGCGGGCGACAGTACCGCGGAAGGCGCGGTCGGTCACGACACCGTAAGTCCGGAAGTCACCACAGCGAGCACCTCAGCCTCATTGGACGGAGTGGTGCCGGACTCGTTCCGCCCTCGCAACGACCTAGGCGATTTGTGCGAGCGCTTGCGAGTAGTGGTGGCGGAGGAGACCCGGTTGGTCCGGAACCCGCCGGGTCCCGCCGAATCGGACGCCGGCGAAGGAAGCGAACGCGGCGTTTCAATCGGCGCCTCCTCCGCGACGGCGCGCCGGGGGTCGTTCCACAACACCCCGCCCCCTGCGTTGCCGGGCGCGGCGCTTACCTTCGCGTACGACGCGCTGTTGCGCGCGCTGCACATCGCGGGCCGGGGCGAGGAGGTGGAGCGGGTGTTTTCGGATATGCAAAACGCAAACGTGAAACGCACGGTGCACACGTACAACTCGCTCATCGCGTCGCACGAAGCGCGGCGGCAGTGGCAGCGCGCGGGGGATGCGATGGCGCGGATGCAGGAAGAAGGCATCGCGCCTGATGCGATCACGTTCGACGCCCTGATCGACGTCGCAGAGGAAACCGGGCAGTGGGACAGAGCCACGGCGTGGCTGGAGCAGGCGCAGGAAGAGGGGCACTTGCGGTGCGAAGACGAACTCGGGGTTTTGGATTTGCACCGCATTCGATCGGCGGGGACGGCGCAGACGGTTTTGCGGTGGTGGCTGCGGCGCATGCGCGCGCGCGCGCTCGCGCCGCTGGACGCGACATCCGCGGGACGAGGCACGCGGGCTATTCTCGAGAAAACTGTTTTGCCGAGTGTGGTGGGTGCGTTGGCGGACCAGAAAACCCAGCCCAGCCAACTCCCGGCGCAGATCAGAGATTTACCGGAGCAGATTCAAGTCGTGACCGGGTGGGGAAAACACTCGCAGGTTTTCGGGCGGTCGCCCGTGAAGGAACGGGTTTTGGCGCTGCTCGGTGGCCTCAACTCCCCGTTCGACGTCCCGGAGCACAACATCGGGTGCGTCGTGGCGGACCGGGGTGACGTACGGGCGTGGCTCGTGAGGGATGAACTCCTGTCCCTAGTGCGGTTCCTAGGCGGGAACAAAGACGCGCTGAAACGCAACTTCAACCCGAAATCGGCGGGGATCAAAAAATAGAAAACGCGAGTCTTTAGGGTTTATTCTTTAGTATCAGTGCGTGTTGTGATGGTGCGCTTTTGTTCACTTTGTTGGTATATCATGTGCGATTTGCATACGTTGTACGATTTGCACGAACCACGTTTGCTTCAGCGCGCGCGTGTCTCGTCGTATCCATTTCCTAAAAAAACATTGCTTCGCACACATTTCGTTTCTCACGAAAACGACATGTCACCCTGCCCATTCTTGCCTGCGCAAACCCGTCCGCGTGGGTTCATGAACACACGCGTTTCGGTTCGCTCCATCGCATCGCACGCGTTTGTCTCCACCGCGCGCCCCCCACACCCTTCACGCCGTTGTTCCACCCGCACAAACGCCTCGCCCACACGAATGGGTCCTCCGATGCCCAGCGTCGCGCTCGGGCGCGTTTTGCCCGGTGGCGAAAACGCGAAGGTGACCCTCGCGGCGTGGCTTGACTACGCGTGTCCGTTCAGCGCAACGGCGTACAAAACCTTGGTCACGGAGGTGGGTCCTCGTTACGGCCAGGATTTGCGGCTCGAGTTTTTCCACCAAGTCCAGCCGTGGCACCCGCAAAGCACCATGTTACACGAAGCCGCGGTGGCGGTTTTCCAGCTCGCAGGCCCTGGTGCGTTTTTCCAATTCTCCAGCGCGCTCTTTGAGCGCCAGGTTGAGTTTTTCGACGCCAACACGTACCACAAAAGCAGAATGGAGATATACGAAGAGCTCGCGTTACTGGGGTCGTTATCCGTGGATGGATTACGCGAAGAGGACATCATGTCCAAACTCGAGCGCGTCGTCGCGACGGATGGATCGTTGAATACCGGAAACGCGACGACGCGGGATTTGAAATTCCACGTAAAACTCGCGCGCCAAAACGGAATTCACGTCTCACCCACCACCACCCTGAACGGGATGGTGTGTGACACGGATTCGTCGTGGACGCTGGGGCAGTGGGAAACGTTTCTGGACCCGCACGTCGCCCGGGCGGCATTGTCGCAGTAAAGGAGAGTCGGTGTACGGTTGATTACCTATTTCTACTTTTTCGGTTTACAAAGCCGCGCCGACGTGTTCATCACTCGTACGCGTCACCGTAAAACCGGTCACTTCCCCCGGTCCACCGCGTTCACCGCGTGGTAACTTCCGCTTCGTTTCTTTCGGAAAATCGTGTACTGGTCCTCCTTTTTTGTGTAAATGTCGTCCGCGCCAAGGGAACCCAGGCCGGGGCGTCGCGAGTTGCCGTTTCCGTTTCCGGAGTTCCCGGGTTCTGTTCGCGTCCCGCCGCGCCAAACTTTCGCCGCGCCTTCTGCCTGACCAACCCCAACCGGTGCGTCGTTTCCTCTTCCGGTTTTTATGGTATCCAAAGCGTCACGTCTGCGTGTCTCGACCGTTTCAGAGACCCCAGACAACCGCTCCCTGTCCCGCCGTTTCAACCGACCCGCTCCGCCGGCGTTTAGATCTTCGGTCCTGAGATTGTAAAGAAATGTCAGTCTTGTATGGGCAATCAGGGAGGCGGAATGTGGTGATTGGGAAATACTCACCACCGTTTCACGCGCTGCGATAGGTACTCGCGCGTGGATTCGAGGTCTATTAACTCGTCACTCACGCCGTGCGCCAGCGCGTCAAAGGCGGCCTCAGCCAACGCCCGCGCGCACGCGATGTCCGTCTTGTGGACCGGGACGTAGTTTCGTCCCGTTGAACCGTTCGCCGCTCGGGCCAACGCCGGAATCAACCCGGGCGGGAAATCGAAACCAGAGTCATGTGGGAAATCAGAGGCATGTGCTTTCCCTGTTTGGTCGCGCGCCGCCTCCGTGGGTACTGCAGTTGGGAGTAACACGCGAAGTGGTGGCGGCGGTGGGACCGTTCTCGTTGGTGTTTCGTGTTGGGGGGCAACTGCTGTGTGTAGCTCGACGCACTGTCGGTAGTACGTGAAGATCGCGTCTTCAGGGCCTCGATGAAGGAAATCGTACAAAGAGTTGCCCGCCTGTTTCGACCGCACCACGTCCACGAAACCCTCGCCGTTACGCGCCCGGTACTCCGCGAGCTTCTCCACCACGTTGCGCTGTATCGGGTCCACGGGGGGGGGGGCGGGCGCCGCGGCGTCCCACCGCGACATCACGGGACACCGCCCTCGGCCTCGTTTTGTGTCGAAAACACAAAGTGCCGTCTTCGTCATGTGCGACCGAAATCGGTAAGGCGCGGTATTGGCGTGCGGCGCGTCGCGGGTTCGATGCTTGGACTTATCCAGTTCGCAAAAAAGCGAGTGGCTCTCCATCAAGTCCTTCGACACGTGTTTCGCTCTCACCATTCGCCCCGACACCGAAGACACAATGGCTGCCATCGCGAACACGGTTTTTGCGGGCGCCGCTTTGGGCGCCCCCGGCTCTCGCGTCGCGCGCCGCGGCGCGGTGCGCCGCGGCCCACTACCTCTCCGCGCGTTGGCGAAGGAGACGACCGAACGCGAGGGCCCGGTTTCGGCGTTCACCAAGGCGGCGAAGAACCTGGGGGTCGGTTTGATGGCCGCCACGATCGTGTTCGTGCCTGGTGCGAACGCGATGCCCACGGAGGTTATCAGCGACCTCGCGTCTCTCGCGGCGAACCCGGTGCAGAACGCACGCGCGTTGCTGCGAAACGCGCTGCCCATCGATAACAAACAGATTCGCGAAGTGCAAAGGCGGATTGAATCGATCAGCGACGATCTGCGCGTGCCTGGCGTGCGGTTCACGGGGGTCGAGTCCTCCGTAAACGCGTCGTCCAAGATCGTCACGAGTGATGCCGCCAAGATCTTAGCCGCGGTGGCGCCTGAAAAACTGGAGGACGGCAAACAGGCGCTGGCGTTGCTCACGCAAGAACTGGAGGATTTCAAAGTCGTGGTAAGGGCCTCCCACGTTCCACGTTCCACCTCTGCGATTGCCCGTACCCCGACTGACATTTCTTTTTTTACAACAAGGTGGCGCAGAAGGACAAGCAGGAGGTTCCGGTTTCGCAGCAGCGGGTTTTGTCGTTGGTGGGGCGGTTGGAGGAAGACATGGTTGTTGGGTTTCCGTTTCAAGTTCCCTCGCCGTATGATGAAGGCCCGCTGTTGAAAGGCAGAGCCACCGTGGAGATGGAAGTGCGGGTGAGGGACAACGTCAACGTCGACGTCGGGGTCATGACTATTGTTATTGACGGGTTCAACGCCCCCGTGACGGGCGGGAACTTTGTTGACCTCGTGTCAAGAGGCTTCTACGACGGCATGGACATACAAAGATCCGACGGGTTCGTGGTGCAAACCGGGAAACCCGGTGTGGGCAAAGGCGGCGCGGATGGGTTCATCGACCCGACCACCAAAAAAGAACGCACAATTCCGCTTGAAATCCAACCCGTCAAGAAAGACAAAGGTGCGGGGCTTTGCCACGTACCCATTCCGCCTGCCTGATTACTGCGCTGTGTGGAGTACAGTCGGAAAGTCGGGTGACCCCACTCCGTCGGACCCCTTCCCAATCCCGTAATACACGTCACGACCGACTGACCCTTTCGGCTTTTATCGGGCCAGACGGCGTTCCCGTGTACGAGTTCACGTTCGAGGACGTTGGTAAGTACCGGGACGAGCCCGTGTTGCCGTTCAACGCGTTCGGCACGATGGCCATGGCGCGCCGGGAAAGCGAACCCAACAGCGCGTCGTCGCAGTTCTTTTTCCTTTTGAAAGAAAGCGAACTCACGCCGTCGGGGACGAACATTCTGGACGGACGGTACGCCGTGTTCGGGTACGTCATCGAGGGCCAGGAGCTTCTGCGTGAGGTAAAGGCTGGGGACAAGATCGTGAGCATAAAAATCGTGGACGGCGCGGAGAACCTGGTGAACAAAAGCGCGAAGGCTGTGCCTGTGGTTGAGGAAATCGCGGAAAACGTGGATGCGCAGTGATTTGCGGAATACAGAGTACGGTGGCATAAGTAGAGTGCAGAAGCAGGAGGCATTAAGTATAGTGCGGTGGCATTTAAAGTAGAGTACAGTGAAAGTAGAGACGGTGGCATTAAGTGTAGTACGTCCAATAACAAGAGAGACGAAAATTCATGCCTCCGCCGTCGCCGGCGCTTGGTTTGGTTCCGCCGTGTCTTCTTCCGTGTCGCGCTTTTTCATCGGCGACTTTTCGAAAAAGTTTCGGATATCCTTATTGCCTTTCGCGTTTTCCGGCGATATCGGCCCCGACACCGGGGACATCCGGCCCTCCATCTTCGCCTGGAACGCGCGAACCTTCGCCGCAATAAGCGCGGTTTCCTTCGCGATGCGCGCCGCGATTTCGACGGGAGACTCGGAGGTTTCGTAATCGCGATCTTCACTCGGCTCGTTGCTATAATCATCCCCCGGCCCTACTCCCACGCTTTTCGAGCCCTCGGGCGGGAACAGCTCGTGCTGCGCCCCCAGCTCGTGTCGCGGCGCTTCTTTCGATTGGGACCGCATTTCATCGCTTTTCCATTCAGGGTCGTCCCCGTGCGCCATGCGGTCCCAGTGTTCCGAGTTTTGTTGCGCTTCCACTCTCCGCGCCGAAGCGGCGTACTCTCTCTCCGCCGCGACGGACGCGGCGACCCGGGCGTCCTGATACGATAAAAGCCGAAAGTGTCAGTCTCTCGTAATGTGTATGAGCAAACAGTTAGAGGGAATAGTCCCTTTGTCAGGACGAGTATGGGCAATCGCAGAGGTGGAGCGTGGTGATTGGGAAAGGCCCTTACCTCCTGCTCTCCCCTTTGGTGCATCAAGTTGACATCAGCGACGGCTTCGTCAACCTTGCGCATGATACTTTTAAGGTCGTTTTTCAACCTCGCCGCGGACATGATTTCCCGCAAGTCACACGCTTGGTCGGCTAAAGTCTGCAAATCGGGATCAGTTTCCGCGTGGCGCTTCGGGCGCAGCCGCGGCGGCCGCGGCGCCCGCACCGGGGCGGGCGGGTTTATAATCGCAAGTCGCGCACGCTGATTGTAAAAAAAGAAATGTCAGTCTTGTATGGGCAATCAGCCGGCGGAATGTGGTTATTGGGAAAGTTCCGTACCATGTCGTCGATACGCGCGTTGAGCCACACGGTTTCTTCATCCACGGTTCCCACGAACAACGAGTTTTCCACGAAAAGAGGCATACCACTCGTGCTGGTGTTGTCCAAGTGCGTGCGGTTGGTTTGGCAGTTTTTGTCGTTTTCCTTTCCAAGCGCGTCCAGGTTTGCAAAAACCGCGCCCATGAACCCTTTCGGTGAGTCTTCCTTCGCCCTCAATATCCACTCCCGTTCTGCGACCAGGATCTCCCGCCTGGCCAACATTTGTTCCCGCCTACTGACCTCCAGCTCCAGCAACTCCTTGCGCTTCACCACCAACTCCTCGTGAGCCCGGACCTTCTCCAGCTCCAACCCGAGCTCGTACTGCAACTCAGCAGCGATGTCCCGTTTGCGCTGCGTCACCGCGGCCTCACGCATCTCGAGGTCCTTCAAGTGCTCCGCCAGCTTCAGCTCCCTTTCCTTGATCTCGCAATCAAGCTCGCGCAGGTTCAGCAAACGGTCGTTGCGAGTCAAGTCATCCTCGTCCACCTCAAGCACCTTCGCGAACGCCGCGGCGGACATTGCGCAGAGCGGGGATGGCTGCAGATTCCTTTTTAGGGTGCCGGTTTCCGTCTTCCCCGTGTTGCCAAAATGTACAGCCACAAGAGGTCGCCCAAGACGCAAGGCACGACGAGCGAGGTTCGCGCGCGCGCAAGACTCTCGCGTAGACGGAGGTGAGCCGGCCGCGCGTGAGCGCGGGTAGTCCGCGTCGTTGAGTGTGTCGGGGACGCTGTTCGGTCGGGGGCAAATTTGGGAAATCGTTGTTCCCCCTTTTGACTTTGACCGTGGAAAAATAAAACGCTCGAAAATCGGAACTGACAACTTATCTGATGCCTTCTCCGGGCGATCCGTCTCGCTTCCCTCTTCGCCTCGCCTGACGCCATAAGCAGTCGCTCGCGTCGCGGATCGGCCCTCGCGTCTTTTCCCGTGGGCCTGCCGCATCGTCGTCCGCGACGCGGACGCATGCTTGGCCCTAGCACGCTCGCCACGGCGCGAGTCGCGTGCGTCCCTCGGTTTCGGCCTTCCCTTTCTCCGTCGCGTCGCGGGGCTGCCGCGCGTCGTCGCCACACCGCAACTGCAATGGCTGCTGCGGACATGGATTCAACCTTGGGTGCGGCGCAGCAGGACCCGCTGACCACCCCGGCCGGTCGCCTGCCTCCCGCGATCCTGAGTAACGTCCCCGGGACGTGGGCGCACGACACCGTGTCGCGTCGTCTGCGCGAATCCATTTTGTCTCGCATCGTCGCGGACAACGCCGAGACACTCGCAGCGGACCCAGCCGCGGCCGCGGCGTTCGCGGCGCTGGATTTGGAGCTCGCGGATGCCGCGAACGTTTCTCTCCGGGCAATCGAACCGGATGGCGGGTGCGACGTCCCGTACTGGAACGACGTCATACTCCCGCCATGGATCGGCAAAACGTGGCTGGACACGCCGTGGCTGGTGAGCGAGTTTTACTTTTACCGCAGAGTACTGGCGGCGTGCGGGTACTTTGGGCAAGGCCCGGGGTCGGGTAAAGACCCGTTTCAAAAAGATAAAGACGCGGGCCTCGCCGCGTGCGTGGACGCGACGAAATCGCTGGCGCCGAAACTCAACGCCTTCGCCGACGAAAGCGGGGACGAATCCGCCACGCGCGCCGCGATGCGTCTTTTCGTGCTCGTCTCGCTCTGGGGCAACCGCATGGACTTGAGTATCTGGCCCGCCGCGGACGGTGTTTCCGCGAGCGGCGCTTCCGGCGCTTCCGCGGCGTCGTCGTCCTCGCGAGCGGCGCAGGCGTTCGACGAAGCACTGCGTGCTGGCGAGGAGTGTTTGCTTTGGGACGACTCCGTTGACGCCGCGCACGCGTTGGTCGCAACCGGGTGCGACAAAGTAGGAATCGTCGTGGACAACGCGGGGTTCGAGTTGGTGTGCGACCTCGCGCTGGCGGACGCGATCGTGGTTGCTCGAGTGAAAACCTCGTCGAAATCAACCACCGGGGTAGTAGTCACCCTGCACGTCAAAGCGCACCCCACGTTCGTCAGCGACGCCATGAGTAAAGACGTGCACGCCACGATTTATGAAACGTGCGCTTCAACGGACAAGGAAACGTCGTTGATGGGCAAACGATGGCGAAAACACGTGGAAACGGGCGCGTGGGTCATCGCCCCGAGGTTCGAATGGGCCCAGCCGCAGGCGTTCTGGGATTTGCCACTCGAAGCGGTTCAGGCGCTTCAAAACGAAAACTTGGTGATACTAAAAGGCGACGCCAACTACCGTCGGCTTCTCGGCGACCGAGTTTGGTCGTTGCAAACGCCGTTTTCGGAAGTCGCGGGGTATTTCCCAGCGCCGCTGTTAGCGCTACGCACGCTAAAAGCGGAGCTTGGATGTGGCATACCCGCGGAACAGGAGGAAAGAGCAGCATCCGAAAACCCGGGCACGTGGATGACGGACGGCAAGTTCGGGGTTGTTCAGTACTTGGCGTCGCCGGCGAGGCAAACCGCGGTGGCAAACGCGGCGTGGCGGTGGGACGGCCCGGGTAGCGATGCCACCTCAAGGAAAGACTTAGCCCTTGTGTTAGTCGCGATCGCGAACGCGTGCGCTGAGCTTCGTACGCGTCTGTCCACCGCGCCGTTACACGCGGCTGATTCATTCGGGTACGTGGATGGCGCTACGACGAACGCCACGGGGGATAAACAGAAAAAACTCGACGTCGTCGCGAACAAGCTTGTTCGCGACGCCCTTACCGAGTGCGGCGCCGTGCGATTTTACTGCTCGGAAGAGGAAACGTCCGTCATCGAGCTCACCGGTGGCGGCAAGTTCGTGGTGGTGTGCGACCCCCTTGACGGGAGCAGAAACGTGGACGTGGGGGTTCCGGTGGGGACAATTTTCGGGGTGTATTTGGTAAAGGCCGGGATCACGAATGAACAACAAGCGTTACGCCCGGGAAACGAGCTCGTCGCCGCGGGGTATTGTAACTACTCGTCATCGACTGCGTTCGTGGTGGCGATACAAGGGGAGGGGGCGCCTGTTGAGCTGGACCTTACACGAGGCAGTAGTAACAGCCACGGCGATTTTATGGAAGCCAGAACCTTGGCCTGTCCTATGCGCGGGCAAACCTATTCCCTCAACGACGCGCGGTTTCAGGATTGGCCTGAAGGGTTGCGAGCGTACATCACCGACGTCAGATCCGGAAACGGCGCCACTAAGAAACAATACAGCGCCCGGTACGTGTGTTCTCTGGTCACGGACTTCCACCGGACGCTGTACATCGGCGGGTGGTGCGGGAACCCGCGGCCGCATCTGCGGTTAGTGTACGAGTGCGCGCCCCTCGCGTTTGTCGCAAACGCGGCGGGGGGACGGGGAAGCGACGGGGTTGCGGATATTTTATGCATGACGCCCAAAGCGACGCACGAGCGCACGCCTTTTTTTGTGGGCAGCGTTGAGGATATAGACGAGCTGGAGTCCTACGGAGACGTGCAGCAAGCCGCGGCGGAGTACAATGTGTAGTTCTACTACCTTCGAAGGTATTTGACAAAAAATTCTACGCTTTCGGAAGATCTTCCGTCCGGTTCTCCACGAACATACGCATACACTCATCTAATTCGTCATCAGATGAATCAGGTGATGATGAAGCTTTATCGCCATCTCCGTCCCCGTCCCCATACCCGTCCCCGTCCCCTACTTCTAAATTCAAAAGTTTCGCCCACAGCGCGTCTTTCTTCGTCGCCGTCCCCGTCGCACTTTTATTTTTTCGCTTCGGCGGTTCGTACGCGAACCCGCAGGTTTCGTAGAACTTCACGAGCCGAGGCTGGCACCACGCGGTGACGCACTCGAACCCCAGTTCGGTCACGGCCACGCGCGCGGCGAGCTTGACGAGCACGGCGCCTATACCCGCGCCGCGCAACTCAAACGGAACCAGCACACTGTTCAACGTGCAGTTGGCACACTCTCCTGTTTTTGTACTGCCCTCCGGGCGCTTCATCGCGCTTGACGGGTACACGATGGTATACCCCAAGACTCGCGGTGTTGTGTCCACGCCAGAACCGTCTACTGAAACGAGCACCAGCGGCGTGGGTTTCTTTGCGGGGTCGTGCGTGCCTCGGCGGATCGCAACGCACTCGCCTTTGCGAGATGGCCAGACCGATTGAAATACATCCGCCACCGCGTTTCGAAACGCGGGATCTTCAACTTCCCACAGACGCACCAAACGAACTTTGGTGGGACGACCGCCGACGGTCACTACGGGCACGTCACCGGCATCGGTGCGCACGGCACCAGAGCTCAAGGAACATCCCACGAGAGCGCCTTGGTTCGTGCGAGTCATACGCCGCGCCCGCGCGTCTGTCCCGAAAAAAAAACTAATCGTTTTTCGTTTCGTTGAGGAATTTTCAATGTCGGCGCTCGGCACCTTGACGCGTTTCCCATTGCGAGAGCGCGTCCGTCCCTCGCGATGGTGGACAAGCGCGTTTTGAACGTCAACGTGGGCATCTTGGGCCACATCGACAGTGGTAAGACCAGCTTGGCTCGTGCTTTGTCTACGCATTTTTCCACCGCGTCCTTGGATAAACACCCGCAAAGCACGGAACGGGGGATCACGTTAGATCTCGGTTTCTCCTCCTTCACCGCGCCGGTTCCCGAAAACCTCGCGCACCTGCCTTATGACGAGATCCAGTTCACGCTGGTGGACTGCCCCGGGCACGCCAGTTTGATTAAAACCGTGTTGGGGGGTGCGCAAATCATCGACGTGATGATGCTGGTGGTGGATGTGAACAAAGGCATCCAGACGCAAACCGCGGAGTGCTTGGTGGTTGGCGAAATCACCACGAGCGAGTTGCTCGTGGTGCTGAACAAAACGGACATG
>Ga0222630_1001125_pt1 | contig 12323 bp, 6 predicted proteins | sample AntAcemetagenom3_FD_179842 | JGI IMG/M metagenome (GOLD analysis project Ga0222630, IMG submission 179842) | Saline water microbial communities from Ace Lake, Antarctica - #3 | ecosystem: Environmental > Aquatic > Non-marine Saline and Alkaline > Saline | place: Antarctica: Ace Lake | collected...
GCGCAGATTTCGTGCCTCAACTCCTTCGCGTACACCTGCGGCGCCGGTCTTTGCGCCACCGCGGGTGGTGCGACCAGAGTGCTGCACACGGACCACAGCGAGACTTATTTACGGTACGGGCAGAGGAACTACGAGCTGAACGGATGGGGAGGGGGGGTTGCGGAATCGGACGGCGACGGCGGCGGTTCGGTCGTTATAAACTCGCGATTTGAATCCTATTGCGAAGACTTTTACCCCGCCGCGCGTCAGCTCGCGGGCCTACCGATTCCTGGCAGGCAAGGAAGGGGTGGTGGCCGCGGGGGTAGGGGCAGGGGCGGCAGAGGTGGCAGAGACTTTAGGTCGGCATCTACAAAACCAACCGAGAAGAAACGGAAACCGCCAAAGCCCGAAACGTTCGACCTGGTTATTTTGGACCCGCCCACGTTCACGAAAACCGCGTACGGCGCAGTGGACATAGAAAACGATTACCAGAGCCTGGCGAAGCCGGCGTCGCTTTGTGTCACACCCGGAGGCGTTTTGATAGCGACGAACCACAGCGCCAAGGTCGGGTTGGACGACTGGCTGGAAATCATGCGCCGGTGCGCCACGAAAGCGGGGTGCCAGGTGAAACGAGTGGAGATAATAACGCCCGACGACGATGACGACGACCACCCCGCGATGGCGGACGGGAAACGGCCGCTCAAGGTGGCGGCGTTCACGCTGGAGTGATTTGTCGGGACGCGTGTTTTGATGCGGGAGTGCGTGCTGTATTCTGGTAACTCTTCCAACAAATATTCTTTCACTGTTACACCTCTGGTACCTCTTTCCTCGAATCCGCCATCCTCGCATCACAACGCCCAACGTCCCTACAGCGCCGTCAGCGAGCTCGAGTCCACCCCCCGGATCACCACGTTGTCCGTGACCTGGTTCATGTTCAGCATCAGGTTCTCCAACGGCGGTTCCGGCGAGGCTTTCCCCGCCGCCACCGCGTCGTCCACGATTTTACGCTGCAGCTTTTCGATTTGCTTAATTTCGCCTTGGTCCAACAACGCATGTTCCACTATGAGTTTCCGCAAACGCTCCACCGGGTCTCTTTCTTGGCGAATTCCCGTGATCTCGTCACGCGTGCGGTACGTACTCCCCGGGTCACTCATGCTGTGCCCGTGGTACCGGTACGTGTCCATTTCCAACACGATCGGCCCTTTACCCGCGACGCAGTGCGCCTTCGCGAACGCCACCGCTTTCTTCACCGCGAGCGCGTCCATGCCGTCCACCTTCAACCCAGGGACGTAATCCCCGCGTTTGAAGTACTCAGGCGACTTCGCGCTCTTGTCCATCGCCGTGCCCATGCCGTAGTGGTTGTTTTCGCACACGTAAATCAGGGGCAAATCCCAAAGCGCCGCGATGTTCAGGGCTTCGAAAAGCTGCCCCTGGTTCGCCGCGCCGTCGCCGTACATCGCCACGGCGACGTTTGGTTTTTTTTCGTACTGCATGGCGAACGCCAGGCCGGCGCCAATCGGGGTCTGCGCGCCCACGATTCCGTTTCCCCCGAAGAAGTGCGCGTCCCTTTTGTACATGTGCATGGAACCTCCCATGCCTTTCGACGCACCGTCCACGCGTCCCATGAGCTCCGCCATGACTTCCAGGGGGGTGCCCCCGCGCCCCAAGTGCGTGCAGTGATCGCGGTACGACGTCACGATCGCGTCCTCCTTCGTAAGCGCCGCTTCCATCCCAACACAAACCGCTTCTTGGCCGTCGTACAGGTGACAGAAACCGCGAATGAACTTGCCTTTATACAGCACATCGCTGGCTATTTCCAGCCGGCGCATCAGGTAAGCCTGCGTGAACATCGCGACGATTTCCGTTCCGCTCGTCTCCACGAACTGGTCCGGGGGGTCGATGCGGTGTGCCTCGAAGGCGATGGGGATGGAAACGGTCATCGCATCGGACGGGGACTCGACGGCTTTGTTGGCGAACGCGCGCTGCGGTTTGGAACGGGGACGACGCGAGATGACGAGATTTGCGTTTTGTCAGAGATTTGAGTTTTGTCAGCGCACGCGAAAAAGAATAGAAACCGGGGTGGCGACTCGCGTTTGGAACGCGTCGACGCGAGTGACACGATTTTTGTTGAGCGACACACGTGCCACACATCGTCCCCCCAAGGCGTCTTGTCGCGTCTCCCGCGCCAAGGGTGGCGCGTTTCAAGACGCACGGGACGAACCCGGTTGGACGGGCGGATCCGGAAAAGGGCGATCGCGTGACACAAAATATCTCGCGTTCTGGCGCATCGCCCGATCCGCGAGCCGCGCGAGTACTGAACCTAAACAAACGCACCTGCTGCACAGCGACGGCGAGGCCGGTGGATTTGTTCGACGACAACGAACGCCCAGCGGCGCGGAGAAGCGCGCCCGCGGTCATCATTGCTGTCATCCCTGACCGGTGCGGCAGTGGTGTGCCGACGTGTGGGAAAAAGCAGCGCCAAAAATACCAGGGGACAAAAAAAGGCGGACGAACTTTACCAGTGGTAACAAAACGTCAGCAAAATCAGTGTAACGCTTGCGCTTGCTCGTCATCAGCACTGGCACCAGCGGTACTGTCGCAGTACCACGACGATACCGCCAAAACACGTTTTCTGTCACAAGCCGGGTTTTTAAAAACACGCGACGTACGATGACGTAAAGGAAGCGCAAACGAGGGAAAGCGCGACTCGAGGATTCAAGCGGCAAACAATGAAAACAATGAAAATACAAGAAAACAACTACGAACCGGCGGACTCCAACGCCGCGGGCTGCTCACTCCCCGGCAGTGTTCCGTTCGCGGGCGTGAAGAACTGATACGCGGTGTTTGCCGTGTCCAGCGTGTGTGTGCCCTCCGGGAAATACCGCTCAAACAAGAGCCAATAGTTTCCAACGTTACCTGCTTGGTTGTCAGGCGCGCACTTCCACGCGTTGCACCAAGCCAGATCAATGCGCATGCGCCAAAGCTCATACCCGGCGATAGCGGGCCAATAACTATAAAAGTCGTTATAACCAACGCTCCGTTGCGTGTTGAACATTCGCACGATCACAGGTGCGTCCGTGGTGAAACTGACCGTGCCGACGGAAACATTCAGAAGACCCAAGGCGCCGTCCGACCAAGACGGCAGCGGATCAGCGGCAGTCGCGACAAATCCCGCCGAATTAAGCAACTGCCCATTACTCACAGTAAGTGTCACGTTGACTTCCCACGGCGCGACGACGTAGTCATTTGTTACGTTCACCGTCGGCGTCGAGTACACCGTCGGCGCCGGGATTTCGATGTAATCCGCCGACGCAAGCTCTGCGGGCTGATCGCTTCCCGGCAGCGTCCCGTCCGCGGGCGTGAAAAACTGATAGGCCGTGTTTGTCGTGTCCAGCGTGTGTGTGCCCTGCGGGAAATATCGCTCAAATGCGAGCCAGTAGTTTCCAACATTAGCTCCTTGGTTGTCAGGCCCGCAATCCCATGCGTTGCACCAAGCGAGATCAAGGCGCATACGCCAAAGCTCATACCCAGTGATAGCAGGCCAATAACTAGTAATACCAGCATAACCAATGCTCCGATCCGTATTGAACATCCGAACAATCACGGGCGCGTCCGTCGTAAACGTAACCGTGCCGACGGAAACGCTCAGAAGACCCAAGACGCCCTCCGACCAAGACGGCAGCGGATAAGCGTCCGTCGCGACGAATCCTGACCCGATATACTGGTATAGGGTCCCGTTGTACCTTATGCTCTCATCACGCCAACCTCTGCCGTTTTGAAGACGTTTCAGCACGCTCCCATTCCTCCAGAAGTCGACGCTGCCACCAAAGTCGAACGGCGTCAGCCCGGTGCCGTATCCCGGCGCAGAAACGTTCAACTTCGGCGTCGAGTACACCGTCGGTGCTGGGATCTCGATGTAATCCGCCGACGAAAGCTCAACGGGCTGATCGCTCCCAGGCAATGTCCCGTCCGCGGGCGTGAAAAATTGATACGCCATGTTCGTCGTGTCCAGCGTGTGTGTGCCCTCCGGGAAATACCGCTCCCACGCGAGCCAATAGCTTCCGAGATAACCTCCTTGGTTGTCAGGCCCGCAGTCCCACGCGTTGCACCAAGCGAGATCAAAGCGCGTACGCCAAAGTTCGTGTTCAGTGATAATACCCGTATACCGATTGTCAAAATATGACACCCAGTTCCAATTGGTATTGAACATTCGCACGATCACGGGCGCGTCCGTCGTAAACGTAACCGTGCCGACGGAAACGCTCAGGAGACCCAAGGCGCCCTCTGACCAAGACGGCAGCGGATAAACGTCCGTCGCGACGAATCCTGACCCGTGAATTCGGCCCCCGTATGTTTTCGTACTCTCATCGAACCAACCTTTGTTGTTAGCCTCACCACGTTTCAGCACGATCCCATTCCTCCAGAAGTCGACGCTGCCTCCAAAGTCAAACGGCGTCAGCCCGATGCCGTATCCCGGCGCAGAAACGTTCAACTTCGGCGTCGAGTACACCGTCGGTGCTGGGATCTCGATGTAATCCGCTGACGCAAGCTCAACGGGCTGATCGCTCCCCGGCAATGTCCCGTCCGCGGGCGTGAAAAATTGATACGCCATGTTCGTCGTGTCCAGCGTGTGTGTGCCCTCCGGGAAATACCGCTCCCACGCGAGCCAATAGCTTCCAACATAACTTTCTTGGTTGTCAGGCCCGCAATCCCATGCGTTGCACCAAGCGAGATCAAAGCGCACACGCCAAAGTTCGTTTTCATTGATAATACCCCCAAAGTTACCGTCGTTCCAACTCAGACCCCGATTGGTATTGTACATTCGCACGATCACGGGCGCGTCCGTCGTAAACGTAATCGTGCCGACGGAAACGCTCAGAAGACCCAAGGCGCCCTCCGACCAAGACGGCAGCGGATACGCGTCCGTCGCGACGAATCCTGACCCGTAGTATCGCCCGTCGAGTGTCCTAGGGTAACTCTCCTCGTACCAACCTTTGTTGTTAGCCTCACCACGTTTCAGCACGATCCCATTCCTCCAGAAGTCGACGCTGCTTCCAAAGTCAAACGGCGTCAGCCCGGTGCCGTATCCCGGCGCGGAAACGTTCAACTTCGGCGTCGAGTACGTCGTCGGCGCCGGGATCTCGATGTACGCGGACTCTAGGTCAGCGGGCTGGTCGCTTTCCGGCGCGGTCCCGTCCGCGGGCGTGAAAAATTGATACGCCGCGTCTGCCGTGTCCAACTCATGCGTGCCGGCTAGGAAATACCGTTCGTACACCCGCCACGATACAAGTGTTGAACTTTGAGTCGGCCCGCAACCCCACGCGTTGCACCACTCCAGGTCTTCCCGCCTGTGCCACCCGACTCGAGGCCAACAGCAAGGAAGGTTAGTCCACTGATACGTGTTATACATTCGGACGACGACGGGGGCGTCGACGGAAAAGGTGATCTGACCGACTTGACGGTTCAAAAGCCCGAGTTTGCCCTCCGCCCACGAAGGCAGCGGATGCGTCTCCGTGGCGACGAAATCGTACGCCCCCAAGCCCCCGTAATTCAATCCGGTGGCCCAGCCTTTGCCCGTTGTCGTGGGGTACATCAGCACGACGTCCGTGCTCCAAACCCCGATCGTGCTTCCGTACCCAAGCGGCGTGAGTAACGCGTTGTACCCGGTCGGTTCCACGAACGTGATTTCGGTGCGCCCGATGTCCATCCTGCGATGAAGAAAACAAAGTGTCAGTCCTGAAGTCTATGGGTGCACTGTATGGGAAAACAGTGCACTTGTGATGTATGAAGTAGTCGCCAGTATGCCAGTAAATATTACGGCCGTAGTGCGTTCAAACAGTCAAAGAGGGTCCGTAAACAGTCGGCGGGATTTGGGAAACGCGCGATACGTACCGGACACCCATAGGGCCTCCAAACGCGCACCACTTACGCGCCACGACGTGCGTTACCCGGTGTTTGAACCAGTACGGCGCGTCCGGCGCGGAGGGGTACTGATCCAGGATATCGACGCATTCCGTCGCGGGGTTCGACTCCGAGTTCAGGGCGTACGGAATCGCGTACGCGGGGCAACCCATGTCGAACCCCATGCGATCCGCCGGACCCTGCCCGTCGCAGAACACGGACGTCGGAACAGAGGCGTAGTCATTCGCTCTGGGGGGGAGGGTGAACACCCCCACGCCGAAGGTGTAGTAATGATGAGGAACAAACACCACCCTGCCGTCGTCCGCGGTCGCGGCGCCTACGAATTTATAGTTCGTGTCGATCGCGTCGCTGATGTCGAACAGCGCGAAACTATCGTCGGCCGGATCAAACACCCCCACGCCGTCGGCGTTGTGAGGGGCGAACACCACCCTGCCGTCGCGTCGAGTCCCGGGGACATACGCGGCGCCTTGAAATTTACCGCCTGTGGTGATCGTGCCGCTGATATCCACCATCGTGAAAGTATCGTCGGTCGGATCAAACACACCAACGCCGCCGGCGTAAAAAGGGGCGAAGAACACCCTGCCGTCGCTCGCAGTCGCGGCGCCTACAAATTTGTCGCTCGTACTGATCGTGGAGCTGATATCCACCAAGGTGAAAGTATCGTTGGTCGGATCAAACACACCGACGCCGTTGGCGTGATAAGGGGCGAACACCACCCTGCCGTCGCTCGCTGTCGCGGCGCCGGCGAATTTGTTGTTAATAGTGATCGTGCTGCTGATATCAACCAAGGTGAAATTATCGTCCCTCGGATCAAACACCCCCACGCCGCCGGCGACCCAAGGGGCGAAGACCACCCTGCCGTCGCCCGCAGTCGCGGCGCCGGAAAATTTATTGTCCACAGTGATCGTGCTGCTGATGTCCACCAAGGTGAAGCTATCGTCGGTCGGATCAAACACCCCCACGCCGTCGGCTTTATAAGGGGCGAACACCACCCTGCCGTCGCTCGCTGTCGCGGCGCCGAAGAATTGATGGTCCATATCGATCGTGCTTCTGGTGTCCACCATGGTGAAGCTATCGTTCCACGGATCGAACACCCCCACGCCGCGGACGAGCCAAGGGGCGAAGACCACCCTGCCGTCGCCCGCCGTGGCGGCGCCTTTAAATTTGTCGTTCATAGCGATCGTGGAGAAGATATCCACAGACTTAAAGTAACTCTCCGAGGACTCATAAAGTTGATCGGTACCTGTGGCACTAGTCACGATTCCAGAGACGCAAATCACAAGCGCCGCGAGCAGAAGCGAGTGCAGATTAAATTTCATCAACGACGATTGCCGCGCCGCGAACGCGCCGGCACGGGGTTTCATGACCACCAAAGAGGTAAGTCTCGTGGTGTTGGTATTTAGTCTCTGGGAGGGAATGGGAGGTGTCAGGGAAGGTTTGGTGGTCGGGGTGAGGCGCCGCGTTGGCGGCGGCGGCGACGAAAACAATTCCAAAAATCCGACGGGCATGGCTTATTTTCAGCACACAGCTGTGCGTTTGGGCTGGGGCTTTTCTCGGCAGGCTCTGCCACCCAGGACGAGTGTCTTCGCGGAACGAGACGTCGTGCGGCGTGACTCATCCGCTCGAGTCGGGGTTTCGCGGCTCGGAACGCGTCCGACCGTGAAGCTTTTTCCGTTCGCGCGTGAGTCGTGCCGCCGCGTTCGCCCGGCGTGAAATGCCGCCAGTGAGATTTGCCTCGTCCGTAAACAACCCGGTCGCGGATGTCGACATCGCGTTCGGGACGCACCACACTTTACCGCGGCAGGTTCGCCGCGCGGGAGGGGAGACGGTGGGCGGTTCGAAGGCGTAGGTGCCGGCACGCGATACACTCGGCGCGCCTTCGAATGGGCACCGTCGGCGCTCGCGGAGTCGTTTCTTTGCGTTCTTCAATGGAGATGTAAACGTACGTATGTATTTCACCAAATCCTAAGACTGTTTGCTTGTACAAGACTGTCTCGCTTTTCGGGGTAACATCGCTCACACATTGTCCGCCTCGCACCCGTTCATTCTGTGGTTTCGCGACTCCCAAAACACCCCAAAAGCGTTTGGTCGCGCCGGCGTGGTGGTCGTCGTCGCGTGGTGTGGACCGCGGTGAAAATCTCACTTTGCACCTGGGGGGGGCAGGAGCGTGCGTTTAGGAGCTTAGTGGGTTGAATAATAACTCGAGAATAAAATGCATGTCCATTCCGCGCGCGTCACCATTCTCCCGACCCTCACTTGATACCCAGCGCGGTGACAACGGCGAAAACAATGAACAGCGCCCCCCCCGTGTACTTCACCACTCGCTCGGACACCACGTCGCCTAGGATATCGCCCACCAAAACCGCGATGCCGGTCGCCACGCCGTGCCCCGCCGCGCCTCCCAGCGCGACGCCCGCCGGCGAGGCCGCGGCGGAAAGCGCGATGGTGGCGATGAAACTCTTATCTCCCCACTCCGCAGCGAACACCAGGGCGAAAGTAGAAAGAATCAGCGCGGTTGTGCCGTTGAACTCCATGCCAGCCACGGCGATTTTCGCGTCCTCCTCTTCCTCCTCCGCGGTTTCCTCCTCGGCCGATAAAAGCGTCTGCACGCCGAAAAACAACAGCAGCGCGGTGGCGAGGTAGTCGTCCCACGGCACGTCCGATTGCAGCAGCGCGCCGGTGGTTTCCTCCGCGACGTGAAATACCTGGCCGATTCCTACTGAAATGAGTGTCATCACCCCTAGTGCGCCGAAAGTACCAAGGAACACGGAGGACTTCGGCTGCTGCGTGGCGAGCAACACGGCGATGAAGAACGTCTTGTCGCCGATTTCGCTGAAGAAAATCAGGAGAAACGCGGAGAGGAACCCGTCAGTTAGTGAGGCGGTTTCTATTTGTTCTACTGCGGTGGTTTGCGCAGCGGCGACCAAATCAGTGGCAAACGCGGGCTCCACGGCCCCGGAAACAACGAAAAGCGATGCGAGGCCGCCTATTGCGAGCGCGGCGGCGGCTGGCGCGAAATCGGAAGATTTCTTTGCCGCATCGGGGAAAGATGTTTTCTTTGGCGCGACGGCGAGGACCGTGCCCCCGCCACGGCGGGTCGCGACACCAGAGTCGACGCGAAACGGGACCGGGGCGTTTAGCGTGTTATCGTTGGCAACACGAGCGCGGAGCCGCGTGCGAAATCGCCGGGGCTTCACGGGAACAACCGCGGGTACCGCGAACGCGCGCGGTTTCGATCGCGCGATTGTCTCGCCCACGCCGTTTCGCACGGACAAGGCACGGTTGCCGAGCGCCGAGTACGGGACGATGGCAGCCATTACCGCGTTTTTTCAGGCGTCGGGGTACAACAGGTCGGGTCGGACTGCGAAACAGCCCAAACACCGGACAGCCGTGCCGGTCAGGCCGTGCCGCAGCGGCACCGCGCGATCGCGTGTGGGGACGACGTGGCACATTCACACCGTGTCTGGAACGAAGTGGATCATGATCTGAAACAAGAAAAACAGCAGCCAGAAACCGACTGCGACTTCACAAAAATCGCTCGTATTCATATTAATTCGACAACACCTTGTCGCTCCAGGACAGGGCTATTTTCCTGATAAACGCCGGTCCTCCCGTTACGGTGGCCCGCGCCAGTTTCTCCACCTGGATGTCCTCCCCTAGCAACTGGGCGACCCGGGAAACTTCGTCAACCCGCAAACGGTTGTCTTCGGTGAGCGCTAACAAAACCTGTGATTGAAAAGAAAAGCGTCGGTCGCGAGTCTCGAGTGTGGGTTCGTAACAGTCGCTGGTACTGGTAAACGTTACTAGTAATGCACTGAAAGAGGGGCATCAAACAGTGTTGGGATTTGGGAAATACAAACGTACCTGTTTCCGCAACCCCGGATCGGTGAGAAACAACTGCGCGCCGTCCGCGACCGTGTCCGTTAAATCCAGGCCGCCGCCTTTCCCTTGTCCTCCTTTCGGATCGGAGGTCCGCGCCAAGGTAACCAGGTTCTCTAAACGGGCCCACTGGAAAGTTCCGTCTTTGCTGAAAAGCACCTGGGTTAGTCGCGTTCTTAAGCTGGCGTCGCGGTCGGTTAACAACCGCTTCGCGACGTACGGATACGCCACTTCCAGGAACCGGAAATCTGGGAGTGTTGAAGAAGTGTCAGTCTTGTATGTATGGAAGCAGTGTTTGGATTTGGGAAAGCCCGGATACGTACCCGGGCTCAAGGTCATGCAAATGCCTTCCTGCGTGAGTAAAGACCGGATGACCAGGCTGAACCGTTCGGGAATACGAATGGGGTACTGGTACACCAGCTGGTTAAACGCCCCCGTCACCGTTCGAAAGTTGAAGTTTGCAAGACTCGCGGTGCGCGCGTCTTGCCAGATGGACTCGAGCGCTGTTTGGAAAAAAATAAATGTCAGTGTTTCGTGATGTGTGTGAGGGATTGGGAAGGGTAGACGGAGTGGTAGGACTTTCTGACTGTACTACTGGTAACAGGTAGCTACAGTCATATGACTACAATCATACAGCAGCACTACATCAGGGCAGCAAACAGTCATGGGATGGATTTGGAGTGGGAAAGGCGCTTACCCGGGACGATCGGCCGCACGTCCGTTCCCTTCGCCAGGAAACCAAGATTCACGAAATCGTACGCCATCGCGTCGTAGTCCTCGTTCACCGCGTGCACCACCGCGTCTACCAGAGTTTGTTTGTTTTGGTTAGAGAGCTGCGCGACGTTTCCGAAATCCACGTACGCGATTTTCCCGTCCCGCATGGCGAACACGTTCCCTGGGTGCGGGTCGCCGTGAAAGAGTCCGAACTCCAGCAACTGTCGCAACCCTGACATCACGCCGACCCTGATAAACGCGTCCACGTCGATCCCACTCGCGCGAATCGCGGCCGGGTCGGTACACCGAATGCCGTCGATCCACTCCATCACTAAAACTTTCGGCCCACTGTACTGTTTGTAGAACTTGGGAATCTTCACCACCGGGTCGTCTTTGAAGTTTTCGTAAAAGTCGGTCAGGTTCCGTCCTTCCTGGATGTAGTCCAGCTCTTCCAGCAACTTTTCGCCAAACTCGTCCACCAGTAGCTGCGCGTTGCAGCCCAGTTTCTTGATGCTCACGGTGTTGACGAACCGCGCGAGTTCGCGGAACAGCACCAGGTCGCGAAGAATAACCGGTTCGATACCGGGCCGCTGGACTTTCACCGCGACTTCGTCTCCGTTCGATAACAATTTCGCTCTGTACACTTGTCCCAAGGAAGCCGCCGCGATCGGGAGTGGGGATATTTCCGAAAACACCTCACTGATTGGCCGTCCCAGCTCCGACTCCATTATGACAAACGCCTCGTCGGATGGAAACGCGGGGACGTCGTCTTGTAGCTTACAAAGCTGTTCCATGTAATCTGCGCGCACGATGTCAGGGCGGTTCGCGAGGACCTGCCCTGCTTTCACGAAGCTCGGTCCTAGTAACGCGAGCTTCTCTCGTAGGTCCTTGGAACGCCCGGTCACGTCCTCCGCGCTGAAACACTTGTCGAAAAGCAAAGAACCGGAGAACATCGCCACCGCGGACACGATCTCCACGCCCCGAAGCGCGGTTTGTAGCACGCGGTCGGGGGAAGAGAGCGTGCGTTCGCGCACCAGCGCGGGGGAGTACTTGGGCGCGATGGCGCACGTCCCGCGCTCCATATCGAGCTCATCCAGGCTGGTGGGGACGGTGATGGCGTGCGTTACCTGGGATATGCCGCGCGTCGCACGGGGGGAAGACACGGAAGCCGCGCGCCACGGCGCACGTGACCCGTGTTCATTCGCAGACGCAGATCCAACCGAGGCACGTCTTGTCGTGGAATGCAACCGGTGGGGGGCGCGCGTGTTGGCAGAGGCGCGCGTCGCAGCCCGAGGCGCGCACGAGGGCACAAGAATCGTGGCGTGAGACGCCATCGCGAACGGAGGCAGACACGAGGTCTTCCCGAACGAGACGTGCACGCACGCGAGTCGGTGGCGCGGAACGTTCTGGTGGGTGCCGCGAAGGGTGGCGTCCAGGTGGCCTCTGGCTTGATGACGTGGACGACGAAATGTGAAACAAGAAAAGAAGATGTTTTCTTCCCTCTGTTGTTTGGTCGCTAACTATCGTAAACGTAAATGCAGTCATCTCTCGTGCGTCCGAGCGAGGACCCTCGCCGCGCCGTGCCGTGCGATTTTCCGCGCGTCTTCAGGGGACACGGGCGCGCGCACCACCAGGGGGATTCGTCGCGACTTGCTTTTTCGCCGCCCTGAGGTGTCGAGGAGCGTTTCGTGCATTCGTTTTTTTTCGGTCTCTTCATCGCTGCTCGCGTCGGCGTCGGCGTGCGCGTCCGTCTCGTCCACGCTACGCAGCGTTTGAGTCGCGTCGTCAACCTTAACTCGTAACCGCCACTCCCGCACCGCACACGCGCT
>Ga0222630_1001153_pt1 | contig 12129 bp, 10 predicted proteins | sample AntAcemetagenom3_FD_179842 | JGI IMG/M metagenome (GOLD analysis project Ga0222630, IMG submission 179842) | Saline water microbial communities from Ace Lake, Antarctica - #3 | ecosystem: Environmental > Aquatic > Non-marine Saline and Alkaline > Saline | place: Antarctica: Ace Lake | collected...
AAGCGTGCCGGGCCGAATCAGGCTCGCACCCTCATTTTGACCCCCACCAGAGAATTGGCTGCGCAGGTCGGTGAGAGCGTGGCGCTCTATGGCAAACATCTCAATATGACCTCGGCAGTCGTTTTTGGTGGGGTAAAGATCAATCCGCAAATGCAAAAATTACGCCGTGGTGTTGATGTTCTGGTGGCAACGCCGGGTCGTTTGATGGATCTTCACAGCCAAAATGCGGTGAGGTTTGATAATTTAGAAGTGCTGGTATTGGACGAAGCTGACCGCATGCTCGATATGGGCTTTATTCATGACATAAAACGCATTATTGATTTGCTGCCAAGACGTCGCCAGAACCTGATGTTCTCGGCCACCTTCTCTGAGGATATTCGCAAATTGGCCAAAGGCCTTGTGCGCAATCCAGTTGAAATTTCGGTGAGCCCGCGTAATGCGACAGCACCATCGGTCGAGCAGTGGATTTACACCGTGGACAAGAAAGACAAGGCGGGGCTGTTAACTAAGCTCATCCATGACGGTAAGTGGTCCCAGGCTCTGGTCTTTTCCAAGACTAAGCATGGCGCGAACAAATTAACTAAGCATCTGGAATCTCAGGGTATTGTCGCCGCTGCGATTCATGGTAATAAGAGTCAGGGGGCGCGAACCAGGGCGCTGGCTGATTTTAAAGCGGGTGACGTACGTGTCTTGGTGGCCACAGACATTGCCGCTCGTGGGTTAGATATCGAGCAGTTGCCGCAGGTCGTTAACTTTGATCTGCCGAATGTGCCAGAAGATTACGTGCATCGTATTGGTCGCACTGGTCGTGCGGGATCGACAGGCACTGCTATTTCATTGGTCTGTGCTGACGAAGTCGAGTTGCTCAGCGATATTGAGCGCCTCACGCAAAAATTGCTACCGCGCAAAGAGATGGAAGGTTTTGAGCCCGTTCAGACAGTAAAAGAAACCACCCTCAATCGCCCAGTGCGGGTTAGTAAACCGCGTAAAGCGCTGAACAGCGAGACAAATTCCCAGAACAATACTCGCCATAATAACAATTCGAGCAATGCTAAGAAGCGCTCGGCTTTTGGTCATGGCCCCAAGGCGGGCAATAAGCAAAAGTCCGGTGGTCGCACGGCTACGGACAAACCAGGTGGAAACTCTGTGCGCCGTTCAGACAGTGCGCCAGCTGGTGCGGGTTCACGCGATGAGGGCCGTCCCGCCCGTCGTTCAGACAGTAATAGCAACAACCCCTACGGTGGTAATGGCGGCAATAGACCGGCTAGCGCAGGGCGTGGGTCCGGCAATGCGGGTAATTCCAATCGCGGTTCGAGGTCGCGCTAAGACCTGCCGTTAAGATGTTTTAGGGGTTGTAAGTTCAGTATAATTAGCTAAGAGAATGTGTATTAATGTTTGAGTTTCAATTAAGTAAAGTTACCAGTTTAAAGAATGATTTACTGTCTGGATTAACCGTTGCCTTGGCCCTAGTGCCTGAAGCGGTTGCCTTTGCCTTTGTTGCAGGTGTAGCACCTTTAGTGGGTCTCTATGCCGCCTTTATGGTGGGCTTGATCACAGCCTGTATAGGCGGTCGTCCGGGCATGATTAGTGGTGCTACGGGCGCGTTGGCCGTAGTGATGGTTAGCCTAGTCGCGCAGCATGGCGTCGAGTACCTGTTTATTACAGTAGTGCTGATGGGCGTATTACAGATATTGGCGGGCCTACTAAAGTTGGGTAAGTTTATTCGTATCGTCCCCTATCCGGTGATGCTGGGTTTTGTTAATGGTTTGGCGATCGTGATCTTTCTGGCGCAGTTGGGCCAGTTTGGCGAAACCGGCCAACCGGGTTGGCTAGCGGGTACCTTTTTGCAGGGCTCCATTATTGATGTGGCCTGGTTGCATGGCGAGCAGCTTTATATGTTGCTTGGACTGGTACTAGGCACCATGGTTATTATCCAATTTTTACCGCGCCTAACGACTATCGTCCCCTCGTCGTTGGTGGCTATTTTGGTTGTGACGCTACTGGTGTTTGGGCTCGACCTGAATACACGCACTGTGGGCGACATCGCCTCGATAAAAGGCCGTTTGCCGAGCTTTCACATGCCTGATGTGCCATTTAACCTAGAGACTTTTTGGATTATTTTGCCCTACGCTATTATTTTGGCAGCGATTGGCTTGATTGAATCATTATTGACTATGCGTCTGATTGATGAGATTACTGAAACTCGCGGCCGAGGTAATAAAGAATGCATCGGTCAGGGTGTCGCCAATACAGTGACTGGCCTGTTTGGCGGCATGGGTGGCTGTGCGATGATTGGTCAAAGTATGATTAACGTTAACTCGGGAGGTCGCGGTCGTGCCTCAGGCATTAGCGCGGCGCTATTTTTATTGCTGTTTATATTAGTGGGCTCGCCATTAATTGAGCAGATTCCATTGGCTGCTCTCATTGGTGTGATGTTTATTGTCGTTATAGGCACCTTCGAGTGGTCGAGTTTCCGTATTCTTGGCAAGGTACCTCGCAGTGATGCTCTTATATTGGTCGTCGTGTCAGGTGTCACCGTGGCGACTGATCTAGCCGTAGCCGTCGTGGTAGGTGTGATTATTTCGGCGTTGGTATTTGCTTGGCAACACGCTAAGTACATTCGTATCGAAGCTCGGGAAGATCATAAGGGTTCAACTGTTTATGCAGTAACAGGGCCATTATTTTTTGGTTCAGCGACGTCATTTGCTGAGCGTTTTGACCCCAAACAGGATAACGATGATGTCATCATTGACTTTGCTCGTTCAAGGGTTGCGGATCACTCGGGCCTCGAAGCTATAGATGCCTTGGCTGAGCGCTACGAAAATGCGGGTAAAACACTGCATCTGGTACACCTTAGTGACGAATGTCGCAGGCTGTTAAAGAAGGCGGGAAATCTCGTTGAGGTTAATGTGATCGAAGATCCGAAGTACTTTGTTGCGGAAGACAGTTTAGCCTAATGGCTTATGATCTTAAATTAGCGCTGTTTAAGCCGTTAATTAAACTCGCCATGGAGCGCTCGGGTCACGGGGCCGCGCTGGGGTTTGACCTCAGAGTAGTTGAGCGGGGAGAGGTGTCTATGACATTTCCCTACAACGAAGCGGTGATTGGCAACCCTGTTACGGGTGTTGTGCACGGTGGCGTTATTGTCAGTCTGCTGGATACCTGCTGTGGCTGTGCGGCGATCACTTCGCTGCTGCGCCCTGCGGTTACGCCAACCATGGATCTGCGGCTTGACTATATGCATCCGGCGGAACCGGGACAACCCATCTACCTGTCCGCTAAGGTCTACCGCAATACTAGCAATGTAATTTTTTGCCGTGGTTCTGCGTGGCAGGACGATAAAGACAATCCTATTGCTCACTGCGTGGCAACCTTTATGAAGATAGACAGCGACGGCTTTTCGTTTGCCAATATCGTGCGGCGCCGATTTAAGCGGCTGATTGGTGGTGCTAAAGCTCAGGGGTCGGATCAATGAGTAATGCCAATAGGGCGACATTAGAGGCTGTAAATGCAGTACGAGAAAGCGCTCGCAAGGACGCCAGTCCGCAGCAAATTGTTGATTTTATTCCCTACAGCAGGTTTATTGGTGCTCAGGCAAAAATGGATGGTGATCAGGTGCTCTATTGGCTTGAAAAGCGCGCCTCCAACATAGGTAACCCCTCTCTGCCTGCTATTCATGGTGGCGTAATTGGTGGCTTTCTTGAGCTCTCCGCCGCCATCGAAATACTGTACACTCTGGACGTTGGGACAGTGCCAAAAGTGGTCGATTTCTCGCTCGACTATCTGCGTCCGGGCCGTTACAAAACGACCTATGCTACCTGTAATGTCTTGCGTCAGGGTAAGAAATTAGTCAATGTCACGGCGTCCGCCTGGCAGGACAGCCCAGATAAGCTTATTGCCACCGCAAGATGTCATTTTCTAGTCTCATAAACCGGCGCGAAAGGTTGAAATTCAATACTCTGCCCCCATCTTGATTGTCATCTTAAGTAACGCATGACAATAACTCGTCGGGAGACACCGCAGATATGACAGCCAAGACCAAAGCGAAGGGAAAAGCCGAAACCCTCGGATTTCAAACAGAAGCCAAACAGTTACTTCACCTGATGATTCACTCTTTGTATTCAAATAAAGAGATATTCTTGCGTGAGTTGATTTCCAATGCCTCAGATGCCACCGACAAACTCCGTGTGGAAGCATTAGAAAATACTTCACTGTATGAGGACGACGGTGAACTGCGTATTCGCATTGCAGTTGATGAAGAGGCTAAAACTATTGTTATTTCTGATAACGGTATTGGTATGTCTCGCGATGAAGTCATTGCCAATCTGGGTACCATAGCCAAGTCCGGTACCGCCGACTTTCTAAAGAACCTAACAGGTGATCAAAAGCAGGATTCTCAGCTTATTGGTCAATTTGGTGTGGGTTTTTATTCGGCATTTATCGTTGCCGATAGAGTGGTCGTTGAAACGCGTCGTGCTGGTGCCAAACCGGGTGATGGAGTGCGCTGGAGCTGTGAGGGCGAAGCCGATTATCAGATCGAAAAGATCAAACGTAGCGAGCGTGGCACCACTATTACATTGCACATAAAAAGTGACGAGCATGAGTTTGCGAATGACTGGCGGTTGCGCAGTATAGTTAAAAAGTACTCAGATCATATTGCTATTCCCGTGCAGATGCTCAAGCAGGCGCCCATGGCAATGCCTGACGCGGAAGAGGAAAAAGACGATAAAGCCGATGCGGCCCCAGAGTGGGACGCCGTCAATGACGCCCAGGCGCTGTGGACACGCTCTAGAACTGAGGTGAGCGACGAAGAATATACAGAATTTTATCGCCATGTCTCCCGCGACTTTGCAGAGCCTTTGGCCTGGAGCCATAACCGCGTAGAGGGTAAGCAGGAATACACTAGCCTGCTATATATTCCCAGCATGGCACCCATGGACCTGTACCAGCGGGAAGCCTCTCGCGGTATCAAGCTGTATATTAAGCGTACCTTTATTATGGATGACGCAGAACAGTTTATGCCTATGTACCTGCGCTTTATCAAAGGGGTGCTAGACAGCACAGATTTACCGCTTAACGTGTCTCGCGAGATTTTGCAAAAGACCCCGATCGTCGACAGCATTCGCGCAGCCCTGACCAAACGTATCTTGGATATGCTCGCAAAGCTAGCAACCAATGAGCCTGAAAAGTACGCGGTATTCTGGGCTCAATTCGGCGCTGTCTTAAAAGAGGGGCCCAGCGAGGATGCCAGTAATCAAGAGAAAATCGCTAAGTTATTGCGTTTTGCCAGCTCTACTAGTGAGGGTTCCGTACCTACGGTTAGCCTGACTGACTATGTCGAGCGAATGAAAGAAGGCCAGGATAAAATTTATTACGTCACTGGTGACAGTCATTCGGTGATTGCCAATAGCCCCTACCTCGAGGTGTTCCGCAAGCATGGTGTCGAAGTGCTGTTGATGTCTGACAGAATCGATGAATGGATGATGGGCTATCTCAATGAGTTTGATAGCAAGTCTTTTCAGGATGTTGCGCGCGGCGAGCTCGATCTGAGCAAGATTACAGGCGAGGCGCCTGCAGCAGACTCTGACACTGAGGATACCGCCGAAGATAAAGCTCATGCAGAGCTTCTGGAGCGTATTCAGGCGTTATTGTCGGATAAAGTTGAGGCGGTGCGAGGCACCAAACGCCTGACTGACTCGCCGGCCTGTCTGGTGGTTGGTGACAATGACATGGGCGAGCAAATGCGCAAGATCATGGCTGCTGCAGGGCAGGCTGTACCGGAATCTAAGCCTATCCTTGAGATTAATATGGCACATCCATTGGTCGCCAAGCTTGAGTCTGAATTGGATGCGGAGAGTGCCGGGCGACTTGCCCGCGTCCTTTTTGATCAGGCCGCGCTCTCAGCGGGGCGTCCTTTAGAGAATCCGGCGGAGTTTGTGCAGGAGTTAAATCGCCTGATGTTTGGCTAATAACGGGGCTATTACCTAATAAAGCGCGCTATATAGGCGTTTTATTAGGTTTGAACTGGCAGTTTTTGTACCTAAACCTATAATGCGGGATCAGTTCTCTATCTTCGTAGGGTCAGTTTTGGAAAATAATAAAAAGAATAAAGTAGCAGTATTAGGTGGCGGGAGTTTTGGCACCGTTGTTGCGAATATGATGGCGGCCAATAACCATGATGTGACTCTTTGGATGCGCAGTGAAGCGGGAGCTCAGGCTATTGTTGACAGCGGCGAAAACGCTGCCTACTTACCTGGGTACAGGCTGCACGAAGATTTGGCGATCAGTACTGATCTCAAGCAGGCGGTTAGTGGCTGCGACACCGTCTTTTTTGCCGTTCCTAGTAGCGCCTTTCGCAAGGTTGCCAAGGAGCTAAGTGGCTGGCTACCTGAGGGTACTATTATAATCAGCATGGCAAAAGGTATTGAATCCGATACCTTTATGCTGCCCAGTCAGGTGCTTGAGCAGGAGATTGGGCATTGCTTAGTGGGAGTTATTAGTGGCCCCAACCTGGCTAAAGAAATTTCCCAATTCGCGATTACCGCCACGGTCGTTGCCTGCGACAACGAACAGGTCTGTGACCGAGCGCAGCAGTTATTGGCGTCTGATTATTTCCGTGTTTATGCCAATCATGACCGCTATGGTGTCGAATTGGCGGGCGCGCTGAAAAATATCTATGCCATCGTTGCGGGTATTGCTGAGGCGATGAATGTAGGTCAGAACACCAAAAGTGTTGTGCTGACACGAAGTCTTGCCGAGATGAGTCGCTTTGCCAGCCAGCTTGGAGCGAATCCGTTAACGTTTTTAGGGCTGAGTGGGGTCGGTGATCTCTATGTGACCTGTACCTCACCGTTGAGCCGTAATTATCGGGTTGGCATGGCAGTCGGTCAGGGCAAGACTCTGGATGAAGCGGTCAAGCATGTGGGGCAGGTAGCAGAGGGCGTAAATACGACTAAACTAGTTAAAGAGAAGGCCGATGCATTAGGTATCTATATGCCCCTGGCCTCGGCGCTCTATGCAACATTGTTTGAACAGCGGCCGATAAAGGAGTCGCTGCGTAGTATGATGCTTGCTGAGCAGAGTTCTGATGTTGATTTTATGGTGAAACGAAATGACTGATAGAAAAACACATTTAACTAACCCTGCTACTTGGGTTCGTCTGGGATTTATGCTGGTGTTTGCACTCCTTCTGATGGCCGGTCGCCTAGTAATCAGTATTATAGCCGTGATGCAGTTTACGTTGGTTCTGGTGACGGGAAGTGATAACGAAAATCTGCGTAATCTTGGTCAAGGGCTAGGGAAATGGATCTATCAGGCGCTTATGTTTCTCACTTTTAACAGTGAAGAAAAGCCGTTCCCCTTTGACGAATGGCCGACTATTGACCCCTCCGAAGGTTACTCGGTGAAGTCTGCCGACGATATTGAGGAAGGTGAATTTGTCGATGCCCAAGAGTCTGATGATGTGCCCTCATTTACAACCAGCGAAGATATTGAGCAGGCGCCAGAAAATCGGGATAATAGAGATAGCTAGCTTAGGTTAATTGATCGAGGGTTCAGCGTGGAGCGGTATCTAGGCTTCATGGCCACACTTTTTAAGGATTCCCAGACTCGAGACGTCCGCTCTCCGCCTTTGGCCGAGAGCAAACCTCTATGCCGTTTGTCGGCTGGGGAACCGTTCAACTGAATTGGATACAATATGCCGATGGAATTTATTAGAGAACGCAATTTCGATAGCAAAGGCGTCAATCTGACTGCCAAAGAATGGGGCCGGTCGGGCTATCTTCCCGTTATTGCGTTGCATGGTTGGCTGGATAATGCCGCAAGTTTTGATCGCATGCTGCCGTACATGGAGAATCTTCATGTCGTAGCACTAGATTTAGCGGGTCACGGACCCAGTGGCCATCGCTCTGAGGATTCAGGTTATGATATTTGGAGTGATATTGCCGATGTTATGGCGGTTGCGGATCAGATGGGCTGGGATACCTTTGCGTTGCTCGGCCATTCTCGCGGTGCGATTATCGCAGGTCTAGTGTCTGGCACATTTCCTGACAGGATTAGTCATGCCGTTCTGATTGATGGCTATGTACCCACGCCAGTGGATGATGGCAACTCTGCTAAGCAGCTGGCGAAAGCGATCCATGAGAATAAGCGCTTTGGGCAGGCCTCACCGACGGCATTTCGTGATTTTGACCATGCGGTGCAGGCCAGAACCAGCGGTATTTTGCCGCTTGAACCTGAGGCAGCCGCTATTTTGGCTGCGCGCGGTGTAGTTGAGAGCGAACGAGGCTTTTGTTGGAACAATGATCAGCGCTTAAAAGCGGCGTCGCACATTAAATTTGGCAAAGCACAGTTAGAGAGCTTTTTCACCGCAGTCGCGGCTAGAACGCTGCTGATAGCAGCTGAGGACAGTCTGTTTTCACCGGCCAAAGAGCAGGCTTTCATGCTCCCTTGGATTCCACAGATGCAGGTTCTAAAGATGCAAGGCTCTCATCATCTACATTTGGAAGGTCAGGCCGAAGAGGTTGCGAAAGCCGTTCAAGCGTTTTTAGGTTAGGCAGTCGGGTGACGTAAACACAGAGTATAGGCACTAAAAAGCCCGATGTTGTCACCAGCATCGGGCTTTTTTGAACCGTCTTTTACTATTGATTAAGCAGAGTCAGGAACTCGGTACGCGTACCCTGATCCGTTCTAAATTGGCCTAACATTGATGAGGTCTTCATCGTTGAATTTTGCTTTTCCACTCCACGCATCATCATGCACATGTGCTTGGCTTCAAGAATCACGCCAACGCCGCGAGCTTCGGTCACCTCTTGGATAGTTGAAGCTATCTGCTGCGCCAAAGTTTCTTGAATCTGCAGACGACGCGAAAACATATCTACCACTCGCGCCACCTTAGACAAACCCAAAACCTTGCCATTGGGGATATACGCGACATGGCATTTGCCAATGAAGGGGAGCAGGTGATGCTCGCACAACGAGTAAAGCTCGATGTCTTTAACGATGACCATTTCTTCAGAGTCAGACGGGAATAGCGCGTTGTTGATGACTTCATCTAGATCCATCGCATAACCACTGGTGAGATAGGCAAACGCTTTAGATGCGCGCTCTGGAGTATCTAGAAGTCCAGGGCGGGTTACATCTTCGCCGGTACTTTCAATGATTTTCAAGAATGAATCTTTCATATTGTAATTTTCCGATGTTGGATTGGTGTAAGAAATAAGACGAGCATTTTGTAACAAACTAAAGACCATTGCTAGTTTCGGGGTTAAAATAAGCCTCTTTGGAGGCCTAATGACACATACCGAAACATCTACTGTTGCCGCAATGCTTGAATATGGCCGGACAACTTTCGAGTCGCAGGGCATCCACTTCGGCCATGGAACAATTTGCGCTTGGGACGAGGCCGTATGCCTACTGTCGTTTGCCCTTGACCTGCCTCCCAGTCCTGAACGATCAGTGCTTACCCGGGTCTTATCGATGGATGAACAGAGAACGATAAAAGCGTTGTTCCTACGGCGCGTTGACGAGCGTATTCCTGCACCCTATCTAACCGGTCAGGCCTGGTTTTGCGGCCTACCATTCATTGTAGATCAACGTGTGATTATCCCCCGTTCACCGATAGGGGCCCTTATCGCAGACCGCTTCGAACCTTGGCTTATTACGCAGCCAAGACAGGTATTGGATCTTTGCACTGGTGGCGGCTGTATTGGGATTGCCTGTGCCTACGCCTTTGAGGATGCTCAGGTTGTACTAACCGATATTTCTGCGGATGCGATAGCCGTGGCGACGATGAATATAGCGGGTCATGATGTCGGCGATCGTGTGAGGGCGTTGGTGTCAGACCTTTTCGCTGGTTTGGATCCTGATCTGCGTTTTGATTTAATAGTCAGTAATCCGCCTTATGTAGATCTCGATGATCTGGCCAGCATGCCTGAGGAGTATCAATATGAGCCCGCATTGGCGCTTGCATCAGGGAATGACGGCTTAGACTTTACTCGCCGTCTGCTCAGGGAGGCAGAACAGCACCTCACTCAAAATGGTGTGTTGGTAGTTGAGGTGGGCAATTCTTCGGTGGCCCTTGGCCAAGCCTTTCCTATGGTACCCTTTGTCTGGTTAGACTTCGACGAGGGTGATGGCGGTGTCTTTGTGCTGTCACGCGAGGAACTTGTGGAACATCGCGAATCTTTCCAATAACTTACGTATAATCATCATCTTCACTGATAAATTTTAGGGCACAAGAGCGCTATGTCTGGAAACTCAATAGGAAAACTGTTCGCCGTCACCAGTTTTGGCGAGAGCCATGGTTTGGCCATTGGTTGTATAGTCGATGGCTGTCCTCCAGGTCTAGAAATTAGTGCTGCCGATTTGCAGCCCGACTTGGATCGCCGAAAACCAGGCCAGTCTCGTTACACCACTCAGCGCAAAGAAGACGATGAGGTAAAAATTCTCTCGGGTGTCTTTGAGGGTAAAACCACTGGCGCCGCGATTGGTATGATGATTGAAAACAAAGATCAAAAATCCAAAGATTATAGCAATATTAAAGATCAGTTTCGGCCGTCCCACGCCGATTATACCTACCACCAGAAGTACGGCGAACGAGATTATCGCGGCGGTGGGCGCAGTTCAGCGCGTGAAACTGCTATGCGAGTGGCAGCAGGGGGTATTGCTAAAAAGTACCTCAAAGAGCGTTTAGGCGTGGAGATCTTCGGCTATGTTTCCCAGTTAGGGCCTATTGTCGCAGGTCGTTTTGTTCGGGACGAAATAGAGAAAAACCCGTTCTTTTTTCCTGATCCAGACAAAGTTGCCGAACTTGAAACCTATATGCAGGCTCTTGGCAAAGAGGGTAACTCCATTGGCGCCAAGGTCACCGTTGTGGCGACAAACATGCCTGTGGGGTTGGGCGAGCCAGTTTTTGACCGCCTCGATGCAGATATAGCCCACGGGCTTATGAGTATTAATGCAGTCAAAGGTGTTGAGCTGGGAAGTGGCTTTGACTCTGTAGCGCAAAAGGGTACCGAACATCGTGATGAGCTGACGCCACAGGGATTTACTTCAAATAACTCTGGTGGCGTCTTGGGCGGCATTTCTTCAGGTCAAGATATAGTGGCTAATCTGGCACTCAAACCTACTTCAAGTCTGCGTATTGCAGGGCAGTCTATCGATAAATTTGGTAATGCCGTCGAGGTTGTCACTACCGGTCGCCACGATCCCTGTGTGGGGATTCGTGCTGTACCGATCGCTGAGGCAATGCTGGCGATAACGCTGATGGACCACTATTTGCGTCACCGTGGTCAAAATGCCGATGTTGACAGTGGTTTGAAACCCATCTAGGAGAGTTCTTGGCTCGAATGCCGCTACTCTTGAAATTATATATAATCGCCAAAAAATCTATCTTCTTCTGTTCTAGGGCCGGTTATTGGGTCTCAACGAAAATACTCCTTAGCAGGGTCACTGAGGTATCGTTAGTGCATATTGGTTACCGAGTTTTGGTCGTAGACCTCATCAAAAATCGGCCCGCACTTAAAAGGCCGATGACAGCACTGCGATCTAATTTATCCTCGCGGTCTCCCTGCTGCGAGCTGCTCTGAGTGCTGATTTTTATCCGCTGTGATTAAGGGTCTAACGCACGACTCTTATAATGCCTCAGCCTGCTAACTGAATAACGCTGACTGAACATCTCTGCCATTAGCGCCATCCTCGCAACCTTATATTTCGCTGAGTGTTAAATTGCCGACGGGAAATGAGTCCGTCATCGATAATTGTTGCCTCCATTTTAATTTGAATAAAATTCAATATATTTCTTGTGTTATCTGGTTGTGCAGACTATATTCTTTGCAGTTGATAAATAAATACATCGCGTTTGATTTATTTGCAGGCTAGGACGCTTGCTGTCAACGGAAATTTTACTGTTACCGCAGAGTAGCGGATGGAGCCGAATTTGGTTATATCCGATCGTTATTAAAAAAAATTATAGGGGAATATATCATGAGCAAACGGTTAAATAGACAATCGATTCTAGCTAGTACGATTAGTGCGCTTCTTTTGACGTCCGCCGGTTATGTGTCTGCCGCTGACCTGTCGATCGAAGAAGTGGTCATCATGGGCACCAAGCGTGCGACCTCGCAGCAG
>Ga0222630_1001175_pt1 | contig 11964 bp, 6 predicted proteins | sample AntAcemetagenom3_FD_179842 | JGI IMG/M metagenome (GOLD analysis project Ga0222630, IMG submission 179842) | Saline water microbial communities from Ace Lake, Antarctica - #3 | ecosystem: Environmental > Aquatic > Non-marine Saline and Alkaline > Saline | place: Antarctica: Ace Lake | collected...
GCCCACAGCCTCTTGTGCAACCACCACCTGATAATTATTCTGAAGCCCATCCACGGCAGACGCCCGCACGCAGCCGCTAGTAGTCAGCCCAGTAATCACTAAGGAATCGACACCCAGCGCTCTAAGCTGCGTATCTAAGTCGGTCTTGTGAAAGGCGCTGGCCCAATGTTTCTCTATTAACGGCTCAGTCTCTAATCGATTCATGGCTGAATCTAAAGCTACCCAGTGCGAGCCTGCCTGCAGCATATTTAGCGCCGGCACCTTGCGGCGAAATACGCTGGCCTGTTGATCATTGCTGTACACCACGGTGGTAAAAAAAATGGGTAAGTCCTTATCTCTAAAGACTTTCAGTAATTGCACATTAGCAGACACTACATCGGGGCAATGGGTACCCAAGGGACAATTCGGATCCGTAAAACCATTAATCATGTCCACCAAAATCAAGGCCGGCTTTGGCATCAATCCAAGACGATTTTGATCGAGGTTGCTCATAATTAGTCTCAAAAAATAGTATGGCTGTGTAGCGTGACTGCAACAATCTTCATATAAAACTAGCTATAAAAAAGCAATTATAGAAATAGCAGCTATTAAAAAAAGCGGACTCTGCTTATTGTTACTAAAAGCACAGTCCGCTGATGATATGGCTAATTAGACCTTAGAAGCGGTAGTTAAAGTCGATACCGTAAGAATCTTTGGCACCTGGATGGATAAACGACCCACCAAACTCAGGGGCTGGAATTATTTCTTCCAAATACTTCTCATCAGTAACGTTCCGTCCCCAGATGGTTACGCCCCAGCTCTCTGCATCAAATGAGATTCGAGCGTTAAGGGTGTCATAGGCATCGCGCTTAGCCTTGCTGAAGTCCTGAGTAATGCTAGCACCAGGATAGAAAACCTGCCAGATACTCGGCGTAGCCTCACCCTGCAAGGTGTGGAACGCCATCTCACCAACATATTGCCAATCCAAACGCGCCGTCATCTCAATCCCCTTAGCTACAGGCATCTCAAATTGAGCACCTAAGTTATAAGTGCGATCTGGCGCCTGCGGAGCCTCATTGCCAACAGTTGCTGGACGGTGATTGTTGCGCTTGATTTCACTATCGAGAATACCCATACCACCAAACATTGAGAGGTTCTCTGTGAGCACTGCATTAAAGTCCATCTCAAAGCCTTGGATCTGCAAGTCTTCAATGGTGGTTACCACGCGCATCAAACCAAATGGACCAGCATAAAACTCAAAGAATTGATTGTCCTCAACATCGGTAGAAAAGACCGATGCATTGACCCTCAAGCGGTTATCGAAGAACTCCATCTTGCTACCAAACTCAATGCTGGTAGACACTTCTTTGTCATACTCATCATTTACTGACAGCTTGCCATCGACCAGAGCACCAGGGTTAGTGCCATCCCCATTGTTGTTGTACCAGAAGTCGATCAGTGCCTCACTGCCGATGGAGTTAAAGCCACCACTGCGAAAACCGACACCCCAGCTTGCATAGAGGTTTAAATCTTCAGCAGCGTTCCAGCTCCAAGTAACCTTGGGCTGAAAATGGCTAAAGGTTGCACTTCGACTGGGAATGCCGTTTGGGTTAGCAGCAAAAGCAGGATTGATAGAACCGGTAGAGTTGACGTTCAACCCTGAGCCCGCTTCATTGGGCACCTGGTTATTAACATCGCGCTCTTCGCGATCATAGCGCGCAGCAAAAGACAGCTCCATGTCATCATTTAGGTCAAACTCGACTTGCCCGAAAACAGCCGACACTGAAGTATCAAAATTATCATCAAACAGCAGATCAGTTGGGTTGGGGCCTGTCGCTGGAACATAGGCTTGACGCAAGAACCCGTTGCCGGTGTCAGCGCCATAGGCAACTACAACCTGACGTTCGATCTCAGCCGCATACACACCAGCGATCCAGCTCACCTCCGCATCGTCATCTGAGGTCAGACGGAGTTCCAAGCTAGTATCTGACTGATTGCGCTCCTGATACTGATAGCCATCGCAAGAGGTCGGCGTATAGGGGCCGTAAATACCGGAAAAGTTAGGGCCATTCGGCGCTATTTCAACCGGCGCAGTAGGATGCACTACGCCAAATGGACTAAAGAATCCACCAAATAAATCTTGCCTATCAGCACCACCATAGGCCTCGGGCGCATTATTTAATGTCGCTCGATCACCCAGGCAGGACTCAGTCACTTCATAACCATAAAATGTGGCACTGGTACCATCAGACAGTAAGTACTCGTCTAGATCGCTGTAACTAAATATCACGCTGATATCGACATCATCGCGGTCCCAATCCGCCTTAACCGAAAACTCTGACGTTTCCTGCTCATTCTCACCGGGAACATTATTGGAGAAAATAAACTCTTGATCATTAACGTCGGCAAAGAATGTTTGCCCAAGACCAAAGTCGTTGGCAAATGCAGGCAGCGCAAACACCGCATTAAAGTTAATCGCACCGCCGCTCACCTCACTCATGCCAGCGCGGAAATCTAAGGACAATTCTTCGTTTACGTCCCAAATCAAACGTCCACGAACCGTAGTATCTTCCATAAAATCAACAGATTTAGCGCCAGTAAATGAATTACTGTAATGACCATCGGTTTCACGCTGACTAACACTAACTCGACCCAGAACACCTTCAGCCAGACCACCGCTTAGAGTTAAGCTTGCATTCTTAGAACCATTGTTGCCGGCACCCACTTTAACCTTGCCTTCAAACTCCTCACCAGGACGGTTAGTAGTGACAATAATTGCTCCAGCTACCGCGTTGCGGCCATAGAGTGCGCCCTGGGGACCTTTCAACACTTCGATTTGGCTAACATCCATAAGCTCTTCATTAAAGCCGTTGGGATTGGTAACCAACACACCGTCTACCACATAGGCAAAGGTGGATTCCGCATCACGCGTTGAAACGATACCGCGAATACTGACCTGCGTATCTCCAACATTAGCAGAATCGACCATAGTCACGTTCGGCATCAAGCTAATAAAATCTGCTGGACGCTGAATACCCGCACTTTCGATTTGCGATTCGGTAAAGGCGGTTACCGCGATGGGCACCTCTTGTAGATTTTCAGCACGCTTCCGCGCAGAAACCACAATCTCTTCAATGGTAATTTCAGCGACCGATGTCGTCGCTACAGCGGTTAGCGTAAAAATCGCCATCGCACTTTTTAGCGTATAATTTTGCATTATTTTCCCCTTATTTTTGATATAGACTCCTGTATACGATACAGGCTCAGCATTGGACTGACTTAGTCTACATCGACGTTTTAGACCGTCTCTCTTCTACGCACCATTTACACACATCCGACTTAATTCCGTGTATTTGATACCGACCTCGCCAATACTAGGTCAAAAAAAACTCAAGAGCTAACATCCTCCATTCCGGCGCTACCCAAAATGGAGGCTGATATCATGCTACTTAATTTACGCCTTTATCTTCTCGCTAATGTCCGGTGACGCTAAAAGTGGGTTTTACAGGAGCAGGAAGGTGCGTTTCCGCCTCACAGCGACTGCGAATATCCTCTAGCTCGCCACCGAAGTTGAATAGGCTCGGCTCACCAGCGGCCACTTTTAATTTAGCTCGCAAAGTGTCGGTCGCATCGGAGTCGACTTCGCCATCGGATCCTATTACAACACCGTAACGTTTAGCCCCCTCGACAGTCACTAATCGTCGGTTGACGTCTTGACGAACCAACTCGGGATCGCGGGCAAATGGATCTCCCCAGCCTCCTCCACCCCACGTATTAAAGTACAAAACATCGCCAGTCTTGACTTTGACTCCCTCAACTTTCCCGGGGAGCCACTCTTCAGAGCCATCAGATCGAACAATTTTTTTGGTTGATCTTAAACCGGTCTCGCCACCCAATACTCCCCAAGGATAAGTCAGCCAGCGATCGTCATGAATACCAATATCACCATCACATAAGAAGCAATAGGCAACCGTTAAGCCATTGCCGCCGCGGTGTAATCCAGCACCGCCCGAATCTGGAATAGTTTCATAGCGCTCAATTCGCAAAGGATAATAGGATTCTATAAATTCATTGGGTACATTGGTGAAGCCAGGCCATAGGCTATGCCCATCGGGACCATCTCCAATGGGACGACCTGGTATTCCACCAAACCCGATTTGGAATAACTGAAACCACTCTCCACCTTTACCGGGTCGACTATCATAGCCAGAAAAGAATAAATGTGGTGAGTCAGAAAAGCCCGCCGCATTTAGCATCATCTCTGGGGCTCCCATACCGAGCAGCGCACCAAGCACATCGAAGATGCGCCCTAAAGCATGAGTCCGGCCAGACAGCGCCGCAGGATAGTTGGGCTTCAATAATGTGCCCTGCGGAATGCGTACATCCACCAGATCATAAAAACCATCATTAAAGACAATTTGCGGATCGACAACATTAATCGTGAATGAACCAAAGAACATTTTGAACATGTCTTCGTTCAAAAAGAAATTAACCGAGCTCTGTGCCTGGGGATCAGTCCCACTAAAGTCAAAGATCGCTTTTTCACCCTCACGCCACATGGTGCACTTGATTTTATAGGGGCCCATACCCATACCGTCGTCACAGAGGTAGTCTTCAAAAACCCGAGGCTCTTCTGGAATGAACATACCAATAATATGCTTCATAGCGTCGTAGTTGCGTCGCAACATAATATCCATAGTCGAGAACAGCACATCATCACCAAACCGAACGGACAATTCGACACAGCGCTTGGCGGCTGTATTGCATGCTGCCACTAGCGCATTCAAATCAAACCGATTCCACTGCGGTGTGCGGACATTATGCAAAATCAGTTCAAGTAAATCGGTCTGCAGAACACCTTTTTTATACAGCTTAGTCGGCGGAATGCGAATGCCCTCTTGGAAGATAGTGGTCGCTTCAATGGGAATTGAACCTGGCACCATGCCACCGTTATCAGACATATGACCAAACATCGCGGACCAAGCTATATGGCGACCATCTTTGAATACCGGTACGAGCACTACCCAGTCAGGCAGATGCGAGACAGCGGCATTACACATATAAGGATCGTTAGTGAGAATGATATCCCCTTCTTCGATCGTGTCGTTGTAGGCTTCCAAAAATGGGCCGATAAATGAACCGAACTGGCCCACGACCATCTTGCCCTCTTTGTTGGCGATCATCGGGAAACAGTCACCCTGCTCTCGAATACCGGGTGACATGGCCGTTCTAAACACAACAGCATCCATCTCCTCGCGAGCATTACGCAGGGCATTTTCAATAATATCGACGGTAACGCCATCAACGTCTACTTGCTTGAGCGGGTCATTATTGGTTTCTAATAGCTGTGCAGTCATGATTACTCACCCCCTTTAGCTGAGTCAGGATTAATCAGTAGATTACCCACCGCGTCTACTACAGCCACATAGCCTGGCAGTACCACAGTGGTCGAATCCATCTCACCAACAATCGCTGGTCCGGCAATTTTTAAGCCCACATTGAGCTTATTGCGGTCATAAATATTAGCTTCGTACCAGTCACCCTCGTAATAGAAGCGACTCTCAATAATTATGCATTCATCAAGACTCATACCGGTCTGACCAATTTGGCGCTCGGCAATGGATTTAGCCTTAGCCTTAGCCACAGCGCGAATCATGAGAATCTCATGGCCATCGTTCAACTTAAAGGTGAATAGCTGCTCATGCTCTGCATCAAATTGATATGTCAGCAGCGTAACGCCCTTCTGTTTGAGTTCATCTTCGGTAAAGTCGATAGTAATTTGGAAGGCCTGGCCGGCATAGCGCAGATCGGCCTGATAGGTAATTTCATGCTCTGAAGCGGGAATATTATCTTTGAGCAGGGCATTACCCGCACGCACCTGAAGTTCATGTAAATCTGAACTTAACTTGGCATCGCTAAGGTCACTGGCCATCGTTAGATAGGTTCGCGCGGCTTCGTCCTGCACCTGAGTCGTCGCGTCGCCATAGGCACAGAGCACACCGGGGCCCGGTGGAATAATCACCGGCCAGGCATTCGTCAAAATACCCAGCGCATTGGCATGCAATGGCCCTGCACCACCAAAACCGACAAGAGCAAAGTCGCGTGGATCGTAACCCTGCTCAACCGACACTAGACGCAGTGCACCGAACATCGACTCGTTAACAATCTTAATAATACCTTCAGCGGCGGCCATCAAATCAATACCCATAGCATCGGCAACAGACTGCACAGCCGCCACCGAGGCTTCACGGTTAATCTGCATCTTGCCACCCAACTGCACATCAGAGGGCAGATAACCGAGCACCACATTGGCGTCACACACGGTGGGCTGCTCACCACCTTTCATATAACAGGCTGGGCCAGGTACCGCACCGGCGGACTCTGGGCCCACACGCAGCGCTTTGGTTAACTCGGGAACAAAGGCGATAGAACCGCCACCGGCACCCACGGTACGCACATCCACGGAGGGCGCTCGGACTCTAACATCGGCAACAATAGTCTCACGGCGAACTCGCGCACGGGAGTTTTGAATAAGCGCCACATCGGTCGAGGTACCGCCCATATCGCAGGTCAAAATATTGTCATAACCGGCTCGACTGCAGAAGTAGATTGCACCCGAAACGCCACCCGCAGGACCGGACATAAGCATATTAACAGGTGATTCTGAGGAGGCTCTGGCCGACGCCAAGCCACCATCAGAGCGCAAAATAGACAACTGGGTATCTGATCCCATTTTCTCATCTAGCGCAGCCTGTAAGTTACTTACGTAGCTAGCAACTTCAGGGCGCACATAGGAATTCACTACCGTTGTTTCGGTGCGCTCATATTCCTGCATCTCTGGAACCACGTCGCTGGAAATAGAAATTGGCGTGTCAGTAAAAATATCTGCGGCAATCTCACTGGCACGCTGTTCATGGGCTCCATTTATATAAGAATTGATAAAGCAGATCGTTAGCGCTTCCACCTCACCTGTCGCACGCAGTTTCGTCAAGTCTTTGCGTAGTTGGTTTTCGTCGAGAGTTCTTACCACTGCACCATCAGCACCCATTCGCTCATGGGCCCCAATGGTCAATTCTAGCGGCGCTAACAGTGGTTTTTTAACAAAGCTAACCCAGCCACCCAAGCCACCGGGGCAGAACGATCGTGCCACCTGCAAAGTATCTTCATAACCAGCCGTAGTCACTAGGCCCACCTTAGCGCCGCGTCCAGTTAATACCGCATTGGTGGCTACAGTAGTGCCGTGCATAACCCTGCTGACATCCGCTGGATCAACACCAGACTCATCGCAGATACGGGCAATGCCGTTGAGTACACCGATGGAGGAATCCTCCGGTGTTGACGGCACCTTAGCCGTATGGGTTTCCCCGGTACCTTCGTTAATCAGCAGCAGGTCGGTAAATGTACCTCCTACATCGACTCCTAATCTATAACTCATGTTTGTCTCCGAACCCAATATCTGTTTACGTACGTTGTTTTATCTCACCTAGTTCGCCACCAAGATCCATTACTATTTTAGTAAATGACCTTGCAGCCAAGTCTTTGATCTTCCACCAGAGATGGCTCCCGTTAAGTTCTGTGCCATATCTGACGCCTGCAGTAAAAGCACTTGGTCAATACCTGTGTCAAAACCCATCTGCTCTAACATCATAACCACGTCTTCAGTGGCTACATTCCCTGATGCTCCCGGAGCAAAGGGGCAGCCGCCCAAACCACCGATCGACGCATCAAAACGCCTTATGCCTGACTCCACAGCGGCATAGACATTAGCGAGGCCCAAAGCTCGAGTGTCGTGGAAATGGCAGCCCAGTTGATCTCCACCATGACGTTGCACCAACACCTCTGTTAGATCACGCACCTGCTGTGGATGAGCTGCGCCAATGGTATCAGCCAGTACCACTTGACTCGCACCCGTCTGAAGAAATTTAGCCACAATCTTTTCTACCAGTAATGGGTCAGTCGGACCATCAAAGGGACATTCAAAGGCTACCGCAATAGTGGCTATTACCGCTATCCCGTCTTGCTTGGCCTGTCTTAACATATCCACGGTAATATCCTCAGCCTGAGACATGCTCATGCCCGCATTTTTTTGCGCCATGCCATCACTAGCATAAAGCACCATGGTGACTATTTTAGCGCCCGCATCACGGGCAAATTCGTAACCTTTCATATTAGGAATTAATGCAATACAGGGCGTCGTAAAGTCAGCCTGAACCGCCAATGACTTAAAAATCTGATCGCTATTAGCCATCGCTGGAACGGCTTTAGGGGACACGAAACTACCTACCTCAATTTTTGGTACCCCAGCAGCTGCAATCGCCCTGACCAATTCGGTACGTTGCTCGACCGAAAGTATTCGAGGCTGATTCTGTAAGCCGTCTCTTGGCCCAACATCAGTAATTACGACTTTATCTGACATTACTTTATATACCCCTGCTCTTTTAGCTGCGCGATTCTCTCCGAACTATACCCGAGCAATTCTGTCAGCACCTCATCGGTGTGCTGACCCAGCGTTGGCGCTGGCGTAAACAATTCTTCATGGGTTTTAGATAACTTGATGGGATTCCCAGGACCCTTAGTCTGACTTCCATCAGGATGTTTTAAATCAATCACCATATTGCGATGAAGCACCTGTTCATCTGCCAGTGCCTGGCTCAAACTATTGACTGGCGCACAGGGAATTCGCTTAGACTCAAGCTGTTTCAGCCAGAACTGGCAGGTGTTGCTGCTCAAAACTTCATTGAGTGTGTCATTGATCATATCTCGATCTTCCCAGCGACCGGGTTGGGTATCGTACTTAATGTCATCAAACACTGAGCAATCTACCAACTCTTTGAGATATTGCCAGAAATTATCCGTAATCACCGCAATCACTATACTGCCATCGGAACAGGTAAACGTATTGTAAGGAACATGGACAAAGTGACTGTTACCAATAGGATAAGGGTCTTCTCCAGAAAGGAAATGCATGGTCGCCATATAGTTGAGCATCGAAACCTGACAATCTAGCATCGATATATCCACGTGCTGACCAACACCACTGCGCTCGCGCTCGAAGAGTGCGGCCAAAATGCCCATTACTCCAAACATTCCTCCACCTAGATCGCCAATAGGTATACCTGCGCGCACGGGGTTCGCGGCATCGACACCCGTAATCGACATACCGCCACCCATGGCTTGCGCCACCTGATCAAAGGCGGGTCGCTTGCTGCCGGGGCCATCGGAGCCGAAGCCGGAAACAGTGCAGGTAATAATGCGGGGGTTAACCTTGGCTAAGGATTCATAGCCAATACCGAGACGTTCGGGCACGCCCGCACCAAAGTTGCTCAACACGATATCCGCCTCGACAACCAAAGCCTTAAAAACCTCTAGGCCTTGCTCAGTCTTAAGGTCAATCGAAACGCTCTTTTTGTTACGATTTAAGGTGATAAAGTAGGCACCCATTCCATTCAATGAGTTTTTGGGGTCTGTCGCCAGTAGCTTTCGCGTCCCCTCCCCCACAAGCGGTTCAATTTTGATCGTTTCGGCACCAAGATCAGCCAAGATCATACTGCCATAGGGTCCCGATAGCATATGCGTTAAATCGAGGATCCTCGTACCTGCAAGCGGTTGACTCATTCGTTAATCTCGTCTTTGGTTCAATCAGTGAGTTGACAATGTGTCTACGTGTAATGAAGGCGTAGATCGTTAGCAAAATATAATCGACAGCTGCCTTACATCAAATCCTGCCCAACATACGCTCTTCGGACAAATTGCCGAGGCGGCGCTGTTTGAAGTGTTCAGTACCCCCACACATCGCCTTTAACTTGGCCATTCCATCTTCGAAGCTCATGCCTGTAAAACCGACCCAAGGTCAACCTTTTAAAAGTTAAAAAGCCCTACTAAGATGTGACTTTGCCCTGTAATATCCAATCTCTAAGAGGATGAGCTATCGATTAGGCCTCTATTGGTATATTGTTATACCAAAAGTTTTATTTCAAGACAACTTTATTATCCATAGTAAGAGACGCAAAATAGAGGATCCTATGTCAGGGCACACAAGTGAGGTACTTTTTAATAAAAGTCAGCGCAACATTGTTTCTGATGATCGGCCCTCGCCTCTTTACCATCAGCTTTACAGTCTAATCAAAGGCTATATTATTGATGGCACCATTCATCATGGTGGCAAACTACCCAGTGAAAAAGAGCTCGCTGAAGCTTTCAATGTATCGAGGATCACTGTTAAAAGAGCCGTTAACGAACTGGCCTCTGAAGACTTGGTCAAACGCGCTAGGGGCAAAGGGAGTCATGTTACATATAAATACACGCCAAAACCCGTGCAGGCACCCCTGCTTGGAGTCCTGGAAGAGATCGATAGCATTGCCCAAAATTCCATTGCGGCAATACTAGATTGTCGGCTAGTCGTGCCTCCCCAAACTATCCGAACAGAGTTCACGCTTGGCAATAACGACTCCCTGCTGCACCTAGTGCGTATACGTGAACGCGCAGGCTCTTTTTTTGGTTACTTTGATAGCTGGAGTGCGGGTGTCGATAGTCCAAAAAATAGTGATATATTTATCAATCAATCGCGACACCAATACTTCCGTGAAAGTGGCATGACTGTGAGTCATGTTAAACAGACAATCAGTGCTGTGCCTGCGACCGAAACTATCGCCGTGCATCTGCAGGTTCCGGTTGGGTTTCCCCTGCTGAGCTTGGTACGCCGGTCGTATTATCAGGACGATGATAAGGAGATGCTTGTAGATTATTTGGTAGCGCTTTACAACACTGAGTTATTTCAGTATCAGATGGATTTAAAGCTGGACTAACAACTCAATTATCGCCCTCAGCACGGTACCTATTGGCTAAGTTAGGCTCTTAAAATGTATGCAGAAACCTTTAGGGGCTGGCGCATGAGAGGAATATTTTCTTAGCCCGCCAGGAGGTGCGTCTAAATCTCTTTAGGAACCACAAACCAGCGTAGGCGTTCGCTTTCCTCTCCCAGAACCACTGCCGGTATCACATCAGATTGATGGGCTGCCTCCAACAACTGCTGTGCTTTATCGCACAGTCCAATAAGGCTTATTTTTTTACTCTCTTTACTCGGAGCATCAGCACAGTAATCAGCAAAAGACAAAGTATCCAAACTACTCATGAGTTCCCTCGATTGTCCATTAAATCGCCACACCCCCGTAGCCACATCAACCTGATAAAAAGGCAACATCTTCCAACCTAAACTAGCCACTAACTCAACCGCTCGTACTAGATATTCGAACTCATCTTCAGCGATAAAATAGTTAAAATTCAAACGCACCCAGCCTGGACGAAGTACTGCATTACCTCGCTGAATTTCGGCTTCAATGGCACGACTATATGACATCGCCATTCCGAGTAAACTATGCCCATAGGGCCCTGCGCAGGAGCAGCCGCCACGAACCTGAATGCCGAATAGGTCGTTTAGCAGAGCCACTACAAAACCATAATGTAAATCCTTATCGCCATGTTTAAACCGAAGAGATATAATAGCTAAGCGAGGGATCTCAGAGTTACCTAAAATCTCTATATTGGAACAATCGTTAAATCTCGAGATTGCGCGGTTAATAAGATTCCCCTCGAGACGTTCAATCTCATCTATCCCTACTTCCCTTTGCAGTTTGAACACTAGTCCCGCTCTTATGGACTCAATAATTGCTGGAGTTCCGCCCTCTTCCCGACTCTCTGGATTGTTCGTATAAGAGTGATCCTCTGGCGTCACATAGACGACAGTGCCACCGCCGACGATTGTGGGGATAGAATTTTTTAGCAGGGCTTTTTTTACTACCAAAATACCCGGGGTACCAGGGCCACCAATAAATTTATGGGGAGCTATAAATACCGCATCCTTAGGATTTTCGCCATTCATATCGATGCCCATGTAAGGACCTGCCGCTGCATAATCCCAAAACGCCAATGCGCCATACCGCTTTAATAATGCGGTTATAGCAGCAACATTGCTTTTGATACCGGTGA
>Ga0222630_1001187_pt1 | contig 11894 bp, 15 predicted proteins | sample AntAcemetagenom3_FD_179842 | JGI IMG/M metagenome (GOLD analysis project Ga0222630, IMG submission 179842) | Saline water microbial communities from Ace Lake, Antarctica - #3 | ecosystem: Environmental > Aquatic > Non-marine Saline and Alkaline > Saline | place: Antarctica: Ace Lake | collected...
AAGTGGGAAACGAGTAATATTGCAACTCTTTAAGGAGTTCTGTCGCTCGGACGTAAAGTTTAGACCCATATACACTTTACAAGAATGGAAAGAAGTGTTCTTAGATGCACGCGACCCATCTGAATACGAACCAGCTATGCTCCTTTTAGGAGACTGGGAACACTGGTTAGAAATTAGAAACCACCCTCTAATTAAACTGCATGTAGATAAGTGGCAAGCAGAGTTAGAAGTTAAGCTGCGTTCAGAAGCTATTAAACAAATGAAGAGTCATGCCAAACAAGTAGGTGGCACTGCTGCTGCTAAGTGGCTTGCTGACAAAGGGTATGCCTCTGAGATAGCCAAGAAGGGCGTAGGGCGGCCTAAGAAAGAGGAGGTAGTACCCATAGTACCTACTGGTCGTTTAGCTGGTGATATGGCTCGTTTAGGTATTGTAATTGGAGGTAAACACTAATGCCATATATGACAAACGGCAAACGCGACTATGACAAGCAAAAGCCAAACGATGACAAAAATATGAAGAACCGCGCCAAGCGTAACGCAAAGCGTAGGGAACTTGAGAAAGAAGGTCTTGTTTCTAAGGGTGACGGTAAGCACGTAGCACACAAGAAAGCCCTAAGCAAAGGCGGCTCTAACAAAAGGTCAAACGTAAAAGTATCTAGCGCTACTAGTAACCTTAGTTTTGCACGTACTAAAACAGGGAAAATGAAATGAGTAAGCCCGGATTATACGCTAACATCCACGCTAAACGTAAACGAATTAAAGAGGGTAGTAACGAAAAAATGCGTAAACCCGGTGATAAGGGTGCACCTACTAACAAAAACTTTAAACGCGCTGCTACAAAAGGTAAATAATGGCAAAAGACCCCCGATTAGAACGTGCTGGTGTAGACGGTTTTAACAAGCCTAAGCGGACACCAAGCCACGCAAAGAAAAGCCACGTAGTAGTTGCTAAAGAAGGCGATACGGTTAAGACTATTCGTTTTGGAGAGCAAGGTGCGTCTACAGCTGGTAAACCCAAAGAGGGTGAGTCTGATAAAATGAAAGCTAAACGTGCAAGCTTTAAAGCTAGACATGGTAAAAACATATCTAAAGGTAAGATGAGCGCAGCATACTGGGCAGATAAGGTTAAGTGGTAATGAACGAAAGAGCAATAATTAAAGAGGCAGCGGAAGCTGACTTACTAACATTTATTCGTCTTATAGCACCTCACCGTATGCTGGGTGCTGTGCATGAAGACCTGTGCTCATGGTGGAGAAGAGACGATGCTAAAGATAACCAATTAGTATTACTACCACGTGACCACCAAAAGAGCGCTATGATTGCGTATAGGGTAGCTTGGTGGATTACAAAACACCCTGAGACTACAGTGCTGTATGTGTCTGCTACAGCTAACTTAGCTGAGAAGCAGTTAAAAGCTATTAAAGACATCCTAATGTGCGACATCTACCGTTTCTACTGGCCTGAAATGGTTAACGAAGCTGAGGGAAAACGTGAACGTTGGGCGGTGGATGAGATTAGTGTAGACCACCCTAAGCGCAAAGCAGAGGGTATACGAGATGCTACAGTTAAAGCTGCTGGTATAACTGCTAACGTTACAGGTTTACATTGTAATGTAGCTGTACTTGATGATGTGGTGGTTCCTGATAATGCTTACACTCAAATAGGGCGTGAGCAAGTTCGGGCGTTCTACTCACAGTTGTCTTCCATTGAGTCTACAGGTGCACAGGAGTGGGCGGTAGGTACACGTTACCATCCGGGTGACCTATATAAAGACATGATGGAAATGACTGAAGTTTTCTACGACGAAGACACAGATGAAGAGGTTGAGAACGAAGTGTACGAAACCTTCGAACGCACTGTAGAAACTAATGGTGAGTTTTTATGGCCTACTATGCGGCGTACTGATGGTAAGACTTTTGGCTTCAATGCTCGTGAGCTTGCTCGTAAAAAAGCTAAGTACCTAGATGTAAGTCAATTTTACTCACAATACTATAACAACCCAAACGCTATAGAAACCCAAATAATTGACAGAAGTAGGTTTTCATATTATGAGAGAAGCAAGATTGAGAATGTTAGTGGTAGCTGGTATCTTAATGATAAGTTACTACATGTATTTGCAAGTATGGATTTTGCCTACACTGTAGGTACAAAGTCTGACTTTACAGTAATTATGGTACTAGGCGTAGACGACTTAAACAACTACTACGTACTGGACATTGACCGTTTTAAAACAAACAAAATATCTGTTATGTACGATAAGGCAGAAACTGTGTTTCGTAAGTGGCGGTTTAAAAAGATGCGTTGTGAGGTAGTTGCGGCACAGAGACTTATCGTAGGCCAGTTTAAAGACTACATGCGTAGCCAAAACATAATGTTTGTTATTGACGAGTATAACCCTCCTAGGAATATGAGTAAGGCAGAGCGTATAGCTGCCATACTAGAACCTAGATACAACAACAATCAAATATGGCACTACAAAGGTGGTAACTGCCAGACGCTAGAGGAGGAGCTTATTATGAACAACCCTGAGCACGATGACATTAAAGATGCTTTGGCTTCTTGTGTTGAGATATGTAAGCCCCCCATTGGTAACAGAATGTGGGGTAAACGCACTAACGTAATACAATTTAATTCTAAATTCGGTGGCGTAGCCTACTAAGAGGAACTTATGAACAACAACATTTCAACAGCATACGACGATGACGCACTTGCCTCTAAGATTTCAGACATGTGGACTAGGTGGGACACTGCACGTTCTGTGTGGAAAGAAGAGAAGAACGCATTACGACAGTACTTGTTTGCTACAGACACTCGCTCAACTAGCAATAGTAAACTACCGTGGAAGAACTCTACTGTAACACCTAAGTTAACACAAATACGAGACAACTTGCACGCTAATTACTTAGCTGCTTTATTCCCATCTGAAAACTGGTTCTTCTGGGAAGCCACTGATAAAGACCCACAGCTAATGCAAAAGCGTTATGCCATTGTGAATTACTTAAAACAGAAGTTAAAAGCATCTAACTTCCAACTTCTTGTCTCTAAACTCGTTTATGACTACATTGACTTTGGTAATGTAATCGTAACGTATGACTACGTAAGGGACACATACATTGGTAAAGATGGTCAAGTGTCTACGAAATACATTGGCCCTAAAGCATACAGAGTTAATCCACACGACATTGTGTTTAATCCTTTATCTGAAGAGTTTGATAAGTCCCCGGTAGTTAGGCGCATGTTAAAGTCCATTGGTGACTTGTTAACTGACGTTGAGACTAAACCTGCTTTACACTACGATAAGGCCGTAGTAGACAAGGCGTTGCAGTTTAGGCAGAACTACCGTGATGACCCTGAGTTTAAAAAAGAAGTTAACATGGCAATTGATGGCTTCGGTAGTGCCGACGAGTACTTAACCGGAGACATGGTAGAGCTGTTAGAATTCTGGGGTGATATATACGACCCTGATACTAAAACACTACTACGTAACCAACTTATTACAGTAATTGACCGCAAGTGGATTTTACGTAAGCAGGTTAACCCTATGTGGGTAGCTGAGAAACCAATGTTCCATTGTGGTTGGAGACTACGTACAGATAACCTGTGGGCACAAGGCCCTTTAGACCAACTGGTAGGTATGCAGTACCGCATTGACCACTTAGAAAACCTTAAAGCAGATGTCTTTGACCTCATTGCATACCCTGTAATTAAGGTTAAGGGTAGCACTGTTGAGGAGTTTGAGTACGAACCCGGTGCACAAATCTTTGTGGGAGACGAGGGTGATGTTGAGTTTATGCGACCTGATGGGTCTGCGTTAAATGCAGATATGCAAATTAACGAGCTAATGAACCGCATGGAAGAACTTGCTGGTGCACCTCGGCAAGCTATGGGAATACGTACCCCCGGTGAAAAAACTAAGTTTGAAGTACAAACATTAGAAAACGCAGCTGGTCGTATTTTCCAGAACAAAGTAAGTTGGTTTGAGCGTAACATTTTAGAACCACTGCTTAACGGTATGTTGGCAGAATCTATCCGTAACTTTGAGGGCGTAGAACGCATACGGACAGTAGATGAAGAATATGGCACTGAGAGCTTTATAGAGGTCACTAAGAACGATTTAATGGCAGCAGGTAAGATATACCCCGTGGGTGCTCGACATTTTGCAGAGCAGGCCCGTTTTATACAGGAGCTTGCACAGACAATGAATGTAGTAGCTGCTATGCCTTCTGTTGCTACACACATTAGTGGCAAAGCAATTGCTCTAGCTATTGAGGAAAACATGGGATGGCAGAACTATAAAATTGTGCAGGACAATGTTAATGTGTTTGAGCAAGCTCAGACACAGAAGTTAATGAACCAAGCTGCTGAAGACATCCAAGTGGCTTCAACTGTGTCGCTAGAGGGACAACAACCAGTGGGGGAAGAACCCCCTATTGACACACAGCAATAACTGTGCTAGTATAGTTATATGAATACATTATTACTTAAACATAAATCTAATACTATTACTAAAGAAGAGTTTACTAAACTATGGAATAATAACAGTATATGTTTAGAAGCTTTATATGGTACTCTATTAGAGTTAAAACAAGAAATTACTAGTATTAAAAGAGCAGACTTTGACTGCCCTAACCATTACGCTAAGTTAGCGTACAACTTAGGGCAACAAAAAATAATAGAAACAATCGTAGACCTACTGCCTGACTCGGCAAAAGGGTAACGTTTTAGAAAAACTAAGCTCTAAGGGGCTTAACTTTAGGAGAAATTGCATGACTGATGCAAGCATATTTAACGGTGATGTCCCAGAAACACCCGTTACACCACCCGCAGCGACAACTGAGGGACAATTGTTTACCGCACTAGTTGGGGAAACACAAAAATATAAGACACCAGATGACTTGGCTAAAGCATATGCTAATGCTGATGAGTTTATTGAAACTTTGAAAGAAGAAAATCGTAAACTACGTGAGCAATCAACCTCTGCTAAAACAATCGATGATGTCTTAGAACGTATGTCAAAACAGCATTCAGCACCAGAGAGTGACAACTCTCCTGCTCAGGAGTTTAATCCTGAAATTGTGCAACAGCTTGTCGAGAAGACGTTAATTGGTCGGGAGACTGAGTCTCGTAAACAAGAAAACTTACGCAAAGCAGATGCCCTTATGAAGGCGCAATTTGGAGATAAGGCTCTAGACGTGTTTAAACAACGCGCAACTAGTCCTGAGAAAGCAGACTTGTTAATGCAGATGGCGGCTCAAGACCCGCAGGACTTTATGTCATTCTTTGTTGGTGCTAGCGCAGCTGTCACCAATAGTTATGATGCAGGCTCTGTAAACACAACTTCTGTAGCTTCCGTTGGAGGTGACCGTTCCGCTATTGAGGGAACTAAAGAGTGGGCAGCAAAGATTCGTAAAACAAGTCCTAGCACCTACTGGTCACAAGAGTTCCAATATAAGTTACAACAAACTGTTACAAACAATCCGTCCCGTTATTTCGGGCAATAAGGAGATTTTAAATGGCTGGTATTGATTACGCAAAAGTCAATGAGCATTTAGTTCGCACAGAACTGTGGTCATCTGAACTGAAAGATATTTTACAAGAACAATTGATGGGTACGAAGTATGTTCGTATGCTCAATGGTTTCCCTGATGGTAACCAGTTTACCATTCCCTCAATTGGCGAGTTGCCAATGCGTGAAGTGGCAGAGAACACCCCTGTTACTTACGACTCATTGGACACTGGTGAGTTTAACTTCACCATTGACCGTTACGTAGAAGCTGCTACCTTTATTACAGATAAAGCCAAGCAAGATAGCTACTACGCACAACAACTCATAGGCATGTTCCCCACTAAGATGCGTCGCGCACTAGATGAGAACTTGGAATCATCTGTGTTTAAGTTGGCTAATACCCAGACAGTGAATAACGTTAATGCTATTAATGGTGCTGACCACCGTTTTATGGCTTCTGGCAGTAGCAACACTGTGTTGGCATTGGATGACTTCGCTAAAGCTAAGTATGCTTTGGACAAAGCGCAAGCAGGTGGTGCACGTGTTGCCATCATTGACCCATCACAAGAGTATGTGTTTAACAACCTAGTTGGTGCACAAGCTTTTACTAACAACCCTACCTTTGACGGTATTGTTAATGGTGGTTTTGTAAACGAAGTAACTGGTATGCGCTTTATTAAGAGCATCTTTGGTTTTGACGTTTATGTTTCTAACTTCTTGGACACTCCTACAGACACTTCAATTGACAGCGTAAGCGTCATGGCAAGCCCTGTAACGAACTTGTTCATGTCAGTTGGTGGTGACCTAACCCCATTCGTCGGTGCATACCGTCAAATGCCGCAGGTCGAGTATGAGCGCAATAAAGACTTGCGTCGTGATGAGTATGTGATGAATGCTCGTTTTGGTTTGAAGTTGTACCGTCCAGAATGTCTGGTGAGTGTAATTTCTAAGTCCACTATCTAACTGAAAGGAGTTTATAAAAATGACTCGTAAATCTACATGGACTAACTCTGATGGCTTAGTCGTGGGCTTTGGCCCACAGTATCCAGAACGTAATGTTGCTGGTGTTTTTGAAACTGATGGTGTTGTTAAGGAAGCGCGTTTAGCTATTACTTATCAATCATCTGGTGCTACTGTTGCCCTACCTGCTGGCTCCGTCGTAACTGGCGTAGTAATGAAAGTTGGTGCTGCATGGGTTGGTGGTACTAAAGTTGAAATTGGTGATGGTACTGACGCAGATGGTTGGGTTTCAGCCACGCAGGGCGCTACAGCTGCTTTGACTGTTGGTGTGTCCATTGTTGCTGGTGGCGCTTACGCCATTGGTGATGCTGCCACAAATAAAGGTCTAAGCAAAGTGTACGCTGCTGCTGACACCATTGACGTTACCATTACTGGTACGTTTACTGCCGGTGATGCTGACATTTTTGTTAGCTACATCTAAGTAACCTAGAGGGGGGCGAGAAATCTCCCTCCTCTTTTTTTGGAGAAATAAATGGCAGACGTACAGCACAGTGCTCTAACTGACCCAAACATACATGAACCAAAAGGTGTTGCAACGGCAACTGTTAGCACAGTGTACGCAGCCAACGGCGCAGGTGTTGGTACTTGGCGCAAACTAACAGACGCTGATGTAGACTACAGCACTAAAGCAAATAACCGTTTTGGGTGGAATAACCGTGTAGACGATGTGTATACTTCAGGCTCTCCTCTCAGTATTGCTCTAGGCACAAAGACAGCTCTACCTAATGATGGCGGCAACTCACTAACAGATGTGACACGACCTCTTGGTATTACTTACGCATCCGATTCTTTTACAGCTAGTACTTTAAATAGTAGCTACGTCATTAGAGTAGCAATGAAAGTGGCTTCAGGCGCTACAGCAACAACACCATACACCCTTAAAGTAACGTTAGAAGGTGGGTCATCTCCGTTAGAGTTTGCTGGACAAAGCATGTTTATAAAAGGTGGTGATTACGAAAACGATGTAGCTCACTCGTTCCTGTTTTATACAGGTACTTTAAACACAAATCAACCTATTAAAATATACATAACACCAGACGTTGCTATAACTGTTTGGGATATAAGTTACCTAATTCAACGTACATATTTGGAGGTTTAATGTGGCTAAAATGACCTTACTAGATATGACGCAGAACATTCTATCCGCAATGGATAGTGACCCTGCTAGTAGTATAGACGAGACAGTAGAAGCTGTTCAAGTAGCCGAGTTAGTTAAAGAAAGTTTCTTTTATTTAATGTCACAACGTGACTGGCCTTTCTTATTTGCGTTAGGTGAGTTAGTAGCCTTGGGTAATGTTGCTAAACCAACCACCATGCGTATGCCGACTACTTGGAACAAAATTAAGTGGATTAAGTATAATAAAAAAGAAATAGAGTGGGTTGACCCACACACCTTCCAAGATATACTTGACCAACGTGTAGAACAAGCAGACGTAATTGATGCGGCTGGGTTTGTAATTAACCGTGACCCCATCTACTGGACTAGCTACGATGACGACTACATTGTGTTTGATGGGTATGACAAGGTAGCAGAAAGCTCTCTACAAGCAAGTAAAACAACCACCTACGGTGCTGTACAAGCAGCTTGGACACACGTAGACACTTTTGTACCAAGCATTCCTGAGAAGTTCTTTCCTACCCTATTAGCAGAGGCCAAGAGCCAAGCTTTTGTTAACCTAAAGCAACAGTCTAATAACAGAGAAGAGCGTAAAGCACAATCTGGTAAGGTTGTTATGCGTAACGAAGTTTGGAAGAACGAAAACGGCGAAGCTAAATTTAACAGGAAAGTAAACTATGGTCGAAGATAAGACTACCTTTGACAAGGTAATGGAAAAGGCAGCTGCTAAGAAGTTAGTGGTTAAAGAGCGTACAGAAGAGCGTGCTGCTACAGGTGTAGTTAACAAACTCGTTATTGAACGTAACCCCACAGGTTTATACTCAGTACGGTATTCATTAAGTGGCCCTGTGCCTAACGATTTAAAAGGTTTTTTTACACGTAAAGACCGCATCCTAGCAATTGCTAACATGAAGAAAATACCTGTTGAAGAATCTGTTATTTAAGGATAAGCTAGTATGGCTGCACAAGGAAGCGTAAAAGATAGTTTTACATTTGTAGGTGGGTTAAACACCGAGGGTGGTTTCTTTGTTACACCAGAAAACACCTTTAAAGAAGGCACTAACCTAATCCCACAACTTGATGGTAGCATTGAGCGTAGAAACAGTATTGACTACGAGGAGAACCGTACACTCTTTGCTGCTGGTATAACTACCGACCAGAAGGACACATGGGCCTTTACAAGCGGTATTTGGACTACGGTAGGGGGTAGTGGTAACCGAGACTTTATTGTAGCTCAGGTAGGCCGCTACCTATACTTTTACAATGCTGCTACCGGCGTAGTGAGTGGCAACAAGAAAAGCTTTAGTGTAGACCTTAACACCTATAAAGCAGCAGGGAACCCTTTAACAATTGGAACTACAGTGTGTTCCTTTGCGTCTACTTACGGGCGTTTAATTGTTACTAGTGGTGTTACTGACCCAATCTTAATTGAGTATAACCCTACAACTGACAACATTTCAGTTAGCGTTATAAGCATACAGATACGAGATTTTAAAGGTAAGGACACAGGTGAAGCTGTTGATGCAGAGTATACAGACGCTGAGTGGGTGTCTCTAGGACAAACAGTGGCCGACGTTACGTACAACCTTGAGAATCAAGGCTGGAACACTACCTTAATAAACACATACAAAACTGCTAATGCTTCAAGGAACCCTGCTAACTCTAAGCAGTGGATATATGGTAAAGACACTAACGATGACTTTAGCGCATCCTTTTTAAACAAACAAGACTTTGGTAATAGCCCTGCACCTAAAGGACACTTCCTTGTAAGTGCTTTTGAAAACACTACCTCACGGCCCACTAGTTGTGCTTTCTTTGCAGGTAGGGTTTGGTACGGTGGTGTGTCTAACACAGAACTACTAGGTAACATTTACTTTAGTGCTGTGTTGGATGATTTAGCTAAGGTAGGTTACGCTTACCAAACTAACGACCCTACCTCAGAAGTTTTAAGTGATTTAGAAGCTGATGATGGTGGTGTAATACAGATACCTGAAGCTGGCGAGATAGTAGCCTTACAAACACTAGGTCGAGGAATACTTGCTTTAGCAACTAATGGTGTGTGGTTCATTACAGCCATTGATGTTGCTTTTTCTGCTGCTACTTATTCAGTAGAGCGCATTACTAGTATTGGTTGTATCAATGCTAAAAGCATTGTGAGCGTAGAAGACGGTTTGGTATACTGGTCTAATAGTGGAATATACTCTGTACAAGCAGGCACTACAGGTGCTGAGTTAAGCGCAACTAACATATCAGACACTAACATTAAGTCCTTTTACAACGCCATACCCGTGTTAAACAAGCTCTACGCAGAAGGTGTTTACAACAGCACTGAAAAGGTAATTACTTGGGCATACTCTACACAAGAGATACCTAGCTCTGGAACAGGTAGGTATAATAAAACAGCACTGTTGTCTATAAATGTTAAGTTACAAAGTTGGTACACGTACACTATAGACACCACAACAGGCCCTGTGCCTGTGTCCATTGATGTTACCAAGGAGACAAGTGACATACAGACGGTGTACGGTGTGTTAGTGGGGGAAGATAACATTATAGCAGGTGTAGATGAAGTAGTGGCTAACATTGCAACTTTAAATAGTAGCTCTAAATTGTTTAAGCTATTAACCCTACACCCAACAGGAACATCTTACTCAGTTACGTTTGCAGACTTTGAGAACACAAGAACAAACAACACTAAGTTTAATGATTGGTACACATTTAACGACGTAGGCGCAGAAAAAGAAGCGTACATGCTAACAGGGTACAACGCAGGGGCTAACGGCCCAGCTAGACAAATGTCAGCTATGTACCTATCTGTGTTTATGAAACGCACTGAGACAGCTTTTGATGCTAGTACTAACCCCTTAAATGAGAGTGGCTGTTTAATGCAGAGTAGATTTGACTTTACTGATAACTCAGTAGCTGGTAAGTGGGCGGCTAATGTACAGGTGTATAAACCACCACGTATGTTTTTTGCAGAACCTAGCACAGAGTATGTTGATGGTTACCCCCTCGTTATTAGTAAGAACAAAATACGGGGACGAGGCAAAGCTGTTCAGTTTAAGTTTGGTAGTGATGCAGGTAGGAACATGAAGATAGTGGGTTGGACTACTCAGTATGTTGGTAATACTAATGTATAAAATACAACTTGCTACACTTGCCGATGTACCTACGTTGACAGAATATGCAAGGGACTTTATTACGTTTTACAACGTAATGGAGTTTGATGCAGAGTCGGTAAGCGTAACACTAACACACGTTATTAACACAGGTTGTGTGTATATAGCCACATTAAACGATGACGTAATTGCCGCTATAGGCGGTGTGTGTGCTACTAATCCTTGGAATAGAACACAAGCAATATGGCAAGAAATGTTTTGGTGGGTGTTTCCTAAGTACAGAAATACGTTTGTAGGTATTAAGCTATTAAAGTTGTTTGAACAAGCAGCACCTACAAATAGTACTATTAGCTTAAGTATACTACCACAAACAGATTTAAAACAAGAAACACTAGCTAAGTTAAACTATAAGCTAGTAGAGCAAACTTACATAAAGGAATAATATGGCTGCTTTAACTACCATTGCACTTGCTGTTACAGCAGCTACTACAGTAGCATCTATTGACGCAGGTAAGAAACAAGCCTACCAACAACGTGTAGCAGCAGGGAAAACCCAAGAAGCTAACACAAGACAGTATGCAGCAGAACAAAAGAAAGCTGACATACAAAACGTAAGGGCAGTGAGGTCACAAATACGACAACAACGCATGGCTTCAGCCAACATGCTTAACCAAGGAGCACAAACTGGGGGTATGTTTGGTAGTGGTTTAGCTGGTGGTTTGGGGAGTAATCAATCGCAAACAGCAGGGAACATACAGTATATGGGTCAAATTGCAAAACAAAATACAGCTAGTAGTCAAGCTGGTTTAGACGCAGCTACTGCTCAGTACTCAGTGACACCCAACTCAGATGCCGCCATGTTTGCTTCTATAGGGCAAGCTTCTAGTACTATTTTTCAGATGTACAAATAAGTAAGGTTGCTTAATGGTTAATTTATATACAGAAGACAGCGACGACACAGCACCAGTAGATAGTGGGCCGCTGTACACTGAAGAAAACAGTAAGCCTGCTCAGGTAAAAGGCAGGGGTAATTACGGTGTTTTAAAAGCCCTGTCTGTTGCAGCTAACGGCCCTAGTGCCGATGATGGCTCTGGTGAAATGGTTGATTACGAGCGGTACATAGACCAACAGTG
>Ga0222630_1001192_pt1 | contig 11851 bp, 10 predicted proteins | sample AntAcemetagenom3_FD_179842 | JGI IMG/M metagenome (GOLD analysis project Ga0222630, IMG submission 179842) | Saline water microbial communities from Ace Lake, Antarctica - #3 | ecosystem: Environmental > Aquatic > Non-marine Saline and Alkaline > Saline | place: Antarctica: Ace Lake | collected...
GCTGGCGGACACACTTTTGGTAAGGCCCACGGCGCTGCCGATCCCGGTGAGTATGTAGGCCCGGAACCTGAAGCGGCAAATATTGAGGCCCAAGGTCTTGGCTGGAAGAACAGCTACGGCAGCGGTAACGGTGCAGATACAATTACCAGTGGCCTTGAAGGTGCTTGGACTATGAGTCCAGCCTCATGGACTAATGACTATTTAGAAAACCTCTACGCCTATGATTGGGTGCAGACCAAAAGCCCAGCAGGCGCCACGCAGTGGATTCCTGCCGGTGGTGCAGCCGCTAACTTTGTGCCCGATGCGCATGATGCCACGAAGCGACACGCACCTATCATGTTCACGACTGACCTTGCGTTAAAAATGGACCCCGCCTATCGGGAAATCACTTTGCGCTGGTTAGAGAATCCTGAACAATTCGAGGTTGCCTTCGCTAAAGCCTGGTTCAAGCTAACCCACAGAGATATGGGGCCTAGTACGAGGTACTTAGGTTCAATGGTTCCGGCAGACAAGTTGGTTTGGCAGGACCCTGTTCCTGAAATTGAATACAGCTTAGTCAATGCACGCGATGTTGCGCGCTTGAAGTCTGAGATATTAGATTCTGGTTTAACCGTGGCGCAGTTGGTTAATACAGCTTGGGCGTCGGCCGCTACCTTTCGCGCAACAGATTCTCGTGGCGGCGCGAACGGTGCGCGTATTCGTTTAGCCCCTCAGAAAGATTGGGACGTTAATCAGCCTGCCCAATTGGCCCAGGTGCTTGAAGTTTTGGATGGCATACAGTCTGAGTTCAATGGCGGACGTTCGTCTAGAAAAATCTCGATGGCCGATCTCATCGTGTTAGCAGGCTCTGCAGCTATCGAACAGGCAGCGCAGCAAGCCGGCTACGACGTTGATGTTGCTTTCGCCCCGGGGCGCGCTGACGCGACTCAAGCGCAAACCGATGTGAATTCGTTTGCGGTACTCGAGCCAAGCACAGATGGCTTTCGTAATTACATTGCCAGTGGCAATAGCCGTCCGCCGGTCGAATCACTAGTCGATCGCGCTGATATGCTGAATCTTACGGTGCCTGAGATGACCGTTTTGGTTGGTGGTCTGCGCGTGTTAGACGCAAACGTCGGACAAGCGGCTCACGGTGTGTTTACTGATCGCGCTGGCACGCTTAGCAATGATTTCTTTGTTAATCTTTTAGATGTCTCCACAAAGTGGACTAAGTCTTCAGGTTCAGAGGAGATTTACGAAGGGCGTGATAGCGTTACCAATAGAGTTAAGTGGACAGCGACACCGGTTGATCTTATCTTTGGTTCAAACAGTGAGCTGAGGGCTATCTCCGAGGTCTACGGAACTGATGATTCAGATGAGAAGTTTGTGACTGATTTTGCGGCCGCTTGGACTAAAGTAATGGAGCTCGATCGCTTCGATCTGTAAAAACCAAAAATCCCACAATTTTGACTACGTGGGGAGCTAAGCATGAGAGAACGGCGACATGAATAATGTCGCCGTTTTTTTATGGCAGCAAAAATCTTCTAAATCGACAGAAAACTCACTCTCTAAGGTCAATCCGATATTTGCCATTGCAGTCGGTCGCCGTGTTCTGTTTAACTATGGGTCCTTAAAAACCGCCTAATTTCTATTACAACATCAATTGAATTAAAACAAAGAGGCCCTAAATGTCAGTAAACTCTACCTATCTTCAAATGTACTCCACTGTCTTAGAAAGTGGCGAATTACGAATGGAGCTAAAAGAACAAGAAACTCCTACACCTAAAGCTAATGAGGTTTTGGTTAGAATAGAGGCAACTCCAATCAACCCTTCTGACCACGGTGTGATGTTTGGATGGTCTGACATGCCTAATGCAAAAACAACAGGATCTGGCAACGACACAGTGTTAACTGCGCCAGTATCAGAGCAAGGCTTGCGCGTGATGAAGGCAAGGGTGGGCCAATCTTTAGCTGTTGGTAATGAAGGTGCAGGGATGGTGGTTGCGACCGGCGACAGTGACTTGGCTAAGAGTTTGGACGGAAAAATTGTCGCGGTAATGGGCGGCGGTATGTATGGCCAATACCGCTGCATCGACGCATCTGCTTGCTTGCCGCTTCTAGAAGGCGACACAGCGAAAGACGGCGCATCATGCTTCGTTAATCCACTGACTGCACTTTCTATGATCGAAACGATGAATATGGAAGGTCACACTGCGCTTGTTCATACCGCGGCTGCGTCAAACCTTGGTCAGATGCTAAACCGCATTTGCAAAGATGGCGACGTGGATTTGGTGAATATCGTGCGTAAGGAAGAGCAAGTTGCTTTACTTAAAAACATGGGTGCAAAGTATGTTGTAAATAGCAGTGCCGAGTCTTTTATGGCAGATTTAACTGATGCCATCCATGCCACCGGCGCGACGCTCGCGTTCGATGCAACTGGCGGCGGAATGCTGGCGTCTAACATTTTATCTTGTATGGAAGCGGCGGCCGCCCGAACGCCTGGCGCATACAGCATCTATGGGTCTGTTAAGCACAAGCAAGTCTATCTCTATGGCGGCCTTGATACCTCGGCAACCACGCTTAATCGCGGCTATGGCATGGCATGGGGTGTTGGCGGCTGGTTGCTGCCTAACTTCCTCGCCAAAGCCGGATTGGAAGTGGCTACGCGATTGCGCACCCGTGTTGCTAACGAATTGAAGACTACGTTTGCCAGTCACTACACTAATGAAATTTCATTAGAGCAGGCGCTGCAAGCTGACGTAGTTGGTGAATATAATACTAAGGCTACGGGTAAGAAATTTTTGATTTGCCCACAGAAGTAATCACTTTTCTGAAGTAGTTATTACACAATTAAAAAGCCGAGAGAAAGATAAATTCTCCCGGCTTTTTTTTGCGCGCAGGTTTTACTGCAGAGGTGGTTTGCTTACAGATAAATCTAGAGTCGGATAGCCCACGAATTTCATTAAATGATGTTTACTAAAGGGTCTCCTATGTCTCACTTGAGTCTCACTTAATGATAGTGTTTTTTGTAACGATGCTTTCTTTTTCTCTGGGCCTTCCAAATTCCTTCGCCGATACTGAATTTGTAGACAGTGTGCCTCTCGAAGTTGTTAAGGCTTTTCTTGGCGATGGCCCTTACCGTGGGACCAAAATATACAGGGATCGTGCCGATGCTTTCCCTGACACTTTCTTACCTGGCGAGTTTGCGATTCTTGTCAGCATCGATAGGGGCTACAGCATAGCTATTGCTGTAAGAACCAACCTTTCAGAAAAAGAGTCAAGAGCTTTGCTTGCTGATCCTGTGCTTGGGGCTTCCTATATCGAAATAGAGCCAATGGCTGGTTTCGATATGCAGACGAGGTTTGTTAGCCCAGTGTCGGTAAACCCACTAATGTTAAGCCGATTTTTTCATGATGATTTGAGCTCAGTTTCCTTTGGCTATCAAAAGTACGGCAATACTGGTGTCGCAACTGTGCCATCAAGCCCTAACAATAGTGTGCAAGATTGTGCTCAGCAAAAGCAGTTTACTGAACAAAGCTTGCAATCCAATGGCGGGTCGCAGCAATACGCTCCTAGGTTAGAGCTTGCTAAGTCCATCGCGAGAAATTATAGACTCTTCATGTCGCTGGGAATGAGCAGTGGCGGTGGAAGTTTTGAATCCAAAAGGTATCAGTATAGATTGGGATCTGGAGGAAGTATTTGAACATTTTAAAACTCAGATACAGGAACAGAATTGGGTTGTTGATTCTGAGGATATTGGTGTGGCCAGTGCGACAGGTAGTTGGACATGAACCCTGAGGTGACCACGGATTTAGTCGGTACTTCGTTAGTGCTCAAGAGGGGAGATGAATCTTACGAACTTAAATTCCAAATGAACTCTATTGGTGGTTCAAGCAGCAATTCAGCATTCGGTATTTTCAGCAATTGAATCAGGCGCGTTAGCGATGCCCGACTCATGTTTAGGCTCTTTCTCAAAGTAAAAGGGGGCAGGTTTATTTGCGTCGATATTCATCGAATAAAACCAAAATAAACTCGGCCCCTTAGTATTCCCTTAGCACTATTTTTTTGCACTACTCTTTCTTTAATTCCGCGCAGTAGGAAGTAATCGTGCCCCCCACTATAGACGTGTAGCAGTACTCAAAGCTATTTTCGTCCTCGAACCAAAGCTGGCCGTGGCCACCAAGTGAGTCGATAAACAACCCCTCTTTACCGGTGGAGCGAATAGAGCCATAGACATGAATAGGCGCGGCACCTTTCGCCATATTTGAGAGCCGCGAGGAGCCTATAAAAACCTCTCCATCTTGCGCAACAATGGTGAGTGCGAGTTCCACTTCACGGATGATTACACCGCCAACTTGTAATCGGCTTTCATCGAGGTTCGGTGATTCAACTATACGAATTTGCCCTTTCCAGATACCCGTCATTTCTGGGTAGTGTTGAGCGCTCAGAGATACAGGTAGGATTAAAGCAAAAAAGCAACAGAAGTATTTAGAAAACGTAACCATCTTCGACCCCCTACAATTTAGTATATAGGTTGGGTACTGCAGAACTGCGCCCAATGATACGTGCGAGTTTAGTATAGGCTATTTTCTAACAAATGAGACAGGTATATTTTTTCATTTTAGGTCAAAAGAACTCTTGTTCTTCACTGTTCTGCCTGTTTTTGTGATTACTATTGCTCTCCTGGTATATTCCAACGCGAAGACAAGACCTCACCTTGATGAATATAGAACACAGAATCATCCAGTATTATTGAACGGTCTGAATAGTTTCCAAATGCGAAACCGTTGTCCGGGTCGGTGCCTAAAAGAACCCCAGCTTGAAATATCCCCGAGGCAGAGACTTCAAAGCTGTAGAGACCGCTGTGAGTAAAATCGTAGAAGGTTCTTGGGCTTGAGGGATCAAATACCCCAGAGTCGGGTTCTTTATCATGGAGGCGAACGGGAATAGCGAGACGAGCTGCCTGTGTCTGCGTCGCCGGCAAAAAGGATAAGGCGTGGTGATCTCTCAGTACTTCCGAATCTGTGCCGCGTTTTCCAAGCACAATTGAATTGACCTCGGCAGGGCTAGCCGGATCACTTACATCAAACAATGCGAGTTTAAGGCCCTGATACCAGGCGCCACGTGCACCATCAATATCGATAGATGAATCGTCGGAAATTGCATCCTTACCTATACCTAAAATTAAAGTGTCGCTTATGGGATGCAAATAGTCTGAATATCCTTGGATTTCCAATTCGCCTGCGATCAGCGGGTTTTCTTGATTGGATAGATCAACAACGTAGAGAGGATCGGTGAGTCTAAACGTGACCAAATAGGCGCGATTTCCTACGAAGCGGGCAGCATAAAGTCGCTCGCCGGGTTTGCCAATACCGTCGATGGTGTCAACAGTTTGAAGTTCGCCCTCGATATTGGATTCTTTAATTACTGTAAGTCTTGTGCTCGAAGATGCCCCCCAGGTGTCACCTAAGGAAGTGACTATGTTTAAGTAGTCCCCGTTCTCGCCCATTCGAAAAGACTTTTTGCCTTCACTCCATCCAAGATGACCTTGCACTTGGCCTGAACCGCGGTAATTAATGCTGTCACTTTCTAAAGAGAATTTATGAACAGCGGTTGTGTGCTCCGTATTATAAACCAGTGAATCCCTAGCAAATGAATTGTAATTGCTCTGAGTAGTGGCCAGATAAAGAGAATCCGAGGTCATGTAAAGGGTTTCTGTATTGCCGACAAAGCAGGTGCTTTTGTGCTGCGCAGGAGAGGCCAATGGAATGACAGTGACAGTAATTACAGATGGGTTTTGATTGCGATCAAGAGACTTAGTTGGCAGGTAGCAGTTTTCGCTGCTGATTAAATCCTGCACCTGATTTAGCGAGTTAGTGATTTTAGGTGTCAGCGATGATAACGAGCTGGTCTCCAGGATCAGCGCATTTTGAGCGACGATTTCCTCGTCGAATGCATAAGGTTGATACTCCGGTAAGAAAGGCGTGAAGCGTGTCACTAGATAGATGTTGTCTCCGATGCGTCTGCTGGATATTAATCGGCCTTGGATGCTAAGTGTTTCGATGGACTGCAAGTCCCTAGGATTGCTAGCGTTAAAAAACTCAAGTTGCGTTTCACCGCCTTGCCAGTTCCATATTTCCCTCCAATAGGTATTGGAGTCCTGCCCGCCGACTGTTACCAGCATGTCGTTGCCCGCTGGCCGGTCTTGAATGAGATACATTCCCTGTGGGGCCTGAGTGCCTGAGAGCTGAGTGCTCCCCAACTCTGTAGCCTGCGCCCGACCTGCATCTAGCTCATAGGTGACTATGCAGGTTTGTTTTGAGCAACTGCGCAACGTATACATGTTTGCGCCGTCGGTTTTTACAGTATCGGCTTCATCAACATCTGTTTCTTGTAAGTTAGTCGAAGAGACCCTAGTGGCAGAAGCGGGAGCTTCGGCCGAGGCGCTGTCGTTTGCTGCAGTCGTGGCAAATTGTAAGAACTCAGGGTTTGCAGAGCCAGCTTTTAAGCCCTGTTTCAGGAAACTTTCCATGGCCGCATCTGAGGTAAACGGATACAAGGTATCAGCGCTTGCATCCTTTACTTGAAACTTAAGTGACTGTGGGGCTATCACCATTGGCTGTCCCAGAATTTGGTAGCCAGCAAAGATTACATATTTTCCTGCTCCGAGCGACTGCGCCTCGATGACTTGCATCTGCACTTTCTCGCTAAGGACTGCTCTGTTAAACGGCTTAAGAGCTTCTGACTCTGGGCTCCATTGCAGCCACCCTCGCTCGCCTTTTTGGTACCACACGTCGCCGACAGTAGCAGCCATAAACAGGTCAGCATTATTGCCTCTATCCTGGCTGGCAACGTCGATAGTAAAAAGGCTGGTATAAATATCGTTGTCTAAGAATACGGAGGCAAAACTGTGAGGTTCACTAACGGTGATTGAGGCGCTTCCGTCTGCATTACTTAACGTTCCAGGCAGGGTAGGTTCGCGGGCCTGAGCCGGCGAAGCTAAACAGTAGCCTAGAATTATCAGCGCGCTGATCAGCGTTGGCTCAGGAGTAGGGGAAAATCGTGAAAAACAGTAATTGAAAGACTGGATAAGCAATTTCAAGTGAAGTTAATCCTCTGTTGCTAATAGCAGCCTCAATGAATAGGCAACATGGGTTTGTAAAATGCAATTTAACAGAGAGGTAGTCCATCTAAACTTTGATGAAATGTGACGGTGGTTACATTTTCCACAGGAAATTAGCTAGGTTAGGGATTTTGAGTCGTGTAAAAAGTACCAAAGAGGATGCTGACGTCTTAGTTTTAAAGCCAGATTTTGACCTGCTTGTATAAAACGCATAGACGCCATGGTGGCATGTTTCCTTTGCGGGGCTTCGCCTATTGCCACCTCACCGTTTCATTGTGGCACTGGTATAGGTTTGGTTTTTCAAATTGTTTACACGGATAAGCTGATGGAGGATATGATTAGTATTTTCACTGCCACTAATTCTGCGTATTATGTGCACAGTTGTATCGATACCTTAAGCGGACACTAATAAAGGGCTACTATCCTATGCTAAAAAATCGCGGCACTCCTGCTATAGCCACTTGTTTCAACACCTTTCTCGCGCATGCTCGGGAGGCAGTTGGGGTCCTCATATTAAGCAGCTTGAGTGGATTTACTGTTGCTCAGTCTTCTGTGTTGATGGCTAACCATTATGTGGCTGATGTCTCCAAGGCGCCGTCTATGCGAGGAGAGATAGCCCAGCTTTATGTCAGAGAGCGAATGCTGCCAAATACGAAAGCCGCCTCTGGTGATGTTGTGTTGTTTATACACGGTGCCGGGACACCGTCGGAAGTGGCATTCGATGTGCCACATGTTGGCTATAGCTGGATGGAATTCTTAGCAGAAGCGGGCTTTGACGCGTTTGCGATGGATACCACTGGGTATGGCAGGTCTACGCGCCCCTATGTAATGAACGACCCCTGCAACATGAGCGTGACGCAGCGAGATCAGCTTATTCCAGAACTCGCAGAGACCGGCTGCACGCCCAGCTATGGTTTTGCGGCAACCACGATAGAGTCCGATTGGGATGATATAGATGCTGTGGTGGACTATGTGCGAGCACTTCGCGGTGTCAGCAAAGTTCACATGGTGGCCTGGTCGTTGGGCGGGCCCAGAGCAGCAGGTTATGCAGCCCTGCATCCAGAAAAGGTCGACCGCTTAGTGCTTTTGGCGCCAGCCTATGGTCGTAATCGGTCATCAGCGGCGCCCTTACAGTTACCTGTGCCAGGGCCGGCTTTTAGCAAGCAATCACGAACAGATTTTGACAATAACTGGAACCGGCAAGTTGAGTGTGAAAACCAATACAGCGCTCCGGTAGCGGATGCTGTCTGGCGCGCCATGTTGGAATCAGATCCAGTGGGGGCAACTTGGGGTGAAGGCGTGCGCCGTGCGCCGCGCACGACAGTCTGGGGCTGGGGCCAAGATGTGGTGGCCGCCACCGATCATCCAATGCTGTTGGTGTCCCCGGCTCATGACAAGCAAATACCGCCAGAGCGCGTTCGTGAACTGTATGAAGACCTTGGTTCAAGCAGCAAAGTGCTGCTTGATCTGGCTTGCTCTTCTCACAATGCCATGTGGGAAATCAATCAGGGCATCTTGTTTGATGCCACTAAGCAGTGGCTACGCAGCGGTAATGTCGATGGTGTAAGTAACGGTGTGATCCGTCGAGGTTATTAGATCGAGGGTATTATCAAGTAAGGCGCTGAATTGATTAGTAGCGCTGTAGGGGCTTGCTAAGCACGGCAGTCTCGTTGTTACAGCATGCAGTGGGAAGTCCTTGTGTTTCTTGTGGTCCTCCAATTACACTGAATCGGCCTTCTTTAATATTCAGATCAAAAGGTTTTCGGTATTAGGTTTTAATCGATTGAAACCGACCGGTTAGGGCCCGATTGCTGGACCTTTTTTTATTTTGAAGTGGCTGGGAAGAACCAAAATAAAAACAAGGAATCGCGCAATGTTAATAAACGTTAATGCTAGTCGACGCCTTCGAATCCTGCTCTTGGCTGCCACTACTTTGTTGCTGTTTAGCTGTCAGCCAGAATCCCCTATCAATCCCACTGAATCTGAACAAGTTCAAGCTCAGACTGTGGTCTTGGATCAAGAGCCAGAGTTTTCGAGCCTGCCGCCGTCGCCCACCGAGCCTTTTGTAATTAACACCTTCGAAGTGGATCGCGTGAAAGTTGTGCCAATTGCCACGGGACTTGCGAACCCCTGGGGTATGGCATTTCGGGAAAATGGCGACATTTTAATTACCGAGCGCTATACGGGTAAACTCCGTGTAATTAGAGACGGCGAACTGTTGGCGATGGACGTCACTGGTGTCCCAGAAGTCTACTCTGATGTTTTCCGCGCGGGTTTAATGGCGGTAGCCGTGCACCCAGATGATGATCAAATTGTTTATTTGACCTATACCAAAGCGATAATGCATGAAGGCGAGCCTAATCAAGCGGTGGCCTTAACACGTGCACGTCTTGTTGAAGATCGTCTTACCGATGTTGAAGAAATATTTGTCGCCAAAGGGGTCGATAGCGCTATCGCTGCATCGGCGTTGTTATTTACACCCGATAAGAAGCTGCTTATGAGTGTGGGTGGAGCCTATGTTTTTACAGCAACGGGCGAGTATGCTCAGGATCCAGAAGTGCACTATGGAAAGCTCTTACGTTTAAATGCTGATGGCAGTGCAGCCGCTGATAATCCGTTTTTCAGCGGAGGCGAATACTTGCCAGAGGTCTATTCTCTCGGGCATCGTAACCAGCTTGGCCTTGCGTTGCATCCTACAACCGGCGATCTGTGGGCAAGTGAAAACGGGCCACAGGGAGGAGATGAAGCAAATATTATTCAGCCTGGTGCCAACTATGGTTGGCCGACAGTATCTTTTAGTCGCCAGTACCGCGGTGACTGGGTATCTCCAACCCCATGGCTTGCCGAATTTGAATCACCTGTTGTGATGTGGTGGCCGTCTATCGCACCGGCAGGTATTACCTTTTACAGTGGCGAGCACTTTCCAAAGTGGCAGGGCAACTTGTTTGTTGCCTCCTTGCTCGAGGGGCGAATCCCACACACCGGTCACTTGGAGCGTATCGTCTTTAATAGTCGAGGTGAAGAATTAAGGCGCGAGGGACTGCTGCGCAATCTTCGTCATCGCGTACGCGATGTCCAGCAGGGTTCTGATGGCTATTTGTATGTTCTTACAGATGAGGTTGATGGCATGCTGCTGCGTCTGGAGCCAGCCAACTAGATAGAGTTGAGAAAAACAGAGAAACGTATCTAAGGGCAACTAGGGATTGATAAGTAACCTTTACTTCCCTTTTTTCGTTTGTCTTTGTCGGGGCTTCCAAATTTAGCAATAGTTCTAGACAAATTTATGATGCAGATCATGAGGACAATTCAGCAAGTAGCTATCCTAGCCTTGAATTTATTATAATCTGGGTGAACCCAATGACTACAGAGCATCATGATCTACTGCACGAATTTCCTCAGCATCGCGATCAAATTCATGAGCTGAAAACAAGCGACAGGCATTTCCGCAAACTCTTTGATCAATATCACGATCTCACCAAGGATATTGAAAACATGGAAGCTGAGGTCAATCCGGTTTCTACAAAAACTGAAGAGAATGGAAAAATTCACCGAGTTCATCTAAAAGATCAGCTGTACAAGATGCTAGTTGATTGAGACGTAGGTGCGGTTGGACTGCGGGGTACTTCAGACGCCGGGGCTTATTTTAAATCGCCGGAGCTTATTTTGAATCATCGCGACTTATTTTAAATCATCGCGGCTCACCAGAGACAGCTAGTTTGCATTTGAAATTAATCGCCGTGCAAGCTTGGAAAATATTCGGGCACGCCTTTTAAAGCATGCCGGTGATTCGGTACTTTTATTTAAGCCCAGCTATTTAAGTTCGGTCCTACTATCCCCAAATAGCCCTTCGGATGAAATCTAACGTCAGGGCTGAGCCTCTTAGGTAGGGTTGTTTTCGAGTTGTCTATTTAGTTGGATTTAGTTGCTGCTGAGAGAGCTGGCCAACAAAGTCAAAAATGCGCTGAAATTTGCAAAGTCAGTCGAGCCGCTACTTAACTGTGCGCTGCCGCCGTGGCCGACACCTAATGATTTTGAAAGAATAGTTTGAACTCCATTTTGTCGAGATTGGAGGTAAGCCTCAATCACCCCAAAATTATTGGCAGCGGAGGTTGCGCTCTGGCGCTGATAGACCAGAGGCGTACCGCGAGCGTTGCCGCTTTGAACATGGCAATTAACACAACGGCTATTGATGATTGGCTTATCTATATTTTGTTGAAAAAGAACGAATGCCTGAACTCTAAGCTCGTCGCTGGTTGGGGGGCTGACTGTGTTGGCGCCAAGATTGGTGAGCTGAAAGGTGACAGGGGCGTTGTTAGTTAAGGTTAAGTCTAGGAAAAAATCTGTGCCATCGATGGTTAAAGTTGGGATTTTTAAAACTGCGCCCTCAAGAAAAGGCGCGTTGGCAGTATTGCCGCCACTTGTTTCAGCGGCAGCGGCCAAACTAAATGTTAAAGGTTCGCTGCCTATATTTAAGCTGAGATCTACTGAGAACTGCAAACTGCCAACGACAACAACCGGCATTTTTATCACGGTGCCTTCTAGGGTTGCAACTTGAGCAGCAGAAGCTTGAACAAAAAACCCGGCGCACAAAAAGAGTGCGAATTTTGAAATAACAGTTTTTCGGACATTCATTTTAAGTTTACTTCCTAATTGATTTGGTCGAATAAAATCTGATTTTTTAGCACCAAAAAACATCTAGCGTTTCTATAAAACTGCGGTAAAGTTTTGACTAAGTGACATATGTTCTTT
>Ga0222630_1001193_pt1 | contig 11850 bp, 10 predicted proteins | sample AntAcemetagenom3_FD_179842 | JGI IMG/M metagenome (GOLD analysis project Ga0222630, IMG submission 179842) | Saline water microbial communities from Ace Lake, Antarctica - #3 | ecosystem: Environmental > Aquatic > Non-marine Saline and Alkaline > Saline | place: Antarctica: Ace Lake | collected...
GTAGTTGTACAGCACGCGCGTTTTTTCAATCTTTTTTTTTGTGTTGGGTAAATTGTTCGACCGCTCCGCGTTCGAACCACGTGCGTCCCCTACTCGTGCGCCCGCCTCGTTGTGTACGCCTACGCCGCCACCCTCACGCCCAGGAGGACCCTGCTCATCGGCGTCGTCCTCGCTCAAACCACCGAGCTCCACCGTGACCACCACCAGCTCCGAGGAGTACCCCCCCCTCGTTGATTGAACCGTGTCTAACCGCATGGTGTGTGGATTCGCAGACACGATAGCCTTGACCTCGTCGAACACGTCGCCTTTGGTGCGGTAAACGCCTTCATTGAAATTGGGGCGCGCCTTCGTGTTCTGTTTGGCGGTCTTGAGCAACGCACGAACACCTGGGGCACGATCGTCATTGGTGGACACCGAGTTGGTGTGGGTTCGAAACCCATCATCAGAGGCCGCGTCGGATCTGCCGAGTGCCGATCGCGTTTGAAACGAGTCTGTTTGCTCATACGACCCGTGATTACCATCCGCGCCCGCCACCGGAGGCACGCACGCACAACTCACAACCGCGAGTAGCAGAAACGCGACACACACACCGGTGCGCCCCATCGCGCCGGTGGGAAGTGCAAGTGGAGGCGCGTGCCGGGCCAATCCTTAACACCTCTGATTTCGACCACCGAAGGGATTTTCGACCTGACTTCTAACCTGGGAAGCCGAGAGGACGCACAACGACGCGCACACGACACGCAGCCACCGCTGACCAACATGCTCTCTATGCTCATTAAATTAATCTGTGACGCTGCCAAGCGCGCACTTATAATAGTGCGCGCAGTGCTCGCGACTGATACGCAACAGTCCGACGTGCAAGAAGCCATCCGTGGCCTCCCGAACCACCTCGTGGTCTCTCACATTCTTAGATCTGAGCATTTCGACGATCCCGCAGACCTCGCACGGCTCCCAGCGGTGAGCCGCGCGATGCGCAACGCGGTGGCAGAGACGGGACTTCGGTTTGAGGAGCTTGATGAATATCGTGCCGCGGAGCTCGGATGTTTGAACGCGGTGCAGCGCCTGGAACGGGGAGGTCGCCTGTCGTATCAAGAACGCCTTTGTCAGGCAGCGGCGAGGGGTGGATATCTCGAGGAGTTGAAGGTGTTGCGCGCGAACGGCTGCCCGTGGGACGAGCGGACGTGCTCGGGCGCGGCGGAGGTTGGACACCTTGAGGTGCTGCAGTGGGCGCACGCGAACAGATGCCCGTGGAACGAGAACACGTGCGATAGTGCGGCGAAGGGCGGGCACCTCGAGGTGCTGCAGTGGGCGCGCTTGAACGGCTGCTCGTGGAACACACACACGTGCCTGTACGCGGCGAAGGGTGGGCAGCTCGAGGTGCTGCAGTGGTTGCGCGCGAATGGCTGCCCGTGGGACAAAAAGACGTGCTACTGGGCGGCGCAGGGCAGGCACCTAGATATTCTTCAGTGGGCGCGCGCGAACGACTGCCCGTGGGACGAGACAACGTGCATGGGGGCGGCGGAGGGCGGGCACCTCGAGACGCTGCAGTGGGCGCGCGCGAACGGCTGCCCGTGGGACGAGTGGACGGGCGCACAGGCAGCGGAGGGCGGCCACCTCGAGGTACTGCAGTGGGCGCGCGCGAACGGCTGTGAGTGGGACGCAGGGGAAGCGCGCGATGGCGGAGAAGAACGCGCACCGCGAGCTTCTGCAGCGGGCGCTGGCATTCGCTCTGACTGGCGAGAGCTAAAGGTCATCGCGAGTTGGTAAAAACGAGCGCGCGAAGAGTCACTTGGAAAAAACGTGGGACCGGCGCGCGCTCGCGACCCCGGGCGTGGGAGAGACGCGCGGGGACCAGTGCGGGATGTGAAGGTAGGTACGTTAGAGTGCTGTTTAGGGTACCAAGTTCGTAGTAGTGATGCAATGTAGTAGTAGATGAGGAAAGAGAAGGGTCAGGAATCGGCTGTGTTTATTTCAACGCAAAGAATCCTTCACTCGGCTGTAACGCTTTCTCGGAGGCCTCGAAATCGAAACGACGCACAACGACGGGCACACGACACCTTCCGCGTTATCTTCCAACGCGACGTTCGGTATGAAAACTCGCGCGCAAATGAGGAAGTGCGAGCGCCGCGATGCTAGCGCGGCTAACGCGGGCGAGGCCATCCCCGGCCTTCCCAACCACGTCGTCGTCGAGCACATTTTGAGATCTGAGCATTTCGACGACCCCGCAGATCTCGCACGGCTCCCAGCGGTGAGCCGTGCGATGCGCGACACGATGGCAGAGACGGGACTTCGGTTTGAGGAGCTTAGTGACGAAACAGCCGTTAACCTCGGATGTTTGAGCGTGTTGAAGCGCATGCAACGGGGAGGTCGTCTGTCGCGTCAAGAATACCTTTGCGAGGCAGCGGCGAGGTTCGGACAGCTCGAGGTGCTACAGTGGGCGCGCGCGAACGGCTGCCCGTGGGCCGAGGGAACGTGCGCGAGGGCGGCGGGGGGCGGGCATCTCGAGGTGCTGCAGTGGTTGCGCGCGAACGGCGCGCCGTGGGACTGTCATACGTGCTCGTTCGCGGCGTGGGGTGGGCACCTTGAGGAACTGCAGTGGTTGCGCGCGAACGGCTGCCCGTGGAACGCAACCACGTGCGCGTATGCGGCGAAGGGCGGGAACCTCGAGGTGCTGCAGTGGGCGCGCGCCAACGGCTTCCCGTGGGACGACATGACGTGCGCGAGGGCGGCGCTGGGCGGACATCTCGAGGTGCTGCAGTGGGCGCGCGCGAACGGCTGCCCAGAGTGGTGAAGAGACTAGAACGAAAACTCCGTTCACCCCGATGACACGCGTACTTTCTTGCTTCATCACAAAAATCAACCCCCAAACAGCCATCGAAAAACCGGCCCGAGCCAGTCCGCGAGCGGGTGCGCCACTATCCAAGCAATTGACGCTTCGAACGCGCGTTTCAGCGGTCCTTCGTAGCAAACCGCGCTCGCGGCGGTGAAAAACACTGAGGCGATCGTGAACACGAGGCCGTACTTCGCGATGCGTTCGTTTAACCTCTGCAGCCGCACCTCCACGCCGGCTTGTAGCAGACCGGTTGTCCTTTCCAGGGCGTCGCTTAGGATCTGCGCGCGTTGCGCTACCGAAAAGATCGTCGAGATCGCCGGGTCCAAACGTTTCTTGACGTACGGAGGCAAAAAACGCACCTCGCCTCCGAGCGGTAACCACTCCGCTTCCTCTAACCTGGTTTCTATGATTTCCTGGTACGCGGTCGCCGTCGCGGCTTCGCTCTTCGACCTTGCCAGCTCCTGCGCCGTGCTCTGCTCCAAATCCGTGATCGTCTCAAGAAAGTCCTGCTGCGCCTTGTACGTCCGGACGTTTTCGCTCTTGAAGGCTTTGAGTGTGCCAGAAAAGGGTCAGTCGCGAGTCTTACTGTATTGGGCGATGTATGGACAAACAGTCATCAGCTCTCGGTAAAACAGGGCACTTGTGCTATATTTGTAAGAGGTGCCAGCACTGGTAAATGTACTAGAGGAAGTACTGCCTTTGAATGAAACTAGTGGACGTCAAAGAGGGGCGGCAGAAACAGCGTGCCTGGATTTGGGAACTGCGCAAGGCAGTACCTTTCCAACTCCGCTGCAGCCAGTTCCCCGCGTGCGGCGCGGAGGATTTGTTCATGCGCCGGATCGACTGCGCGACGACTTCGTACTTTCCGTTCAGCTTGGCGAGCGTGGGGAACCGCGAGTTCGCACCAGGTAGCCGGGCTAAAATCAGCAGCCGGTACTGCTCGATGGTGAAGTACCGCTGTAGCTGCCGCGCGGCTTGAATCACGGAAGCGCCGCGCGGCGATAACAACATACACGTCATCCCGCCTTGTTCGTCGAGGTGGTAGTTCCCGTAGAACCGCGCGCCTCGCCTGAAATCAGCCGCGACGATTCGGTTACTCTCAACCTGCGTTCCCCAGCTTTGCCACCGCGCCGGGGTGTATTCGTTCGTGTACTGCCTTTGATTCAAACGGTCTTTGTCTAGCGTCTTTTTGCGTTTCTTTTCCTTCTTTTTGCGTTTCGCGGCTTTTTCGTCCGCCGAAGCGTTCGGATCCCGTACCACGACCCCCGACGCCGATTCAGCCAGTTCATCACGTGTCACACACTCCACGTCACTCACGGTGGCGACACAATTTTCAGTGCCAGTGCCGGTTCGTTCCGCCAGGCTTTCCCACGCCTCGGTTTTCGTTTCGGTGTCGGAATCGTCCACGGAGTCGTCGTCCGTCGCGAAGGACGCCACGCACTCGCCGTCCTCGTCAATCTCTGCGCATCCCCCGCTTTCGATCTCCTCCGCGATCGCCTCCATGGCTTCCATCTGCGCGCTTCCGATTTGCGTGGAAGTGGACGCGCCGCCGTCCGCGACCCGCCGCTCCCACCCAATTGCGTTCGTCACGCGCTGCAGCTCGCTCCACAGCTGAGCGTCGTCCAACGTCTCGTCAAGCGGCGCCGGGTCCACGTCACGCACGGCGACGTGCGCGCACAGAAACACGCGGCCTGGTACGGAGGTGAGCCACCCTTTCGGTACGAGTTCGTTCCAATCCCGAACGGGCATCGCGAGCGGCGCGTCCGGTTCGCCCGGCCCCGAAAGCGTCAGCGTGTCAAACTCCGAGTACCGCTGTAAACGGCAGTAGTACCCGTTGCCTAACGTCAGGGTGACGTCCGTCCACCCCCGCGCCACGCGTTCCAACACCTCCTCCTGCTCATCCGGGTCAACGGCGTAGTGCTCCAGCAGCTGCTCCAAGCACGCGCGGTCCGATTCCGCTTCGCTGCGCGTCACTTTGCCGCTCGACTCCTTTTCGCTCCGGAGCCACGCGACGTGAAGCACTTCGCCGCCCAGGGGAAGGAATGGCCGCGATTGCGTTTCGTCGCTCAGCGCTTTGCGTAGCCCGAGCCCGCGGTCGATAACAGGTCCGTCTGTTTCTTTTGGTGTTGATGCAGACACAGACGCAGCACCCGCGTCGCTGGTATCCTTCGTGGAAGGTTCCGTCACCCCGACGACTTTCACCGACCTTTTCGGAAACGCATTCAGCGCGTTCGCGAAACGGCGAGTCGTGGCTTTGTACCCGACACGAGGCGCGAGCGCACTTGGGGCGACACATGGGGCGGCGTGTTCGTATTGCTGCTCGTTGTTCACAGTACCGTCACGGTTCACGAAACGCGTCATGACACTTGTTCGGCGTCCGGACGCCACCACCGGCACCGGCCGGCGCGAGTTTCCCCGACACTTCGCGAAGCCTGCGGAAGATGACGCCCGCGATTTGCTCGACGCGAAACCACGGACCGCGGCGGGTGCGCCCACGCTCGTGGCGAGCGAAGCCGTGGTCGCCATATCGACCGCGCCGCACACAACGCGCGCGCGACAGAGGTGGTGACGCCCGGGACCGAAACCGTGCGACGCGGAGTGGCGCGCTGACCACGAGGTCTATCCTACTCTCAAATTCGGCACCATCGGCAACCCGTCGCTCACTGACTGACCGAAATGCTGTGGTTTCAATCTCTTCGGTCAAGATATTTTCATCGCGTTTTTGAGGTGATTTTGAAACCGGCTCCTTCATTTGTTTTTGCTTAGTCATCACTTCCGAGAACGAAGACGCACCACAACCACGGCGCTACGTACACGAACTGTACCGACCTGCGATGTCCTCCAACGCAGTGTGCGGTGCGGAGACTCGCACGCGTAAGAGAGCGCGGGAGCGTGATACTAACCCGCAGGAGGCCTTCCCCGGCCTGCCGCAAGACGTCGTGGTCACTCACATTCTTAGATTTGTGCCTGACACCGTCGTTCTCGCGCTGCTACGCGCGGTGAATCGCGCGATGCGCGATGCGGTGGAAAGACGGCGGGGAAAGACGGGACTGTCCCTCGTTCGACACACACATTCTTAGATTTGTGCCTGACACCGTCGTTCTCGCGCGGCTACGCGCGGTGAATCGCGCGATGCGCGACGCGGTGGAAAGACGGCGGGGAAAGACGGGACTGTCCCTCGTTCGATCCCGGTTTCGATCCATGGTGTCATCAATCAATTTGTTGGAGGAGATGAATACTGAGGAAGCCGTGGAGCTCGGGTACTTAGATACGCTTCAACACCTTCTCCAGAAAGGTCGCCTGAACAAGGCAATCGTGTGCCGGTTGGTGGCAAAGGGCGGTCACCTCGAGGTGCTTCAGTGGGCGCGCGCGAACGGCTGTCCGTGGGACAAGAACACGTGCGCGCTGGCGGCGGCTCTTGGGCACCTCAAGGTGCTGCAGTGGGCGCGCGAGAACGGATGCCCGTGGGCCGAGGAGACGTGCTCTAGCGCGGCTTTTAATGGGCACCTTGAGGTGCTGCAGTGGGCGCGCGCAAACGGGTGCCCGTGGGACGCAAAAACGTGCAAGTACGCGGCAGAGTACGGGCACCTCGAGGTGCTTCAGTGGGCGCACGCGAACGGCTGCCCATGGGACGCAAAAACGTGCTACTGGGCAGCGTGCAGCGGGGAACTCGAGTTGCTGCAGTGGGCGCACGCAAAAGACTGCCCGTGGGACGCAAAAACGTGCTACAGGGCGGCGAAGCACTGGCACCTCGATATTCTGCAGTGGGCGCGCGCGAACGATTGCCTGTGGGACGAGGAAACTTGCGCGGGTGCGGCTTACGGCGGGCACCTTGAGGTGCTGCAGTGGGCGCGCGCGAACGGGTGTCCGTGGAACAAGGCGACGTGCGAGGCCGCGGCGCAGCGCGGTCACCTCCAAATACTTTGGTGGGCGCGCGCGAACGGCTGCCCGTGGGACGAGGCGACGTGCGAGTCCGCGGCGGGTGACGGGCACCTCGAGATTCTGCAGTGGGCGCGCGCGAACGGCTGCCCATGGGACGAGGAGACGTGCTCGTCTACGGCGGGTGGCGGGCACCTCGAGGTGGTTCAGTGGGCGCGCGCAAACGGCTGCCCGTGGAACAGGATTACGTGCTCGTGGGCGGCGGAGGGCAGGCACCTCGAGGTGCTGCAGTGGGCGCGCGCGAACGAATGCCGGTGGGACGTGGACACGTGCCGTGGTGCGGCGTTTGGCGGGCACCTCGAGGTGCTGCGGTGGGCACGCGCGAACGGCTGCCCGTGGAACTGGTTTAAGTGCATGTCGGCGGCGAATGACAAACTGGATGTGTACACCTGGTTGCAAGATAACAAACCCCCGGTACCGTGAGATAAAAATAGAATAGCGAGACGCCGCAGAAGTTTTCTCCAAAACTTTCTTCTTCTCGTCGCGTCAGTCGTAGCTTTTTGGGGAGAACTTCCACTCGCTCTCCGCGCGTACACACGTCGCCGCGCCCGCCCTCACCGTCGGGTTCGATGGCCTCGTCCGAGTCTTCACCGAGCCTATCGGCATCGCCCGATGACGTCCTGGAGGTCATATTCTCAAAGCTTGCCCGACGTCGTAACTATGCTGCGTGTGTTTTCTGGTACCCCGCGCTTCAAGCCCCTCGCGGCGCGGCTCATGCAGTCGTCTCTGAGGCGCCACCTCGACGAGGCCCTCAAAAACTTCGACAGGCGTCATCACGTGTACGACTTCATCATCGACGACCTGTTCCCCGAAGAGGACGTACTCGATGGCACTCGCTTGGCACTCGCTCGCGGTTCAGGCTGCGCTGGGCCGTGTGTTCGAGGGAGATCATCCTGGCCCCCTTGACGTCGACATCTTCTGCACCTGGAAAGCGGCACCCTACGTACGACAGCGACTGGTCGAATGATGCAAGTTGATTTGCTCTGGCGTTGAAGATAACTACCCGGGTTTTGGGCTTGACCTCCTTGGACGAGCCTCCGACCTCGTCGAACCGGAAGGCTCGGCCAAGAGCAACATAAGCCACGTAGAAAGCTACAGCCCGCATCCCCCGTGATGCGACTATTCAAGAGATGACTGTACTCATGAATGCCATCAGCGACGAGTCATGGGCGGGCGTTGGTCTCGAGCCGCAGAGATTTCCCATCGAGCAACCGGGTACGTCGACGGGAGAATTCGACGAAGAAATCTCGGCCGCCTATCGATTTGTCGTCAAGCTCATCGATCGCATGCAGAGATATCACGAGCGTGGCGTAGAGATTATCGATCCGCCGGTAGGCGCGCTCCACTGGAAGCTGGATTGGGGGGTTAGCCCATACCCCTGGTAGTGCATGCTTTCTAACGCGCACGACAGAAACGCGTTTGAGCGACGTTTGCGTTTCCTCGTTTTTGAAAAGACAGTGATTTTTCAACCCAAAGCGCGTTTCATCACCTCCTGACCTGCCTATTTTCCAACGCTTTCTTCGTCTCCGCGGCCGCCACGCGGGCCACCTCCACGCTCGTTGCTTCCCCAAAACTGGCTCTATGCGCCGCCCCCGGTGCTGGTACGCGGTGTAGTTCCCTCCTTGGCGTTTGCTTTGCCCGAAACCGTGTTGCACACGAAAACGAAAATAATCTTTTGGAAAACAAACGTCCCGCTCCTCCTGACTCACCACTCGCCCCACAACGACCCGCGGTCGCGCATGGCAACGCGCGTCAGCGTCCTGTCTGTTCGCGCGAGCGCTTGTCGTTTCGGGGTTCGGACCAGGAAATACCACACCGCAATCTTCGCGTCTAAACCTCGTCTCCGCGGTGCTCTTTCGTGCTCTTTGCTTTTGATGAGCAACGCGATGTCGGGTTCCGCGTCTCAGGCAATAGAGGTGGACGTGGTGGTCGTGGGGGCTGGGATCAGCGGTTTAACCGCCGCGTCCAAACTGCACGCCGCGGGTTTTTCCGTGCGTGTCCTGGAAGCCCGTGAACGTGTGGGGGGCCGGTGCTTCTCCACTCCCGAGGGCGCTGACCTCGGCGGGTCCTGGGCTTGGCTTCCCGATGAAAGCCACGTCTCGAACCTCGCGACGGATTTAGGTTTGGTTTGGGTACCCATGCGTCTGGACGGCGGCGTCCGTTTGCCCGGCGGGAAACGCCAATCCGGAGGGGGCGAGTACCTCGCGCCGTGCGGCCCAGGCGCAGTGCGCATGGACGGGGGATACGCCGCGCTCGCGGAGGCTTTGGCGAAAACGCTCCCCGAGGGTTCCATAAAAACAAACGTGGACGTGCGCTCCATTAAAAAAAGTACAAACGGCGTCGAGGTCGTGTCTTCGGATTTGACGCTCTCCGTGCGCCGAGTGGTGGTGGCGATCCCCCCCCGAGTCCTCGCCGCGCGCGTGCACTTCGAACCAGGCCTGCCTCCAGAACAACTCGCGCAAATGCGAGGCACGGCGACGTGGGCGGGGGATTGGTGCAAAGTCGTGGCGAGTTTTAAGAGTAACTTTTGGCGGAAAAACGGCGACGCCGGCGTGGCCAAGTTCGGCGGGAACTCGCTACTCGCGGTGACCTGGGAAGCGGCTGACCCTGACGACCTCGGCGAGAAAGGCGCGTGCCTCGCGGGGGTAAACTTCGGGGAAGGGGCTTGTGCGCGGCTTGCCAAGTTTGGAGAACACGCGGACACAAAAACGGGAAAGTCAAACCAAGCGCTCACCGAAGCGGTGACGAAAGAACTTTCAGGCGTGTTCGGCGAAGACGTGATTCGCGACCAAATTTTGGCGGTGTACCACACGGCGTGGACGGGGGAAAAGTACACGTGGCACGAGGGCGACGGCGGTGCGTTGGGAAGGGGCGACGACCCGCGGCGTTTGTACGGCCACCCCAACCTGAAAAAACCAACAAACTGGGGCGTGCACTTCGCGGGAACCGAAACCGAACCGAAGAGCGGACACGTGGACAGCGCGGTGGCGGCGGGGGAGCGGGTGTTTCTGGAAATCAAGCAAGCGCTAGGGGCACCAGGGGGCGGGAAAGCAGACCTGTAAACGTAAAATGAGATGTATTTATTTATCCAAGTCTCTTTGTTGGAACCTCTCCTTCCGCACCCCGCGCTTTATTCACTGGGGGGCGCTTCGATTCCCGCCGCGGCGAGCGCCTGTTCCAACGCCACCACGCGCGCCTCCGCCTTGACGGCTCTTTGTTTGAATTCAAACTTCGCCAGGATGTTCTCCCGGAGCGACTGTTTCAGGGTTGCTAAATCACAATCCGCTGTGCTTTCTTCCGTCTTGTCTGTCGTCCCTTTCGCCGCCGCTTCGAACGCGCCGCGGCTCACGCCAGTCGCGTCCACCAACCGGTCGATGATGTTCGCCTGCTGCGGCGTCGCCGTCGAGCCGGGGGGAAGCCGCGTGAAACCACCGGAGGTGGTGGAGGTGTTTGCGGAAGTGTTCACACCAGCCGTTGCCTTCTCCTCCTTCGCCGCCAGCTCCACAGCGTCTTCCTCGGAAATAACCCGGAGCTCTTCCCTCGCCGCACGCGCGAGGGCTTCGTGGGCGAGCGGGCCGGGCGCGCCGGCGGGCACGACGCGCGCTGCGCGTTCGCGGAGCGACAGCTCCATCGTTCGAATCTCGGGCCAAGGCGTGTCCCCTGCAATCCACTGTGTCACGAGCTCCGCGGTGACACCAGGGGAGTCGAAATACACGACGTCGCCGGTGGAGAGGCGGAGCATGCGCCACCGGTGCGCGTTCGTTTGGTTCGTTTCGTCATCGTCGACGTGTGTTGCGATTCGTCGCGAAAACCGAGGCGCCCCGAGAAGAGGCAAGGGAACCATTTCCGCCGCTCTTTTTAAAGTCGCCGCGGCGACAAAGGCTTCCCTCGCGCGTCGCTTCGCGAGCGCCGTCGCGAGCGCGGCGTCGTGCCCCGCCCCGAACCTGTGTAAACGCAGATCCCGCGTCGATTCCATCAACGCCGATTGTTCGGGGTCCATTTCGACGTCCGAATCGCTTGAAGCGTAGCTGCGGTTTCCGTCGCCGTTTCCGCGCGTTTTCAACATCGTCCCCGCGCTCCAAGAAGCAACAGGCTTGACGGCATCACACGCATCAGCGTCATCACTACCCTCACCCGAACCCCCATCCACCCTACACACAGGGACCTCACCTCCATCCACCCTACCCACGGGAACGGGCGTCCCCGTTCCCTTTACTTCCCACGCGCCTTTTGTGAAGTCGAAGTCGTACCTCACCTGCGCCGCCGCGGACGCGACAGCGCACGCCACCCTGGTCGGCGCCGCTCCGTTTCTCAATTCCAACTCGAAAGCGTCTGCGCATCGGGGCGCGGTTTTGCCATCCTTCCCGGACATGGCCCTGGGTGGCAGTCGTGGCTGGATGCTCATGCGCGAGTGAACCATGGCGCCGCCCACGGGTGTGTACGCGCCGCCGCCCGACGCGCGAGCCGTAGCGTTGGCGCCGCCGTAAAGCTCGCCAGGGTCCTCCACCGCCGCGGAGGTTAGCCGGACGCTTCCCGCGGTCGCGGGTTTTATCGGGTCCCGCTGGCCGGGACCCGTGAATCGGTTGCGACACGTGTTCGTCGTGTCTGCGTCGTCGCGTGGGATGCTGCCGGCGCTCATTGGGTCCGCCAACACCGGGGCAACATCACATCCCGCGCCATCCGCGAACCAGCTGGTTTTCTGCCACCAGCTGCCGCCGCTGTTCGGGGGCGTGGTCGGCGCGTGGGTGGAGCACGACGCGCGTTCCACGCCCGCGCCAGCGCCCCACCGGCGACGACGGATGTTCTCGGGGTCGTCGCGGCTGGCCACCGCGGTCGCGGCAACGGACGGGACGTACGCGGGAAGGGACTCTACCGCGGCCATTCCTTTAGCTGGACCTTGCAGGAACGCGGAAAGCGCGGCGGAGTGCACCGCGGCCGGGTCGTCAGGACGGTGCGTCGCGGCCGTCATCGCGGGGAAGGCTTGCCAAACGGCGCGCTCGCGGGTTTGGGAACCTACGGTGAAGCAAGGCAACGCGAGGCAACGCGCGGCTTGGTGTGAGGCGCTGCTCCACGAGATG
>Ga0222630_1001195_pt1 | contig 11833 bp, 7 predicted proteins | sample AntAcemetagenom3_FD_179842 | JGI IMG/M metagenome (GOLD analysis project Ga0222630, IMG submission 179842) | Saline water microbial communities from Ace Lake, Antarctica - #3 | ecosystem: Environmental > Aquatic > Non-marine Saline and Alkaline > Saline | place: Antarctica: Ace Lake | collected...
CCACGCCACCTGCCTGAAACAATGCCTGAGTAATAGTGGTCAAGGCAGAAACTGAGTAGGCACCGGGTGTTGCCACCTCACCTGCCATAAAGATATTGATGGCACGCAGACGGCCCATTGAAATAGAAGCCTGGGCGCCCAGAAACTGATCGGTGACACGAGACTGGATGAGCTCTCTAGCATCCTCATAGGTTAGCCCAGCAACCGCAATGGGGCCTAATTTAGGGAAGCTAATCTGACCATCTCGGGCAACCTGAAAGTCGTACTTGTCGTTTTCGGTACCAAATAGCTGCACAACCAGATTGTCACCAGCGCCTAGGCGATAGTTATCCGGAACAGTGGCATCGTCAGTGGGCGCAAACGTGCTGACCTCTCGATCAAAGAGCGACACGCCGTAACGTTTTACCTCTTCTTTATCCTCTAACAGCGATTTTTCGAATTCAGCAAATTTTTCTTGGAACAGGCGGTAGTTTTCCTCAGACTCAAACACTGGATCATCTAGCTCTTTCTGCTCAAGCGCCTCGCCAGGCATGGCAAGCTTTGTGTTCGCGCCTTTACCTCCTGCACCACCCAACACCTCATCAAGATCAACGCCGTACTGCTTGGCTAGCGCCTCCTGCTGGGCCCTTGGCATGCTTTGCAGCTGCATCTTCATCTGCGGACTAATGATTTGCGCCGAGACGCCAACCGGCACTGAGGCCAGCGCTAGCACTAGAACCGCTAAGTAAGCCCCCGTAGCACTAAAGACGCTGGAAACAAAACAGCCTCTTTTTGCATAACCTAAGTTGGCGGATCGTCTGATCATGGATAGTTTCATTTGTTCGAAGCCTCTGTTAATTTTCATATCGCAACTGCAAGGCCATAAGGCTTGAGTCTACCACCTGTTTAATACTGGTAATTTTCCCCTGGCTATTGGCCAAAATTGTGTTTGTGTAGACGCTTTCGGCTGTGCACTGCTGATCAGCGCGGAAACCCACCGCCACATCAACATTCAACCAGGGATCACATTGATGAGTCGCCACAATTCTTCCTCTTACTATAAAGGACCGTACCCTGCCGGTATCCTGAATTTCCCATGCCGGCGTAAAACTGCTTAAGCCGCTCACTTTAGTGATACTGCCGCCGTCAAAGGCAATGGTATCGAGCTTGTTTACGAAAGTAGTCGACGCCTCAAGCGACATAGGCTGCACAGCTGCAGAGTAGCCCCCATACTGAAGAGACCACGTAAATTCAGGTTGCTCCTCAGAGCCGGTATTAAACACGCTGATTATCCCACTCAACTGGCTCGATTGAAGCCCAACATACTGACAGCCACCGAGTAAAAGCAGCACGCCGAGAACTGTGAATCGTATCAGAACCACTAAGGCACCATCCTGTGACTTAAGTCACTAAAGGCGTCATATCTGGCAGCTCGAACATCCCACCAAATGTTACCACTAAAATCCTCCAATCGCTGGCCACCGTCCCGCTGAATCGGGCGAATTCCAGTAGCGTAGGCACCGCGGGAGTTTCGCCCAAAGAGTCCATCAAAAGGTATCCTAAAGAACATGCCTTTGTCAAAGCTACCCTCACCAAAATCTTCAGCTGAGACATCGGTCTTTGTCGCCCACAGACCAACCATCCAGCCATTGCTAAAGGTGCGCCTGACTTCCAAGGTTGCCCCTGTGTCTTTAGCCAAATACTTGCCGGCATGCACGGCAACATCAAAATTGTAAAACGGCGACGCCCAGTAGACGCTGGCAAAACCGGTAGCCGTTTGATAATCAAGATGCTTAAAGCTTTTGTCGAATGCCCTTTGACGCACCAGATTGGCGCTAATACCATAGGCCAAACGGGACTGCGATGGCTGATAGAGCACCTCACCACCTATACCGCTGTACATGCCTTCTAGGACTCCACCATACACTCGATAATGCAGCCTCTTTAAGGCTGTGCCACGATTTTCTAGGTATAAAGCATCGAGACCTTCGTCCCCCTCGGTTAAGTACTTGACCACATCTGAACGAACCCTTTGTAACCTAGAGTTGGATTCTTTCCGCGAAATCTCGTCGAAGTTATTAACGATATCAAGGGCATAGGCACCTCTGAGCGCCCAGGCTTTGGGCAGGACTAAGGTCGCGCCTACCTTAGCGTAAAACTGATAGCGGAGCGGATCATCAGGGTCAAATAGCTGCGTTCGCTGGGCCAAGTTGACATCGAAAATGATCTTTTTTTGCACAAAATTGGTGGATCTCTGCGGGCTGACCAGATTGCGCCCAGGTAGAACGCTAATGCTCCTCTCCAGCAGCTCTTTACTTTTCTCAAATCCCTTTGAGGGCCTGGGCATCTGCAGCGTTTGCACCCGATGGCCAAACTCATCAACAATAATGCGAAATGTAGTGACTCTGGATGGCAGATGTAGATCGGCTAGAACCGTCATTTTGGCAATAGCGTCAGCCCAAACGGGGTACCGATCATTACCCATCACAAGAATGGCTGTATTGGAGCCTGGCTCAATACTCGCCTCTAGCAGCCGCAAACCGGATCGCTCCACGTCAAACAATAGCATGTCATACCAGTCTTGAGGATTGAGCTGCGGGGGAAGGTTCTCAGCGGCCATGTCGAGACTGGATTTAAACCTGGGCGCAGGGCGCCTAGGTTTAATAGATTTGGTGTCGAGGGCCGCTGACAGCTCGATACCCCACTCTTGGTCATGCTGGCGCGACAATGTCAGTGACATGCCTGGTAGAGCATCCCATTTTACAGCTGCACTCAGGGGGCTTTTGGGCCCATAACCTCCCCGCCCAACCGAAAAATCATATTGGTCAGGGTTGTACTCGAGCATCAGGGTTAAAGGTAGTGAGGCTGGCCGAAAGCTAAATCCACCAAAAAACCCAACTCGCTCACCACTGAAAAAGTTATCATAAGAAACTTCGCCACCTAATCCAGTGTTAGCTGAGCGCGTCGCGAACCTGTTTGAGAGTCTAATCATCGGATTCTCGATGTCTCCCCGACCAGCCAAGCGACCCCAACCCATCCCCAGCGTTATATCAAAATCCCCGACCGCTTTGGTCGCCACAAGATACTCTGAACCCCAAACGCCTGTCCCAACTAGATCCCTAATACCCACAGCAACCTGTGGAAGGTAATCCCGCTCCTGCCACAGTCGCGCTTTGACCTCGTAATTTCGATCATAGCTATAGACTGCTCGGTTAAAGCCGGTATAGCGAAATGTCCCCTCCAACCAAGGCAATACTTGGTAAGAAAGGGCGTAGGACTTTGTTCGAGATTGAACAGCCGCGGTGGCCGTGAAGGTACCGTCATCAGACATTCGAGCCGTTGGTGTATCAATTAATCCGGTAGTACCATAGTCTGATGCCGATAGGGGTATCGGAAAAACAAACAAAACGACTATTAGAATGGAGCAAATTGTCGGACTAGACATTTAAAGGCTCCGATCAAAAAGAAAGGGCGCCGAGGACGCCCTAAACGAAAGAGAATGGCACCGAAGATGCCCTTCTAACAACTAACTACCAGACTTACGTCGACGTCGTAGACGTTGACGTTGTGGTGGTAGCTGTTGTAGCTGTTGTAGCTGTTGTAGCTGTTGTAGCTGTTGTAGCTGTTGTAGCTGTTGTAGCTGTTGTAGCCACAGGAGGATCAACAGGATCAACAGGATCAACAGGATCAACAGGATCAACAGAACGCCTAGAACCACCACCATTCGCTATAGCTGCCCCGGCAACGCCACCTAAGAGTAGCCAAAGAGGGTCAATATCATCATCGTCTTCTTCGACGACTTCAGCGACTTCCTCTTGAACAATCACAGCAGGCGCCTTCTCCACAACTGGCGTGATCTCAGCTACTTCTTCAACTACCTTTTCAGATTGAGGAACTAGCGGAACATAAGTTTGATCGCCACCCCCAGCAAATCCCACCTGAGGTACTACCAGAACTAGTGCGACTGCTGCGCTACATAAATTTTTCTTAAACATCTTAAAATCCTCAATTCTGTAATTTCTTATCGTCTTTGAAATTGGTTAGGCTCATTTTAGGACACTCACTTGAGAGCACCGCACCCCCACTAACCTGAGGCTTTACCATGCTTGATCTGCTTACTTGAGCCTGCTTCAAGCTTGAATATCGAAATTATACACCAAACCTTAGCCCTTACAACAACATTATTATTCATTAATGGGTATTTTGGGCTCTCCTACATACATGCCCTAACCTTTAGTTAATGTAGCTTAGGCTTCACCTCAAAAGTGTGACTCATGCCAAAGTTTAAGACAGCGCCGCCAGAACAGGCTACTTTTGAAGCTCCCGACCAACTTTGAAGCTCCCAGCCAACAGAGCCGCTGGAGCTGGCTGTGCTGTCAGATACATGAAAAACAAATTCAACTAACTCAGAGCCCGGGTCAGCGCGGGATCTAATCGGCCTCGCAGAATGCGCTTATCCGTGCCGGCATGACCAAATCAAGTTCAGGCACGCAATAATCAACAAAAAAACGCCTGTTTTTCTTGTCTAACCAGGCTGTCAATCCCTCTACCCCTGTTCGTGTGAGTTTTCGCTGATAAGCGCGGCGCTTAAGAGACGTGTAGGTAAAGTTTCCGTAACCGGCGTCAACAATGGCCCAGCCGCCTGCACTGTTAGATAGATACAACTCGCCCGTCAAGGCCGGTAACATTCGCGGCTTACCTCGAATCTTTATCCGAAGATTGCCTTCCTTGCCCTGAAAAACGCCACCCACAAGCACCAATGGGGCCTTATTGTACTCTTGAAGAATTTCATAAACATAGCGATGGAAGGTGGTCTCTAGACTCTGACGAATCTGGACCTGCTGATCTGCACTTAGACTGCGATACTTGGCATCCGTCAGCAGATGGATCGCCATGGACTCTGTATCCCAGTGGCGAGAGAGAACTTGATCGATAAAATCATTAAACGCGCGCACCGACTCAATGTCATCAATATCGAGAGTCTTGGCGTGCCCATTAAAAATGGCAACCATTTCACCCAACTCAACACGCAGATCGGGCTCGCTGGTCGCGGCAAACCCACTCGACAAAAAAATCAGCGCAAAGGTCAACACAGGCAGCATCAAGAAAATCGAGTGGAAAAGCCTTGTCGTCATGGGTGTCCGACTCATCTATGCGCTAATTTGTCTTAAACATCCAGATCGCTGCCACACCGCCGGCGAGGTAACTGTTCTGGCCCAGCAGGGGGCTGTCATGATTAGCCGCCGATGATAGATCCATTTGGCGCAGGTAACCCAACAGAATCCAGTCTCCGATGCGGCGCTCGACGGTGGCCGACAAACGCCAGCCTAAAACGCCCGATTGCGCCTGGTAGGCAGGCCGCGTTGCTGTCACATCTTTGTCAGCGACGGTATAAAACACGTCCTGATAAGACTGACTGGCCCACAGGGCTCCGAAGTCAATCTCCCAGTCCCAGTGTTCAAAGTTCTGCTCAAAGTGGATGCGGGGGTCCGCGCTCCAGCCAAGCGCATTGGGCGCCTCGTCGGTTGTCACCTCAAAGTTTGCTCTGACGGGAATGTCCAGCCGAAGGATTGAGTTTTCCCAGGTGGCTAGCGTAATCTCCAGCTCTGGACCGAACTCGATCATCAACTCCAGATCATCCATGCCGGTGCGCAAGTCATTTTTCTTGGAACTAACAGGTAAGGCGCCGTTGACGCTAAGATCGAGTTTAAGTCGACCCGACTGAAATACCTTGGCGGCCAGTCCGTCTTTACCTAGGTCAAACCGATCACTGTGATACTCCACGTAAGGAATGGGTGCAATGGTCGTTTCATTTTGTACCGAACCCGGGTAATGCGGGTAGTCAATCACCGCCAAACCCACGCCCAGCGACCAGCTTGAGGCCGCCTCGTCGTTCGTCGCCGGATCAGGCTGCTCTTCAGAATCAGGGGCTTTATCATCGACCACAAGCATGCCATGACGCTTGTCGTGCCGCAGAGCGGCAGAACCAGTTGAGTCGGCCGAGTCAACCTGAGGACCCTTGCCACCAGATAAAACTGTCATTTCATCAGCCTGCACCATAGACCCATGGCTCACTGCGGCAAAGAGACTGGCGGCAAAGATTGAGCGGCGCATAAGAAAACTCATATCATGATTAAGGCGGCAATCATACAGGAACCCAAACACATGGCAATATTCCCCATAGCGACCGAGCCCTTCCCCGCATGAGCAAGCAGGAAAAGGGGCCGCTCACAGCATGTGCTCAACGATAGGCCTAGGCTTGAGCGATTAAATGGATGCCCGCGAGCGCAGGAGCTGTTTGGAAAAGGGATGTCTAATGGAAAAGGAATGTCTAATTTAGCTATGGCAAAAACATGGGGACTAAAACGGAGTGGTTATTAAAGAGGCCGTACAAGCAAGGGCAGCTTGTTCTCTCTGGGCTATTTAGTCGGGTAGGAACACGCAGACTCGAACTGCGGACCCCTTGCATGTCATGCAAGTGCTCTAACCAACTGAGCTATGCTCCTATTACTCCCGACTGCGCGCATTTTACACAAGCCCCTATTCCCTGCCAAACTTTATTATCCCTTTGGCGTTATTTACCCTCTAAATAATTTTGGCCACGACGAGAGGGTAGTGAGCTAACCTTTAGCCCACTGAGGCCAGACTGCTCTAAAGCCCACCGACCAGTGGAAATTGCAGCTAAATCAGCATAGGATAAGCGCTTTAGCGATGGGCTCTAAGGGGGCATACCTTAGCCTACGCCAATTAATCTGTGCGCTTAACCGTGCAAAAGGATCTCAGGATGCTCCAACCAGTAATCATTGCCGGTGGCTCAGGAACCCGGCTGTGGCCGCTATCTCGGCAGCTGTACCCTAAACAATTTTTGCCTCTCGTCGGCGAGCTAACCATGTTGCAGCTGACCGTGCAGCGCATTGCCAGCCTTGATTGTCTGCCGCCGATTATTGTGTGCAATGAAGAGCATCGCTTTATCGCTGCGGAGCAGCTTAGGGCGCTGGATATAGCCCATGGCGGCATTATCCTCGAGCCCGGGGGTCGCAACACCGCCCCCGCCATCTTTTTAGCCGCGCTGTTGTCTCAGGACATTGATCCGGAGGCGCAGCTTTTGGTGCTGCCTGCAGATCACCACATGAGCTCCCCTGAGGCATTCTGTGCCGGAGTGTCAGCCTCTGTCGACGCAGCAACGAATGGCTGTCTTGTGACCTTTGGCATCAAACCTGATCGCCCTGCCACCGGTTACGGCTACATAAGGGCCGCTGTTTCCGGGCGAGGCCCGTTTTCGATCACTGAATTTGTTGAAAAGCCCTCATTACCCGTGGCTCAAGGCTACCTTTCCAGCGGCGACTACCTGTGGAATAGCGGTATCTTTTTGTTCTCGGGCTCGAGTTATCTCAAACAAGTAGGTCGCTACCGTGCCGATATCGCCGCTGCATGTACCAAATCTTGGGTGGGTAAAACCGTCGATAGTGAGTTTTTTAGACCTGACAAAGCCAGCTTTGAGTCCTGCCCCTCGGAATCGATCGATTATGCGGTCATGGAGTCGACCGAAGATGGCATGGTGATGCCTATTGATCCCGGCTGGAATGATCTGGGTAGCTGGGATGCCCTCCTCGACCTGTTACCCAAAACCTCTCAGGGGAATGTGGAGAAAGGGGATGTGATCAGTCACAACAGCAGCAACAACTTTATTTACGCAGGCCACCGGCTGGTCAGCACCCTTGGGGTCAGTGATTTAGTTATTGTGGACACCAAGGACGCCCTGCTCGTCGCCCACAAAGACAGTGTCGAGGGTGTAAAGCTAATCGTTGAGCAATTAAAACAGGCTCAACGGCCAGAGACGCTCAATCATCGGGAAGTTTTTCGTCCCTGGGGGAAATATGACTCAATGGATAGTTCCGACCGTTTTCAGGTCAAGCGTATCACTGTTAATCCTCGGGCTAAGCTCTCTGTGCAGATGCACCATCATCGCGCCGAACACTGGGTAGTGGTCAAGGGCACCGCCAAGGTCACCATTGACGGCGTGGATAAGCTGGTGAGCGAAAATGAATCCGTTTACATTCCGATTGGTGCGGTACATGCGCTGGAAAATCCCGGCCGAATCCCGATCGAGCTCATTGAAATTCAAACTGGCAGCTATCTTGGCGAAGACGATATTGTCAGATTCGAGGACCGATATGGACGCAGCTAGCATGCAGACTGAGTCCCCTTTCGGTGCAGGCATCGATCGCTGAGCTAGCGCGTTAGCGCTTAGATTAGTTTAGTTTAGTTTAGCACCAAGAAGATTTCACCCTTGAAGTTAAACAGGGAGTCGGGAAGGGAGGAAGAAAGAAAGAAAGAAAGAAAGAAAGAAAGAAAGAAAGAAAGAAAGAAAGGAAGGAAGAAAGGAAGAAAGAAAGAAAGAAAGAAAGAAAGAAAGGGAGGAAGGGAGGAAGAAAGGAAGGAAGAAAGGAACTCAATAGAAAAATACATGCTCGGAAAAGGAGGGCTTTGCTGCCAGCTGATAATCACTAGAAAGGGCCAGCTAATGCTGAACGTTAATATCCGTATTAACGCATCGTCCTTGATTTCCCTTTCTAAATGCTTTCCATCTAGAAAACATGATTATTACAAGCTCGTGCCAGCTAACAATAAGTAGGAAGGCTCAGTATCCGCTGACCGTTAATATCCTTATTAGCGTATCATCCTTGATGTTGCCTTCCTAGGTGCTTTGGATCCATAAAGCTCGAATATAGTAAGTAAAGTTTATCCATTTTAAAATAGCCCTCAAGCTCTAATACTAAGGCACTAGCTTCGACTAGCCTGTACTGGCATCATGAGGCTAAACTCTGAATACGTAGTTTTCCCAATGTGTCTCTCGTCTGAGCAGCCTCTTCAAATTCAAGATTACGAGCATGCTGATACATCTTGTCCTCGAGCCGCTTAATCTCTTTCGCAATATCACGGATCGGTTCTGCGCCGTTAATAAGATAGGGCGCTTCAGCTTCGGCGGCCTGTCGATCCCGCCTATTTTGACCGGTAGCCGCGTAGGCACCTTCCATGATATCCGAGATATCTTTGATAATACTTTTAGGTGTGATGCCATGTAAGGTGTTGTATTCGACCTGCACCGCTCGACGGCGATCTGTCTCGTCCATTGCCCGCTGCATGGAGCCAGTAATTTTGTCGGCATACAGGATCGCTTTGCCTTCGAGATTTCTGGCGGCGCGACCAATGGTCTGAATCAGTGACTGCTCTGAGCGCAAAAAGCCCTCTTTGTCAGCGTCGAAAATGGCTACCAGAGATACCTCGGGCATATCCAATCCTTCGCGCAAGAGGTTAATACCTACCAGCACGTCAAACTCACCGAGACGCAGATCTCGAATGATCTCGACCCTCTCTACGGTATCTATGTCTGAATGCAGGTAGCGCACACGCACCGAATGCTCGTCTAAATATTCTGTCAAATCTTCAGCCATACGCTTGGTCAACACGGTAATCAGAATACGCTCATTTTTGGCCGCCCGCGTACGGATCTCAGACAACACGTCGTCAACCTGGGTGAGCGCTGGACGAACCTCTATGATTGGATCAAGCAACCCTGTCGGCCTGACCACCTGTTCAACAATCTGCCCTGCATTCGCCGCTTCATAGCGGCTGGGCGTGGCAGAAACAAAAATCATCTGTGGCGCTAACGCTTCCCACTCATCAAAGCGCAGCGGACGATTATCGAGAGCTGAGGGCAGTCGAAACCCATACTCCACCAGCGTCTCTTTTCGAGAGCGATCACCTTTGTACATGGCGCCAAGCTGCGGCACAGAGACATGGGACTCATCGATAATCATTAGAGCGTCATCGGGCAGATAATCAAATAACGTTGGCGGCGGATCGCCGGGAGACCGACCAGACAGGTAGCGGGAATAATTTTCAATACCATTGCAATAGCCCAGCTCACGCATCATTTCAGTGTCATAGCGCACTCTCTCGCTGAGTCGCTGCGCCTCAACTAATTTATCCATCGACCGCAGTTGCTCAAGGCGTACCACTAATTCTTCTTGAATTTTGTCCGCCGCATCCACCACCTTTTCTCTGGGCGTTACATAATGAGATTTGGGGTAAATCGTGATGCGTGGAATCTTGCGCAGTACCTCGCCCGTCAGCGGGTCAAACAATGTGATGTTTTCAACTTCTTCATCAAACAGCTCAATGCGCACTGCTTCATAGTCAGAGTCCGCCGGGTAAACATCAATGACGTCCCCACGCACACGGTAAGATGAACGATCAAAATTCACGTCATTGCGCCTGTATTGCAGCTCGGCAAGACGGCGTAAAATATCTCGCTGCCCAATCTGTTCGCCCCGAGAAAGGTGCAAAACCATTCTCAAATAGGATTTGGGATCACCCAAACCATAGATCGCTGAAACCGTGGCAACAACAATCACGTCCTTGCGCTCAATTAAAGATTTAGTTGCCGACAGACGCATCTGTTCGATATGGGAATTGACCGAGGCATCTTTCTCTATAAAGGTGTCTGACGAGGGCACATAGGCTTCAGGCTGAAAATAATCATAATAGGAAACGAAGTACTCAACGGCATTGTTGGGGAAGAAGTTTTTGAACTCACCATAGAGCTGGGCCGCTAGAGTCTTGTTATGGGCCAGCACAATTGTCGCTCGCTGCACCTGCTCAATCACCTTAGCAACGGTAAAGGTCTTACCCGACCCCGTGACACCCAGCAGAGTCTGCCCAGACAGACCGTTTTCAAGGCCCTGCACAAGCTCTTTTATCGCGGTCGGCTGGTCGCCTGCCGGCTCATAGCTGCTGACCACTTTAAAAGGACGAATAGCATTGATTTTAGAAGAGTCTGACACGTTGACCTGCTCATTACGGTTGGAGAGATGGCGTTTGACCAATGTCATAATTATCGGTGATTTTGTCGCCCCGCGCGACCAGTTTCGCTCCCCTGCAGGGCGCCCACTGATCAGTGTAATAAAATGGCTCTAAGGCCCTTTGGCCCAACCAATAGAAAAGCTTAACAGATCAAGCTTAGAAACTGTTGACTCCGCTACCAAGGGTGCCTAAAATGCCCGCCTGCAGAACGTTGCATATTTCCGACTTAGCTCAGCTGGTAGAGCAAATGACTGTTAATCATTGGGTCGCTGGTTCGAGCCCAGCAGTCGGAGCCATATAAGATAAAGGGTCGCACATGTGCGACTCTTTTTTTATGCCTTACCTCTTTTTTTATGCCTTACCTCTTTTTTTATGCTTTACCTCTGTCGCTGTGTAAGCAACATCGTTGCCACGGTCTCCCCGTCTCTAACCTCTATACCGCTGCCCTTTACCCTAAGCTTATCTGCTGCGCATTAGCCCAATAATCAAAGTGCGCGCTCAAGAGGCCTCAGCTAGGGCTTTGACTGGTGCAGATCGGGCAAGCCACAACATCACCAGAGCATAGACAACGTATTGAGCCACAAATACGATTAACCAGTTATGACTGGTCACAGGCCACCATTCATTAAGGTACCCAATGACGGTAACCCCCGACGAACTAACACTGATAATCAGGCCCGTCAAAGAATTAGCCAGCACGCGGGATTTTATGACCCTTTTCAGCTGCCCATGCAGCCGATTGTGCAGATGCCCGTCGTCCGCGACAAAAGGTGATTGGCCCTGCCAAAGTCGACGCCCAATACTGGTCAAAAAGTCGATGCAGGGGTAGGCAAGTAGTGCCGCCATAAACCAGATCGAGAAATCCCCAACTGCCACGCCGTAAAGGGCGTAGCCTGCCACGGCTGCGCCGAGTCCGTAGCTGCCCATGTCACCGAGAAAAAACCACCCTGAAATCACATTGAAAAGCAAAAACATGAAGCAGGCAAAC
>Ga0222630_1001224_pt1 | contig 11638 bp, 6 predicted proteins | sample AntAcemetagenom3_FD_179842 | JGI IMG/M metagenome (GOLD analysis project Ga0222630, IMG submission 179842) | Saline water microbial communities from Ace Lake, Antarctica - #3 | ecosystem: Environmental > Aquatic > Non-marine Saline and Alkaline > Saline | place: Antarctica: Ace Lake | collected...
AGCCTCTGTCCCGCCGTGGTACCGCGACGGCGCTTGGCCGGCCTGGCCTTGCCCCGAACTCATGCCCGGGTACGACGCGCGCTGATTTGTTTCGATTGCTTCCCCCCCCCCGCCGCCGCCGTGCTGCAGTTGCTTGAAGTGTCCGGCCGCGTACGCGTCGTGGGACGAATCAAGGGACGTCGTTTGGTGCGGCGCGCCGTTCCACTTTGCGTGACCCGCCGCGTTTGGGGGACCATCCCTCGCCCCGGACCAACACGGGTCACCGAAAATAAACGACTGAGAGTGGACGCCGACGCCGTTGCAGACACCGTTGCCGTTGCCGTTGTTCGTGTTGCGAAACAAATGGGGGTTGGTGTTTTTGGGCGTCGCGCGCGCTTCGACCGCGCCGGCGCCGTTGGCGGCGGCGCCGCCCGCGTCGGCGCCCCTCCCAAAGGGCATACCCCTCCCCCCCGTGACGTGTGGCGTGTACATTTCCCCACTGAGTTGCTGCTGCGAAAATGACGGAAACAGCGCATCCACGTCGGATGGGAACGAACTCCAGAGCGCGTCGGATTGCGAATCCCCTTCAGGGCTGAGGCCGTCGCCGGCGTCCTGAGAGTGTAAAAATAAATGTCAGTCTTGTATGGGCAATCAGTCGGCGGAATGTGGTAAATGGGAAATACGTACCATCGCGTGCGCGTTATCAAACCGCACCGCCGCGTTTTTCAAATCGCCAAGAAGTGACATGTTATCGTCGTTGAACGCCCGTGTGAAGTCCTGGCCGAACGTTTGTCGTAGTGAGGAACCCTTCAACGCGCTGAGAAGCGTGGGCGACGACCCGCCGACGCCTAGGGTATCCCCCATCTCCAACCCGAGCGGCGCGTTTGCGTGGAAATACGACCCCCCCCCGTGTGCCCCGTGAGCGCTGCCCGGTTGCGTGTGTTGCACCGCGTGCGCACCGCACGTGCCCGGGAAACCGCCACGCGAACCCTCCTCGTCATCAAATCGCTTTTGGGAAAGCTTAGAGCGCTTGCCTTTGGTTTTCCCGACAACCGACGCGGTTTCAGGCGCGGGAAGGTTTGGCGCGTTTCGCGGAGCCTTCATGGTTCGTTCGGTTTCTTCTCCGGTTCTTCTCCAGCGCCAGCCTGATAAATTGTGTCACAAGGAGTGTGTGGGTAGGTTGGAACAGGCGTGGTGAGTCACGGGCAGCGTTAACAACAGATGTGTCGAGACTGTTTCACGTCGTCGCGACGCAAACGCATTGGCAATTGGCGAATCTTCAGATTCGTCACCTCATGCGCCAATGTCCAAAAAAACGCGCGTCGTGTGGTCCTTGACGGGTTCCGGCCACCGAAACGCGTGCGAGCGACGGAAACCTTTACTTAGCGGTGCGTTTGGTTCGTCACGACACCCCAAAACAACCAACCGCGTGATTATCACCACCGCGTGCCACACGTCGCACACGTCTCGCCAACCTGCAACACGTCGGTTCGGTCATCCACAAAAAACTCGCAGAGACGCACCTTTCAATTACCGCGCCAACCGTCGCCTCGTGTGCGCACCCCCGGAGACGCGCGTGCGCGAACGGTTTCCGGTTACCACGACTACCACCCGTACGATGTGCTCGTCAAAGCCAACGGGTTTGTTCGGCGGTCGCGAAGCGTGGTACCGCGCGAAACCGGGGGTCGCGTGAGACGAAACGAAACTTCCCGCTATACTTGCAAGATTTCCCGCAACAACGACGACGTGTGGATGGGCGCCTGCCGCGACGTCCGCGACCTAAACTAGAACGGTTCTTCCCAACCCGTCGTCCGTTACCGTGGTGGTGAGACGCGTGAACTACACGTGCGCGCCGTTTGTCGTGTCTGCGGGTACAGGCGCGACGCCGCAATGGGGACGACGCGGTGTATGAAGAAACTCCACAAACGTGTCAAACTGTGCAATCCAACAAAAAATGGAGAGGCAGAGCTGTCGCGTTGTCCGGTCTAAGCCAATCAGCGCGGTCGCGTTGTCCTGTCTGAGCGAATCAGCGTCTTTGATTTGGCTTCCACAAGCAAACGGAAGGCCCACGTCTATCGTAGGCGTCAATTTTGCGAGCCTCTTCAAATTGCGCTCGCGGCTCGCCCGCAATTTTTGGCTTTGAAACCGTTCAAGTCTCATCACCCTGGGCAGCCGTTCGCGCGCGCCCAGTTCAGCAGCGCAACATTCCCTCCCCGCGCCGCGAACACACATGTCTCCGAGTCCCATTTGCAGTCGTTCGCGCGTGCCCACTGAAGCATCTCGAGGTGCCCGCTGCTCGCCTCTCCCGTGCACGTACCTCTATCCCAAGGGCAGCCGTTCGCGCGCGCCCACTGCAGCACCTCGAGGTACCCGCCCTTTGCCGCCGCCGAGCATGTCGACGCGGCCCATTTGCAGCCGTTCGCGCGCGCCCACTGCAGCACCTCGAGATTCCCGCCCGTTGCCGCCAACTTGCACGTTTCTGCGTCCCACGGGCAGCCGGTCGCGCGTAACAACTGCAGAATCTCAAGATGCCTGCCCCTCGCCGCCCCCAAGCACGCCTTTTTGTCCCACTTGCAGCCTTGCACGCGCAACCACTGAAGCAACTCGAGGTGCCCGCCCTCCGCCGCCTTCATGCACGTGTCTGTGTTTCACGGGCACCTGTTCGCGCGCAACCACTGGAGCACCTCGAGATGCCCGCCCCTTGTCGCCGCCCAACACGTCTGCCAGTTCCACGGGCAGCCGTTTGCGCGAAACTCCTGCAACTTCTCGAGATGTCCACCCCTCGCCGCTGCCACTGTAAGGTATTCTTTACGCCGCAGGCAACCTCGCCGTTTCCGGCGCTCCAATGCGCTTAAACATCCGAGCTTTAAGGCTTTTCATTCACCAAGCTCTTTGAACCGAAGTCCCGTCGCTGCCACCGCGTAGCGCATGGCGCGGCTCACCGCTGGCAGCCGTGCGAGATCGGCCGGATCGTCGAAATTCTTAGTTCTGAGAATGTGCTCGACGACGAGGTGGTTGGGAAGGCCTCGCCAGCGTCAACTTCGCGTTCGCGCTCATCCCGCTTTCTCTTGCGCGCGTCATCATTTCCCACACCGTGCGAAGGCATCGTGGAGCGTGTCGTGTGCGCGTCGTTGTGATCTTTGGTCGTCGAGGCTTCCCAGAATTGCGTTTTGAAAATTCGCCAAAATCGGAAATACCATCGCGTCAAAATAATCAATGAGGTGACAGGCCTGCGCACGTGCGCAGAGAGGGCTGCGCAGATCTCGACTCGGCACGTGTGCGAGTCAAACCGCGCGATGCTCCGCCGCGCGGTGCTTCTTCTGGTGTGTTTGCTAGGCGCGGTGGTGTCTTCCCCGGTTCCTGACAACGCCAAAGTGCTCCGCCTGGATGCGAATTCGTTCCACGCATCCGTCGCGTCAAGACGTTTCGTCGCCGTCGCGTTCATCGCACCTTGGTGCGCGCATTGCAAGCGTTTGGAGCCTGAGTGGCAAGCCGCGGTTCGTGCGCTGGCGGCGAGCGGTATGCGTGACATCACGCTCGCCACGCTTGACACCACCGCGGGTCAGGAAAACGCCGCGGTCGCGAAACAACACGACGTCAGAGGGTTCCCCGATATCCGAATCTTTCGCCACGGCGATTGTTCGCCCGGCGCGTCGGAGACGTACAAAGGCCCGAGAACCGCGGCTGGGGTGGTGACTGCGATGACACGGCTGTTCCGCGAGAAGGCGAGGGTTTTGAAAACCGCGGATGAGGCTTTGGTGTTTGTCAACTCATCACCCGTGGCGGTGCTGGGGGTCTTCGCGGAGATTGATGTTGACGAAAACAAATACGAAAACGGCGACGAAGAAGCGTCGCGCCGCGCGTTTGACAAAGCCGCGCGTCACTTCGCGTTCGACGCGGATTCCGAAGATGGCGAGTACGACGTACCGTTCGGTGTGGTGTTTGACCGCTCGTTGGTTCCCACGCAAGATTTTGACGAAGAGCTGAAAAACGACGGCGCCGAACACGGCGACGTCTTCGTGTGTACGTGTATTGCGCGCTTCCCAAATCCAGGCACCTACGTTTACCGCCCCTGGTCGAGTTCACCACGGGTAACATTTACCAGCACTGGCAACTGCGTAATACATCACACTTGCACTGTTCGGCCCGATTACTACGACTGTTTGCTCATACACATTACGAAGTACACCCATACTCGAGACTGACACTTTTTTTGTCCACTCACAGACCGCGACTTCGCGAAAGACACTCGGGCGGTGCGTTTGCGTCGCGTCGGCGAGAAGGTTTCTCCGAAAATGACCTCTGCTGAGTTGGTACCGTTCGTTACGCGACACGCAACCCCCTCCGTAGCGACCTTAAACCGGAACCCGCGAAACGTAAACACCCTGCGTCGCGTGTTTCGGGAACCGGGACCGAAGGTGTTGATGTTCGCGGATGACGTTTTGGTCGGACAAACGCTGGCGGACGCGGCGCGGGCGTTTTTGGCGAGTAATGAGGGGGTTTTGGCGAGTAGTGGCAAAGACAGCGCGGATGGTGATACTTCCAATGCAATCGGGAAAGAACCCGCCGACATGCGTTTCGTGCTCGGCGCGGTATCCGAAAACGCAAACGCGTTGCGTTTCTTCCACGTGGATTCGAAGCGAACGCCGGCAGTGGTTATTCACGACACGAAAAGTGACGCGAGGTACGTGTTACACGACGTCACAGACGCGCTGGTGTTTAGGAAGTGGTTGGAAGAGTTTCACAGCGGAGAGTTGACCCCGACGTTGCGCAGCGCCGGGGAGACAAAGGAGACGGAGACGACGGCGACGGCTAAGGATACTTCTAAAAACGCCAAACCCGCCGCCGCTACCATTTTAGTCGCCAAGGGGTTTCAAAACTCCCTCTCTGGTGCCGAATCGCCCTCCGTTACTCTGGTCATGTTCCACGCCCCGTGGTGCGGGCACTGCGCTGCGTTCAAGCCTGTTTATGACGACGTCGCGTACGCGTTTTCGGGTGACGATACCGTCGCGGTCGTCGCCTTCGACGCCGCCGCGAACGACGTTCCCGATCCCCGGTTCAGCGTCAAGGGGTTTCCCGCCGTGCGGCTGTACCGCAAAGCGGACGACACTGTCATAACTTTCGAGGGGAAGAGAACGGTTGATGACCTGGTGGAGTTCGTCAAGAAACACAGGGGTGTGTTCGCGAGGGAAGGGGACTCGAAGCGGGGAGGGGATGGAGAGTTGTAGAGGTGCGGTGGTGTTGTTTTGCGTTTTAATTTGATCGACAAAGCACATCGAACCTCAAATCGAGCCGTTTCTCGGAGGCCACGAACAAATGCCCGTCACATCTCGCGCGCACCTTGGTCATCCTCCTGGCTCGTGCCGAGATGTATCGCACCAGTAGCTCGAACGTGGGTTCGGGCGTGGCGCGGCTGTCGCAGTCGCAGCGCGGCGAGAGCCCCGTGCCGGACAGCGAAGAGGCTCCCACGCGTCGCATGGCGCTGGCGGATTTCTCCTCACCGCTGGTCACCATCGCGAAAGGGTCGTTCGGGACGGTGTACAAAGCGGTTCGCAAGGACAACGGACGGGTGTACGCGCTGAAGCAAGTCGAAATCTCCAACATGAACCGCGCCGAGCGCGAGGAAGCCGTGGACGAGGTACGTTCGTCAAAGCGACGTACTGCACGCGGCGGTTCCGGCGGACACGTACCCCACCATCGTTTCCCCTCCCGACACTCCCGACGTTCTTTTCCTCGCTGACCGACAATCGGCTGCTGACTTTTCACGTACCGTCGTCCCCTCCCCCTCCAGGCGCGCGTTTTGGCGGGCATGGACAGCAAATACGTCATCAAGTACTACGACTGCTTTCTGGAGGATGGCAAGCTTAATATCGTCATGCAGTTTGCCCCGAACGGGACCCTGCACGGCCGTTTACACGCGCGCCGAGGCCAAGGGCTTCCCGAGGAAAAGGTTTGGCAGTTTTTCATCCAAGCCGCGCTCGGGCTGCGGCACGTGCATGGCAAGCGTATCGTCCACCGGGACGTGAAGAGCTTGAACCTTTTCTTCGACGCGGAGGATAACGTGCTTGTGGGTGACCTGGGAATCGCCAAGGTGTTATCCCCGAACACCATGTTCGCCAGAACGATCGTCGGCACGCCGTACTACCTCTCCCCCGAGCTGTGTGAGGACAAGCCGTATAACGAAAAATCCGACGTCTGGGCCCTAGGCGTGGTGCTTTACGAGATGTGCACCGGGGGTAAGCACCCGTTCGACGCGCAGAACGAAGGCGCGCTGATTCGCAAAATCATGAAAGGCGTGTGGACGCCGTTGCCTGGCGGGAAGTTCAGCTCGCAACTGGGAGACTTGTTGCATTCGTGTCTCACCATGGACCACCGAACAAGGCCGGACACCGCAGGGTTGTTGCGAAACCCCGCGCTCGTGAGCCGCGCGCGGAGCTTGGGAATTGAGTTGGACCCAGACGCGAAGAACCTCAGCGTGAGGTCCGTTGTGGGAATTCAAGGCATGACCACGGCCAAGCAAATGCACGCGGGTGGAGCGGCGCGAGCGCGCGCGCCGTTAGCGGAAATGGCGCCGCCCACCGCGCCGCCGAGCTGGGAGCGACAACCTGAACAACACATGCTGGAACGTGTGGATTCCCTGAACGTGTCACGCCGAGTACACCGCCCGCCTCGCCCGCCTGTGGGGTACGCGGGAGTGGACGACCCGGACGCGTACGTCTACGGTGACGAACCAGGCGTGCCGCGTCCGGTTGAACTTCCCAAACAAAATCTCGAAGCCACGCGCGTGTCGCTCGCCAACGCGAGTCTCAACTCCAGCGCGCACTGTTCGCACCAATCCCCGGAAGCGGTTCACCACGACCCGTGTTCAGTCGTGTATGCAGAACCTGCACCGCAATCGCCGCGTATGATGAACTCGTTACAAAGAGAGGCGTGGGAACGCAAAGACGCGAAAGACGCGGCGATCGCCGCCGGACGCGGAGGCTTGGCTGCGCAGAAAAACAACGCCTTCGCGCCGAACGCCACCGACCCATTCGTCGCGCACCAACTCGCCAAGCTCGGGTTGGACCCGGTGAAATACCAACAGGCGATGCAAGCCGCGGCGGCTGAGCGCGCTGAGGCGGCGCTCGCGGCGCGGGTGCACGGACGGGGAAACCAACTGGTGGGCGTGATGGCCGGATACGGCGGCGCGGCTTCGTTCAAGGCACGCGCGCCCGGCGATTACTACGACGAGGATTACGGCGCGTACTACCCGGCGGCGAACGCGGCGGCGGCGGGTGCGTCCAAGCCGGTTCCCTTGGAGCGGCCGCCTGTTGAGCACCGGCGGCCACCCGCGGGCTCTCCTTTCGAACTCGGAGATGATCCCGACCAGCACGACGGATATCGCACGGCGTCCATGGAACAGTCGGCGGCGCTGCGCACCGCGACGTACGAAGCGCCAAAGTTTGGACGGCAACGCGCGCAGGATCTCATGATCACGGGGCCTTCCATGCGCGGCTCAGGCGGGGCGCCTTCGTCGAGGAGCGCGGGGGGACACGCGCGAGGCGGTGCTAACATGGGGTACGCGCAAAGTACGTACGGCGGTTCGGAGTGCACCACGGTGGCGCCGACGAGTTACTACAACGCGTAAATTAAAGGGCTTCATTATTAAAAACGAACGCTGCAGCGCACGAAACTAAAACCGCCAGCCCTTCTCGCCTTCCCCGCGCCTTTTTCAGTTAAAAAAGTCCTGCAGCGCGATCATCTCCAGCGTATCCTCCTGCATCACGCGCACCGCGTTGCAGGTCGCCTTAGCGCCGGCCATGGTGGTCACCAAAGGCACCTTCAACCCGACGGCGGTGCGGCGAATTTCGCGGCCGTCCTTCAAGTCCGTCGCGTCGCCCGACGACGTGACAATCATGAGCGAAATCTCTCCGTTGCGCAGCATGTCTCCGATGTGCGGGCGTCCTTCGTGGATTTTGGGAGCAATCGTGACAGGCACGCCGGCCGCTTCAATTTTTTTCGCGGTTCCGCCCGTCGCAACCACGGTCATGCCCATTTCCACGAACTGCTTCGCCAGCCCAACCGCTTCGTCCTTGTCGCCGTCGCGCACGGAGATGAAAACCTTTCCCTCCGTGGGCAACCGCTGCCCCGCCGCGAGCTGCGCCTTGGCGTACGCCTTGGTGAAATCCTTGTCGATTCCCATGACCTCACCGGTGGAGCGCATTTCGGGACCGAGAAGGGTGTCCGCGCCGGCGAACTTGTCGAAGGGCAGGACCGCTTCCTTCACGGCGACGTGGTTGAGCTTGGGCTCCTCGGTGAAGTTGACGTCTTTAAGCGTGGCGCCCGCCATCACGAGCGACGCGTACTTCGCCAGCGGGTGTCCGATCGCCTTCGCCACGAAGGGCACAGTGCGAGACGCACGCGGGTTCGCTTCGATGATGTACACGGTACCGTCAGGGATCACGGCGTACTGGATGTTGATCAAGCCGATCACTCCGAGACGCCTGGCAACCTTTGGCGTCCATTCACGGATCGTCGCGAGGGAAGCGTCGCTGATGGTCTGCGTGGGAAGACTGCACGCGGAGTCGCCGGAGTGAACCCCCGCTTGCTCGATGTGTTCCATGATACCGCAAATCACGACGTTGCCTTCCGCGTCGCAAATCGCGTCCACGTCCAGCTCGGTGGCGTTGCTCAGGTACATGTCCACGAGCACGGGTTTCTCGGGGTCCACCTCCACGGCGGTGGTGATGTAACGCTTCAAGTCGGCGTCGGAGGAGACGATCTCCATGGCGCGACCGCCGAGAACGAACGAAGGACGCACCATGACCGGGTACCCAATTTTGTTCGCCTCGACGAGCGCCTCTGCTTCGGAGCGCGCGACGCCGCCGGGGGGCTGGCGGATGTCGAGCTCAATAAGAATCGCCTGCCACCTCTCGCGATCCTCCGCGGCGTCGATGCTGTCGGGAGGAGTGCCAAGGATCCTGCAGTTCCCCTTGCCAGAGGCAGCCGGGATGGGGTTGTCATTCAAGGCCTTCTCGAGTTTCGTGGCGAGAGACAACGGGGTCTGGCCGCCGAACTGCACGATGATACCCTCGGGGCGCTCCGCTTCGATTACGTTCAGCACGTCCTCGACGGTGAGGGGCTCAAAGTACAGACGATCCGAAGTGTCGTAATCCGTGGACACGGTCTCGGGGTTGCTGTTGAGCATGATGGTCTCGTAACCAGCCTCTTTCAAGGAGAAAGCGGCGTGGCAGCAGCAGTAGTCGAACTCGATGCCCTGCCCGATGCGGTTGGGGCCGCCGCCGAGAATGAGAATCTTGCTCGCGTTGGTGGGATTCGTCTCGTCGTTTCCGTCGTACGATGAGTACATGTACGGAGTCTCCGCTTCGAACTCCGCGGCGCACGTGTCGACGCGCTTCATGGAAGCGCGCACGTCGAGTGCGACACGCGCCTTGCGCACCTCAATCTCCGTGGTTTTAAGCGCGCGCGCGATTTGGATGTCGCTGAACCCGCGGCGTTTCACCTCAAGCCAGTCCTGCTTGTCCAAGTCAGCCACGCCGGTGAGACCCTTGAGCCAAACTTCGGTTTGGTACAGGTCTTCCATTTGGGTAAGGTACCACGGGTCGAACTCCGTGATCTTGCGGATCTGCTCCACGGTCATGCCGGACATGAACGCTTCGTGGATGGCGATGATGCGGTCGGGGTTGGGCGTGCCGAGCGTCTTTTTCAGCAATTCGGGGTCCGCCATCATTTGGCCGGATTTGGCGTTGAGTCCCCAGCCGTTCAGGCCGGTTTCCAGCGAGCGCAGCGCCTTGTTGAAGGATTCCTGCCACGTCCTGCCGATGGCCATCGCCTCTCCCACGGACTTCATCTGCGTCGTCAAAATGGGCTCCGAGCCGGGGAACTTCTCGAACGTGAAGCGGGGGATCTTGGTGATGACGTAGTCGATGGAGGGCTCGAAGGACGCGGGGGTTTTGAGCGTGATGTCGTTGGGAATACCGTCGAGCGTGCACCCGACGGCGAGCTTGGCGGCCATCTTGGCGATGGGGAAACCCGTTGCTTTGGACGCGAGCGCGGAAGAGCGAGACACGCGGGGGTTCATCTCGATGATCATCAACTCGCCGTCCGCGGGGTTCACGGCCATCTGGACGTTACTTCCGCCGCACTCGACGCCGATTTCGCGGATGATATCCACGGAGGCGTCGCGCAAACGCTGGTATTCCTTGTCCGTCAGAGTCTGCGCGGGAGCGATGGTGATGGAATCACCGGTGTGCACACCCATGGGATCGAGGTTTTCGATGGAGCACACAATCACGACGTTGTCCGCGAGATCGCGCATCACTTCGAGCTCGTACTCCTTCCAGCCAAGCAGCGACTTCTCAATCAGCACCTGGTTGGTGCTTGAGGCGTTGATACCACTGGTGATGATGGTCTTGTACTCCTCCATGTTGTACGCGATGCCGCCACCGGAACCCCCGAGGGTGAACGCGGGGCGAATGATGAGCGGGAACGAACCGATCTCCGCCGCGATCACCACGGCTTGGTCCCACGTGGTGGCGGTACCGGACGGCGGCGTCTTCAGGCCAATCTTCGCCATGGCTTCCTTGAAAAGCTGACGATCCTCAGCCTTGTTGATCGCGTCGAGCTTCGCGCCGATGAGCTCCACGCCGTGCTTCTCCAGGGTACCCGCCTCGGCGAGAGCCTTGGTGAGGTTCAGCGCGGTTTGCCCGCCCATGGTGGGCAGCAGCGCGTCTGGCTTTTCCTTGATGATGATTTCCTCCACGGTCTCGGGGGTCATGGGGCCGATGTACGTGCGGTTCGCGGTCTCGGGGTCGGTCATGATCGTCGCGGGGTTGGAGTTGAGGAGAATCACCTCGTATCCTTCGTCGCGAAGGGACTTGCACGCCTGGGTTCCGGAGTAATCAAACTCGCACGCTTGGCCGATGACGATGGGTCCGGCGCCGAGGATCATGATTTTCTTGATGTCGGTGCGCTTGTTGGAGTTGGTCGCCTGGTCCCACGCACGGAACACGGGAGACTCGTCATCGGGGGACGCGCGCGCGCGGACGGGAACCGCACCGCGCTTAGCGGCGCGAACGCGGCCGGCACCGGCCTGGTTCAGCGCCCGCGCGGGAGCGCCGAGCGTGTTGGCAAGGGCAGAAGCAGACATCTGCTTTTTCAAATGGGTCGTTCCCTGTTGATAAAGATCCGCGCAGGTCACAAGACGACACCTCAACACTCGATGGAGCGCGAATGAATTCTCTCCTAACGCGTGCAAATGCGTGTAGGAAGTGCTACCACACTCCTGAAAGGACGGTCGCGCTAGCAGTACTGCGACCGCCGCCCAGATCGCAAGCCGCATTTTTAAACCCGAAAAATAGGGCGGCGGCCCTTCGCGATGTTTTTTTTAAAAACCTCGCTCCGTTCACTTTTGACGTAGTGCACAGTACAGGTAGTCGCAAACATCGGAAAACTCATAAAAATCGCCGAAAATCGCGGAGATGAACTGTCCGGTGGGTGCCCAGTTGCAAAATATCCCCCGAATCCGAACCGTTTTTCCAATCTAATACGAAGTATTGTTTACACTCACGCCCCCCCCCCCCCCCCCCCCCCCCCCCCCCCCCCCCCCCCCCCCCCCCCCCCCCCCCCCCCCCCCCCCCCCCCTCCCCCTCCCACCTCC
>Ga0222630_1001227_pt1 | contig 11615 bp, 11 predicted proteins | sample AntAcemetagenom3_FD_179842 | JGI IMG/M metagenome (GOLD analysis project Ga0222630, IMG submission 179842) | Saline water microbial communities from Ace Lake, Antarctica - #3 | ecosystem: Environmental > Aquatic > Non-marine Saline and Alkaline > Saline | place: Antarctica: Ace Lake | collected...
ATTTCCACCAGTCTCTCCTGAGTTAACATACAGGCCGCCTCGCTGATTAGTTCAGCGGCTATTTTGCCTCAGGTGGGTCAATTTTAAATCGGCGCTAGTGGGTCATTATTGCATCGGCGGTAACACTAGCTTATGCTCGGCTGGGCTGAAAAAGTATGACAAGACCAAAACCTACCATAAACAAACAATGGCCTATGATAATGGCGATCAGGTCATTGGTATCGAATGTACTCCAAGGTATATATTTTTGTAAATATTCATAGAGCAAAAATCCAACATTTAGCCCAGTCGCATTAACTAGTACTTCTTTATACGAAACACAAGCATAATGCTCAAGCCAATGCATACAGTGTGGCAATCCTGAAAAATAAAGCCCTAACTTGGGCTTTACGCTCATTCCTATGCACGATTCTCTCTTTGTCCCTAACACTTAGCCAGCAAAGCCACAGTGCCACGCCAGTTGTTTATTACTTTTTCTCTTGTAAGAGTCCAAGTAGGGCCGCTATCATGTTTCCTGTAGTCAATGTAATTAGACTAACAATTGCAATCAGTACTAGCGCAGTGCCATTACCTTTTTCAAAAAAGTAATAGAAAGGAGCTGGGAGTAACAAAAATTCTAGAATCAAAAAAAAAGGACTAGCATCTAAAATTGCATCACAATTTGGGCACCGACATTCCGTTATTGTTGATAGCAATCGTACGCTTTTAGATTTACACGCTGAGCAAGTTATATTCATCCTTAATCTATCTTTAGCAAAATGGCTTTCTCTTGCCATAATAGCCGAAGTTTTAGAAAACACTTAGCCATGATTATAATGCCAATGATTAGAGATGCGCCATGCAGTAATGATTGAGAATCTATTTCAACCAAAAAATATAGTCATAACGCAATTATAATCACGCCTACGCTAGAAAAACAATTGAATTTCAATATATTTTTATCAATCTCTTTAAGCCTATTTTTAGTATTCATGCTAATACCAATCCTATAACTAGCGTTAACGACAGGGTTATTTGCCTCTTCTGTGACTTCCAACCTGCACGGCACCTTCAAAAGTGAAAATCCCAAACCCTATGCTGCGACACGCATATCTTATGCCAGCACGAGCTGTGTATCGTGCTGCCACTTGCAGCGCCACGCCCGCGAGGAGTAACAGAACCCCACCATTGACCTGTTCCATTTCATTCATAGTTAACTCTTTCATAATACTTTTCCTTAAGTGACTTAAACATAGACGTTGAGAAAGGCTTTGTCTATGCCCATCTCGATATAAATAATATGCCTCCGGGAGTTTTTGTCTATATCGAAAAGGGCCAATGTCGACGTTGTTTTGGGACAGGGCACTATCGTTTTGGGACAATAACTAAAAGGCAACTAAAAGGGGACGCTACCCTTTGATTTGTTATAGGTGTAAGAAAAACGCTATGTCAAAAGCTGCCAGACACGTTTTCCCTAATGTTCCTCATCATATCACTCAGTGGGCAACCGTCGTGAGGATGATAAAGCCCTTTATTTAGCCTGGCTTGTTGATTACTGTGATAAACATACTGTTGCCATCATCGCCTACGGTTTAATGGATAAACCTGAATGATCAATTAGCATTTACGGTGTTTCTTCGCTGCCTCCTCAAAACGGAGATTGGAGTGTCCTAGATGCTTTAGGCTATTAAATGTCGCCGGCTACGAGTGGTTCCAAAAAAATCGCGACTTTGGCCCTTTTTGATATCGACACCCTGACCAATAGGCGTATTATTTTATTGGGCGCTGAGGAGATTATAGACTCAAAAAGTCAGCGTTGAAAATATTTAAAGTCTTTAAAATTTTATTTTTTTACCGAGGAGTAATAGTATGAGAGAATTAAGCGTACAAAACATTATTGATGTTACTGGTGGTTATTGGAAATTTTATGAAAGTTATGAAAGTGACCCAACCATACCGGATCCAGGCCCGATATGTCCGCCCGGGGGTCCCGATTATCCCTGTCCCAAAGAGGATGCTAACTATTTCTGGCCTAGTTGGTGGTAAACCTTGTCTTGGGCTTTGTCCCGGATAGAACAGGTATTAAGCAGCAGTCGTTGGTAGTCAAAAGCCCGACCGTGAGGGCGTGGGTAAACTCAAAATCCGCGCCCTTTTTTTCTGTCAAGCAAGGAATGACGATCAATGGATTCAGGGTGGAAGATTCGATTGACTTTTAAAAAGTAAGGAGTTTTCAGCTCGGTTGAAAATAGGCAAACCGAGTAAACCTAAAATCAAATAGACCGCAATGGCAAGAATGCCTATTTTTCGTCCAAGGACGAATGCTACAACGAGAACAGCAAGGCTTTGTCCTGTCACTGGGATTACACTGTCTTGCCATGGCACGTTAACGTCAACCATCGCACCGAAGATAATCAACAATGCGCCTAAGCCTGCCATTAAATAATGTCTATTAATACTCATGTTTAAGGGTGATTAAAATTGGTAGTGAGTATTCTCATGGATGAGTTGCCGTGATTTTTTGCTCGGGGTTGGTCAGGTACTTGGATCCTAAAGCATACATCATCAATGCTGCGAGTAAGATTGCGGAGGCGTCTGCTATTGGGCTGTTGAGCATGGCGTGAGCATCTTGGGTCTGTGCTACAAAGTCGATATCCCATCGTGTTGCTAAATAGTTGGTGAGATAGCCAAAGGCGAAGCCAACACCGACTACGCTGCCAAGGTAGGCAGCCAAAGCACGGTTGCCCAGTTCACGTTTAACCAGTCCGATGGTGGCGATATTGGTAGCTGGGCCTACCAGCATAAACACTAGTGTTGCCCCGGGTGAGACGCCGGCAAAGAGAAGGCCTGCGGCGATGGGTGTTGAGGCAAGGGCGCAGATATACATGGGCACGCCAATCAGGGCCATTACTACGAAGGCCATAAAACCGTCACCCCATTGGGCTAAAAACTCAGTGGGCAGATAGGCTTTAACGAGGGCTGCCATGCCCAAGCCAATGATCAGCCATAGGCTAATGTCTCTAATCAAATCAACAAAGGTAAATTGAAAGCTGGCTTTTAGACGACTCGAAAGTGACTCGGTATCAGGTGCTTCATTAGCCGTTTTACTACAGCAACTGGCTTCAGGCGCTGGTTGTTCACTTGCGCAGCAGCTTGCAACAGGAGCGCTAGAGATTGGCTCATCGGTATCTTTGCCGACCAGAAGGCCTGCTGTAATAGCGGTAGAGATGGCAGCAAGAGGCCTGATGACAGCCATAAAGGGGCCTAACATGGCATAGGAGACCGTGACTGAATCAACGCCGGTCTCTGGTGTCGAGATAAGGAACGAGGTTGTGGCGGCCTTAGATGCGCCACTGCGACGTAACCCAAGTGCGGCAGGAATAACGCCGCAAGAGCATAGCGGCAGGGGTGCGCCCAACAAAGCGGCTTTAACTGTCGCCATGAAACCTGGTTCCCCCAAGTGTTTAGCGAGTAACTCACTGGGGATAAAGACTTTCATGATTCCGGCCACCGCAAAACCCATTAACAACCAGGGCGCAGCTTCGACAAAAAGCTCAATAAAATGGTGGATAAATAGCATGGAATGTTACTCCCTATTTTGTTCGCTTAAGGCACCCAAAATGGTGCAGTGAGTAGCGGGCTCATCACCGCCACAACAGGCATTACTGAGGGTTTGTAAAGATTTCTTAATACGCTTTATATCTGCTAGACGCTGGTTGACTACTGCGATCTTGGTATCAACAATTTGCTTCACATCTTGGCAAGACTTTTCATCCTTAGTGACTTCTAGTTCGAGAAGCTGGTGTATTTCGTTGAGGGTAAAGCCCACTTCTTTGGCGCTGAGAATAAAGCTAATGCGATGCACATCAGAGGCCGAGTAAAGACGATAGCCGGTGTCATTGCGATGACTCGGAGTCACTAAACCATGGCGCTCATAAAATCTCAGGGTATCTCTAGATACCTTAGCTAATGTGGCGAGTTCACCTATTTTTAACATTTTTTTGTCTCCATAGGCTTAGTATAAACCTTGGAGTATAGTCTAGTGTCAACCGTTGCTTTTGTATAATACTCAGCAGGGACTGGCACTCACCCTCTAGTTGACGTTAGCTGTATTTAAAGTGGTTATTAAGCTCTTGTTTGTGGCGTTAAGGCAGGGAGTTGAGTTTACTAATTGTGAGTATTTTTTATCGAGCTCTTCAGTGTCTCATAACATTCAATAATAGGCTGAAAGTACCGTGGGTCCGTCTTGGCTTTTTGCCGATAATGGCTGACCATTCTGTGCCAGTAGTCTCGATGGCCTGCATCTGACCAGCGCCACATCTGACTGCCTGTATTGACAATGGGTTGATCGGTTTTTTTAGAGGCATAAATGGCTTCGTAGAAGCGATTATTTTCAAAGATTATCTGCTCATTTTTAAGCCCATAGCCCTTTTCAATCAACGCCTCTCGCACAGAATAGTTGCCATGAACAGCGCAAATCAGCAGGTCAAACAAGGCCTCAGGTGCACAAGCAGATAAGCTATTGATAAACGCAATGGTCTGGTGGGGGCCGACTCCGGCGATGATAAACAGCTGGGAATCTGCAGCGGGTACGGCGATATTGTTGATATCCGTGCAGCGGACTTGCCAGCGATATTGATCTTGGGGGAAGCTGCGTTCTAGTTTGGCTGTCAGGGTAGCTAGAATGTCCTCGACAACATCGACAAAGATGACTTCGTCGGCACATTGCTCCCTGAGCAGAGACATGCCGAGTAGGCCATGGTCACAGCAGCAGTCCCAGATGGTTGAGTATTGAGGTTCTACCATGGCGGCTAAGTGGCTCAGTCTGCTGCCCGATTTGAGGAGTCTTTTATTTTTATTCATAGGTGAGGGTCGCGAGCACTGAACTGAGAGCCAAAAGTTGGCATTACGTTAAAACAGGGTTACAGCAAAATCAATGCATACTCAGTGCCAGGCAGCCAGAGCTGATAAGCTATTGAGCTATGGGGTGGCGGCAGCACTAAACTGCAATGCCCCATCAGACGCCAAAGGCTTACCAAATAGCGCCCGCTCTTTACGAAAATTCTGGCTATTGACCCAGGGCGCCTGATCACCCTGTTTGGGTTGCAGGTGCATACTTCGCTGAAGATATCCAGCAGGGAAGTCAGCAATCCAATCTTTGGTTGGCATATCTTTTAAGGCCTCTGGTACCACGGGCACCATTTTTGTTGTCTGAGTGCTACTCATGTGATTGAGTGCCCGGCACACCCATTCGGCAGCCAAGTCAGCGCGCAATGTCCAGGAGGCATTTACATAGCCGAAGATATTGACCATGTTAGGCACCTCAGAGACCATCAGGCCTTTGTAGGTCATCTGGTTGCTGAAATCTACCGCTTCGCCATCCACTGTAAATTTCGTACCCCCCATTACCAGTAGTTTTAAGCCAGTGGCGCTAATAATAATATCTGCATCCAAATGCTCGCCAGTTTCCAGTTCAATGCCGGTCTCGGTAAAGCGTTTAATATGCTCGGTGACGATATTGGCGCCACCGCTATTAATAGCCTTAAACATGTCTTCATCGGGCACCAGACAGAGGCGTTGATCCCAGGGGAAATACTTAGGCGTAAAGTGCTTGTCGACATCATAGCCCTTGCCGAGTTTCTTGCGTACCTGCCCAATAAAAAACCATTTGGCGATCTTGGGAAAGGCTTGAGACTGCTTAAACAGCACTTCCTGAAACAGGACATTTCTGGCCCGCGTAATGGCATAGGCCCAGCTTGAGGGTAATATGCTGCGCAGGCCATTGGCAAACCCGTCTTCAGAGGGACGGGTCACCACATAGGTGGGCGAGCGCTGTAGCATGGTGACCTGCTTGGCTTTGTCTGTCATGGCGGGCAGCAAGGTCATGGCCGTGGCACCAGAGCCAATAATCACCACGCGCCTGTCTTGGTAATCGAGATCTTTGGGCCAAAACTGCGGGTGAATAAAGGTTCCTTTGTAGGCATCTACCTCGGGAAACTGAGGGTCATGGGGCTGATCATAGTTGTAGTAACCAGCACACATATAGAGAAAATTACAGGTCATCTGCACCACAGCATCGCTGTCATTTTGCCTAATATCGAGAGTCCAAACTGATTGCTTGGAACACCAGCTGGCGCTGATTAAGCGGTGGCCATAACGAATATGTTGCTCAATAGCATTTTCTGCCGCGGTTTCGCGCACGTATTTAAGAATAGACGGGCCATCGGCAATGGCCTTTTTACTTTCCCAGGGTTTAAAGCTGTACCCCAGAGTGTGTATATCACTGTCGCTGCGAATGCCTGGATAGCGGAACAGATCCCAGGTGCCACCCATGGCCTGGCGTGATTCTAATAGAAGATAACTGCGGTCAGGGCATTTTTCTCCCAAATGGTAAGCCGCGCCAATGCCCGACAGACCCGCACCGACGATAATGACGTCTCGGTGTTCTATTGTCATTGTTTGACAGCTCGGTCTACGGGTTGGACGGTCTCGGTTTTTTCGAGAGTCGGTAGGCCTTTAAGGGGTTTTTTGTTGCGCAAAAGGGTCAGAGGTATGGTAAATAGTGGATACAAATTTTCATAATGCATAGGCGTTAGGCGCTGGCATAGGTCCATCACCTTGGCATCAGTACCGACAAAGATACGGCTGCGATTTTTCAGTATGCCACTTAGCACAATTTGTGCGGCGCGGCTGGGGTGCATACCATTATTTTTAAAGAACGCAGCCAGCTGCGCCTGATCATTACCGGCACCAGTAAGCTTACCCATCAAACGCTCAAGTGAGTTTTGCGCCTGGTCGCTTTTATTGATGCGGGCATTGCTGACAATATTGGTGCCTATATGGCCAGGGTGCACACAGTGCACCTGAACAGAGCTACCCTTGAGTTCTTTGACGAGGCATTCGGTAAAGCCGCGTACTGCAAATTTTGCCGTATGGTAAACCGACTGCCGTTCGACAGTGATCATGCCAAAAATAGATGAGGTGTTGATCAGGGCAGCCTCAGGTCGCTGTTTGAGATAGGGCAGAAAGGCACGACTGGAATTGATCACGCTTTGAAGGTTGATATTCATTACCCAGTCCCAATCGATTTCAGACATATCCTCGAAGGTAGAGTCGACGGTAACTCCGGCATTGTTAAACACTAGATCAACACAACCATGCTCGGCAATCACCTGCTGGGGCAATGCTTCTAGGGCGGACTTGTCGGCAACATCAAGAATATGGCTGGAGACTTTAATAGGGTAGTCTGCGAGCATTTTAACGGTTTCGGCAAGTGTTGTTTGATTGATCTCGCAGGCAGCCACATTGGCGCCGCTTTTGGCCATTAGGATGGCTAAATAGCGACCGATCCCTGAGCCAGCACCAGTGACGACTGCGACTTTATTAGCAAAATTTTTCATTGAACTTGCTCTTTTTTTTGATGGCCAAACTGTTTTCCCCACACGCAGTGTAATTGTCAATGTGGTATGAATGCGAGTCAAATGCGGTTAATCAGTGAGTCATTTACCTTCAACTTTTAGGCTGCCATTGATGGCATTGAGTACTTAATTTTTTTTGTATTACCTGCGCCGCTAAACTTGCTTACCCGTCAGAGTATTACACAGAGTTAATTACCTAAAGTTGCGTGATTTTATATCAACTCCCGGACTGTCTTTACTGTCGATACGCGACAGAAGCTCAGAACAGTCCGTTAACTCTTGGGCGATAACATGCACCACGGCTCCGTCTGTCTCGATCACGCCTTTTACGATTAATAGCTGGGCCTTTAATAATGCCTGACGGCAGTTTTTTTGCACGTTGTGCCAGACCACCACATTACTATTGCCAGTCTCGTCTTCTAAGGTTAAAAAGACCACGCCAGAGGCTGTGCCTGGCCGCTGCTTACCCGTTACCAGACCGGCAATACGGACAAAGCGGCGATGGCCCAATTCAGCTAGCTCGGCATGGCGTTTACAGCGACGAAACATAGGAAACTGTTCTCTTAACAGTTCCATGGGATGGCGACCCAAAGATAACCCCGTGTGGCTATAATCGGCGTAGAGATTTTCGGTCTCACTCGGAGTTTGAAGGTCGACAGACTCTTGATTAGAGGGCTGCAAAAGCGTGGGACTGCTGTCGATAACTAGTGCCTGCCAGTGAGCCTGCCGCCGATTTTCTGACAGACTAGCGAGCGCACCAGCGCTACTGAGTAAGCTCAGCTCGGCGCGTGAGAGACCGGCACTGCGAGTCAGCTGAGCGATGGTGGTGAACTGACGATCGGTGTCAGTGATTCGCCGCGCGCTGCGCGACGAAAAGCCTTTAATTAAACGCAAGCCAAGTCGCAGAGCCGGCTGATGAGTACTGCCCTCCAAAGTATGATCCCAGTGGCTGTGAAGGACATCAATAGGAAGGGCTTTTATCTGATGTCGCTGGGCATCCTGCACCAACTGCGATGGTGAGTAAAAGCCCATGGGCTGGCTGTTGAGAAGGGCGCAGTAAAAGGCGGCGGGATAGTGGCGCTTTAGCCAGGCGGACACGTAGGCTAATAAGGCGAAGCTGGCAGAGTGTGATTCTGGGAAGCCATAGACGCCAAAGCCCTGTATCTGGCGAAATAGCCGTTCGGCAAAATCTTGGCTATAGCCTCTTGCCAGCATGCCATCAATTAATTTTTGCTGGAACCCCAGCAATTCATTATTGCGCTCTGAATTTTTGCCCCAGCTTGCCATCGCGCGTCGCAGTTGATCGGCTTCGCCACCACTAAAGCCTGCCGCGACCATGGCGAGCCTAATGACCTGCTCTTGAAAAACAGGGATACCTAACGTGCGCTCCAATACGGCTTTGATATCTGGGTGTGGGTAGCTGACCTCCTCTAAACCCTGGCGGCGTTTTAAATAGGGATGCACCATTCCGCCCTGAATAGGGCCGGGTCGGACTATGGCGATTTCAATGACTAGATCGTAAAAGCAGCGAGGTCTGAGCCTGGGTAACATGGCCATCTGTGCGCGGGACTCAATCTGAAATACGCCAACGCTGTCGGCATCACAAAGCATCTGGTAGGTAGCACTGTCCTCTTTAGGAACGGCCTGCATGCACAGATCAATACCCTGATGACCACGGATAAGATCAAAACAGCGATGAATGGCGGTCAGCATGCCCAGCGCCAGTATGTCGATCTTCAACAAGCCTAGGGCTTCGATATCTTCTTTGTCCCACTGGATGACCGTGCGATCAGGCATGCTAGCATTTTCGACTGGCACCAAGGTGCTAATGGGACTGCGGGTGATGATAAAGCCACCCACATGCTGGGAGAGATGGCGGGGGAAGCCTAGAATCTCTTGTAATAAATTGTAGAAATGCTCAGCCAAGTGACCCCGGGCACCGGCTTTTTCAAACTGTGATTGGAGGTCGCTGCTGCGGTCCCACCATGAGAGTGACTGGCTGAGCTGTTCTATAAACAATGGATCTAGGCCCAGTGCTTTGCCTACATCGCGAATGGCGCTGCGGGGTCTGTAGGTAATGACAGTGGCAGCCAGTGCTGCCCGCTCGCGACCATAGCGCTGGTAGATATATTGAATCACTTCTTCGCGGCGCTCGTGTTCAAAGTCGACGTCTATATCTGGCGGTTCGTTGCGTTCGGTGGAGATAAAGCGTTCAAATAATAATGAGATTTGGTCTGGATTCACTTCGGTGATAAACAGGCAATAACAGACCACGGAGTTGGCGGCGGAGCCGCGCCCTTGGCAGAGAATATGGCGACTGCGGGCAAAGGCGACGATATCGTGTACGGTGAGGAAATAACATTCGTATTGCAGTTCACCTATGATTTTAAGTTCGTAGTCAATTTGCTGGCGAACGGTTTTGGATAAGCCATTGGGCCAGCGTTTTTCTGCCCCCTGTTCGGTTAAAAAGCACAGCTGTTCAGCGGGGGTTAAATGCTGGGGCACCACTTCATCTGGGTATTCGTAGCGCAGTTCTTCTAAATTGAAATGGCATCGCTTAGCTATGCTAATGGTTTCGGCTAGGAGGGCAGCGGGATAAAGCTTCTCTAGATGGGGCAGGCTGCGCAGGCGTCGCTCAGCGTTGGGGAAGCGGCGTTCGCCCAGAGCCATAACGGAGCAGTTGTGGCGTATAGCGGTTAATGTGTCCTGCAGCGCCTGTCGTGCTTTACAATGCATATGCACATCACCACAGGCGACTAGAGGCACTTGCCACAGTGCGCCCAAATTGCGGTAGTAGTAATACTGATCAGCCTCGTTGCCATCAAGCAGGTGCTCTACACCAATCCAGAGTCGATTATCAAACCATTGGCAGAGTTTCTCACCGACCTCATGGTCCCGATCAAGATCCCCGCTGGGAAGCCAAATTAGTAAGATATGACGAAGGTTGTTACTCAGATCATGCCACTCCAGACGATACTCGCCCTTACTGCTGCGTCGGCGCGCTAGGGTAATCAATGCTGAGAGCTCGGCATAAGCCTGTCTGTTGGTGACCAGAGCAACAAGGCGCTGAGAGTCGAGCTGAAATTCACTGCCAATAATTAGTGGTAGACCGCAGTTCTGTGCGGCCACATGAGCTTTAACGACACCGGCTAACGAACACTCATCGGTAATAGCTAAGGCCTTGTATCCCAGCTCGAATGAAGCCTGTACTAATTCTTGAGGATGGGAAGCCCCGCGCAGAAACGTGAAGTTACTGACGCAATGAAGTTCTGCATAATTCATAGTGGTTCTGCTGTTAATGCTGTATATAAACACAGTATCAGGATTATAAATAAAAGACTAGCTAAGACTAGCTAAGACTAGCGCTTTTAATAGGGCAGTTATGTGATTTACCTATTTTGTTGCGCTTTGAATGGTGTACAAAAAAGATGCTGGTCAGGCGGCCTTGGAAAGAAACTTTATTTTATATAAATTTAATAGTGATATGGAGTGCCCAAATTTAGTCGCTTTTATAGGTGGGAATAGGTAATATTGAAAAAGTTGAACAATATTCAACATTATAAAGTATCTAGATAATAATAAAAGATTCAAAAAAGGGGACTAATAATCCCAAAATATGTACTTAACTGTAAGGGGAAATTAACTATGAATCGATTAGAGAGTATTAATAATTTCGCTTCCAAGTGTAGCAAAGCAATCATCCTACTCGCCTTCATTTCGGGCGCTCAGGTTGCTCAAACTCAAGGCAGTAATGTTTTGGAAGAAGTTATAGTCACCGCGCGCGGTGTCGAGGAGACCGTCAGGGATATCCCTGCTGCAATTACTGTAGTTAGCGAAGAGCGTATGAATAACCTCAGCATAACAACGTTTGAAGACATAGCCTCGACTACCCCAGGATTGGATATAATTCGGTCGGTCTCAGGTAGCGGTGCCGTTGTCAGCATGCGTGGAATCGCATCTAACGGAAACAGCATCGGTATTGCCCAATCCGTGTCCACTATTATGGATGGTGTCTACTACGAAAATGGTAGGGTCATTAACGAGGGGACGTTTGATGTTAAGCAGATCGCTATATTAAAAGGCCCCCAGGCTCTTTACTTCGGTAAGAATGCGACAGCCGGCGTAATAACATTTGAGACCAACGATCCGACTGAAGAATTTGAGGGTGTCACTAAGTTTGGCTATGAAATGAAAGAGCAAAGGTCCGCCTTCGAAGGTGTT
>Ga0222630_1001238_pt1 | contig 11582 bp, 8 predicted proteins | sample AntAcemetagenom3_FD_179842 | JGI IMG/M metagenome (GOLD analysis project Ga0222630, IMG submission 179842) | Saline water microbial communities from Ace Lake, Antarctica - #3 | ecosystem: Environmental > Aquatic > Non-marine Saline and Alkaline > Saline | place: Antarctica: Ace Lake | collected...
TTGCATGGATATTTTTCGTAAGACTGATTAATGCTTAACCATCACTCGTGAAAACTCTGCCCCATGAAAACCCCGCCCCCTATAGGCAAACTGCCGTCCTGTTCCAAACCAGCTTATTAGACGTTAGACTGATACCTAGGAATTTAGACATTCCGTGTTCAATTAATCGTCGATTCATGCACGCGGTAGCAGTGAAAAGGGTTCTCTATCGAAAGTATCCTGCCTGCTAGAAACTCACTCTAAAACCTAGAAACTCACTCCGAAAACCGTGACGGCGAAATATTGGTAATGAGACTACCTCCTAATATAAACGCAGATGATCAAGTCATACTCTTTGATGGAGTCTGTAAGCTTTGCAATGCTTGGAGTAATTTCATTATTCGCAACGACGACAAGCTTCAGCTTAAATTGTGCAGCGTGCAGTCTTTAGAAGGTCAGAAAATCCTTAAACACTTCAGCTTGCCTACAGACTATTTTGAAACCATGCTCTATGTTGAAGGCGATAAGATTTATCAAAAAAGCGATGCTTACCTAAAAATAGTCAATATTCTTGGCTATCCCTGGCGGTTGACATCCGTGTTTAAAATATTACCTAGAGGGCTCAGAGATTGGTTCTATGACCGTATTGCCCTAAACCGTTATACCCTGTTTGGAAGATATGACTATTGCCAGCTGCCAACAGCCGATCACGAAAAGAGATATATAAGTGAGCAGTAGAAATTCTGCCAGCTGGCAATAAACACAATGTAGTATAGCATTGTGTGTGCGCACCAATATAGTGCTGTGTGCGCGCCAGTATAGTGTCAAGAGACAGCTTATGTTTGAGGATTTACTTCACCTGATTTGTTAAGCCGCCGCGACACTGGGCGGCAGGTCCAGCGAGCTACACTGGTAGTAAATATTTACGTCCGCAACATGAACCGACATCAACAGAGCCAATATGCATCAAATCATCGTTTCAGATATTTTTGGCAGAACATCAGCATTAGAAAAAATTGCTGATGCGCTCCCAGGAGATGTCGACATCTTCGACCCCTATGAATCAAAGCATATGGCTTTTAGTAGTGAAGCTCAGGCCTATGCCCACTTCTCCTCTCAGATTGGTCTAGATGCCTACGCTGACATGTTATCAAAGAAGGTTTCTGCCCAAGTCAAGCAGCTCGCTTTGCTCGGATTTAGTGTAGGCGCATCAGCAATATGGAAAATATCTGAGCAAAGAGAACTGGAAAACGTTTCTGATGCTACCTGCTTCTACGGTTCACAAATTCGGGACCATATGCATATTACCCCAAGATTTCCCGTGCAATTAATCTTCCCTTCTTCTGAATCACACTTTTTGGTCTCCGAGCTCATTCACTCCCTTGAAGGAAAAGAATGCGTCGAAATTCACAGGGCAAAGTTTCTTCACGGCTTCATGAATGCCCACTCGGAGAATTTTGACCAGTATGGCTACGACCAATTTTTAAAAATACTGAAGTCTAAGCACTAAGAAGCAAAGCGAGGCCAGCCTAGTTTATTTATCTGTTGGTTTCGTTTTTAGGTAAAATTTCGCGATGAAACTTCTAAGTCACCAAGCCAATGAGTTAAGTCGACTAAGTCTTTGGCTATAAGATGAATGACTCCTTCGCTTTTCTGTACATGGCCAACCACGCCAAGCAGCATTGCCTGTCTCACTATTGGGCGTAGCTTCTCTCCTAAACTTGGCCATACCACTACATTTACAAAACCACTTTCATCTTCCAAGGTTAGAAAAGTAACCCCCGCTGCAGTCATGGGCCGCTGCCGTGAGGTGACTAGGCCGGTTACTTTTACATTGGCTTCATTGTTCAATAAATTCAAGTCGCTGGCGGTAGACACATGGTGTGCTTCTAGGTGACTGCGAAAAAGCGCAATAGGATGGCGCCTTAAGGTGAACCCCGATGCGGCATAGTCGCCAGAAATATTTTGACTCTCGCTTGCGATGGGCAACAAGACGTCCACACCGAAGTCATTATCGGCGAAGTCCTGATCTGTGAAAAAACTCAACGTCTGATTCTTTTTTCTCTCGCCTTCTTTATCACTGCCAGCGGCCTGCCAAAAGGCTCGATGGCGATCACCGCTTAAAGCTCTTAACGCATCAGCAGCGGCCAATGACTCCAAATCCTTTTTGTTGATTCCACTTCTGTACACCAAGTCTTGTATTGATTTGTAGGGATTCGCTTTGATTTTCTGTATGGATTTCTCTGTAGCACCTGATTTTTTTTCTACTCCTGTTTCTGCTATCTGTTCCGCTGCCGCCTCTTCCCTTGCTTCTACTACAGCCCGGGCACCTTCTTTGGAAAGCCCCTTTACCATGCAAAAACCTATGCGCAATTTCGGTTCAAGGGTTATCTGATCTGGCTGTCCTCGCTTTATAAAAGCCTTATCAAACTCCAAGCTACAGTCGTAAATACTTTCATTAATATCAACAGCGAGCACCACAACCCCGTGTGCACGCGCGTCTTTAATTAACTGTGCTGGCGCATAAAATCCCATGGGCTGGCTGTTGAGCAAGGCGCAGCAGAAAGCAACCGGATGATAGAGTTTCAGCCAAGAAGACACATAGGCAATTAACGCAAAGCTTGCAGAATGAGATTCTGGAAAACCATAGTCGCCAAAGCCTTTTATCTGGCTGAATAGCTTCTCTGCAAAGTCCAGCTCATAGCCGCGCTCTAGCATGCCGGTGACTAACTTGTTGTGATAAGGCTCCAAACCGCCTTTGCGTTTCCAAGCGGCCATTGCGCGCCGCAATTGATCGGCCTCGCCTCCGCTAAACCCTGCGGCAACCATTGACAGCTGCATCACTTGCTCTTGAAAAATAGGCACACCTAATGTTCGCCTTAAGGTTTCTTTCACTGCCTCGCTAGGGTAAATCACCACTTCCTTGCCGCTGCGTCTGTTTAGGTAGGGGTGAACCATATCCCCCTGAATAGGGCCGGGCCTGACTATTGCGATTTGTATAACCAAGTCGTAGTAGCACCTTGGTTTTAGTCTTGGCAACATACTCATTTGAGCGCGGGATTCTATTTGAAAAATACCCACGGTGTCTGCTCTACACATCATGTCATAAACTGCTGGGTCTTCTTTGGGAATCGTTTGCACGGTCAAAGGGGATTGGCTGTAGTCGCTAATAAGGTCCAGGCTTTTTCTAATAGCGGTGAGCATGCCCAGCGCCAGTACGTCTATTTTCAAAAGCCCTAATGATTCAAGGTCACCTTTCTCCCATTGGATAACAGTTCGGCCGGGCATTGATGCGTTTTCGATTGGCACCAAATGAGATAGCGGGCCTTCGCTGATAATGAAGCCCCCTACATGCTGGGATAGATGCCTAGGAAAACCCATGAGCAGTTTTGACAATGCGATAAGTTTTTTAATTTGCGGGTCGCTGTAGTCAACATTAGAATCACTAAGTTGCTCTTCTAGATTCTCGCCCCACCAGTAGATAGATTTAGCCAAGCGGTTTATCAACTCATCATCCATGCCTAATGTTTTACCTACATCCCTAATTGCACTACGTGATCGGTAGGTAATAACAGTAGCTGCGATGGCGGCACGATGACGGCCGTATTTTCTGTAGATATATTGAATGACTTCTTCGCGTCTAGCATTTTCAAAATCCACATCGATGTCTGGTGGCTCGTTGCGCTCTTTAGAAATAAAGCGTTCAAACAGTACTTCCACTCTTGCTGGATCGACTTCGGTAATGCCTAGGCAATAGCACACGGCCGAATTGGCAGCTGAACCCCGGCCCTGACAAAGTATGTGCTGGCTGCGGGCATAGTCCACCAGATCGTGAACCGTTAGAAAATAATGTTCATAGCCCAGCTCTTTAATCAGAGCTAATTCATGTTCGATGATATTACGTACTTTAGGTTCGGCACCGCCAGGCCAGCGCCAACGAATCCCTTCCTCAGTTAGTTCTCGAAGCCAGCCGTGGGCCGTATACTCTTTAGGCACTAACTCTCTGGGGTATTCATAGCGCAGCTCATCCAAAACAAAATTGCAGCACTGACTTATATGCATCGTTTGCGCCATGAGCTTAGATGGGTAAAGCTTGCTTAGGTGCTCGTAGTTTCTTAAATGCCTTTGGCCATTACTTTGAGCCTCGAAGCCTAGTTCATCAAACTGCCTGCCTAAGCGAATCGCTGTAATCGTGTCTTGCAATATACGGCGCATGGGGTGATGCATATAAACGCCGCCAACGGCACAAAGAGGGATAGAAAACTGCTCTCCAAGGGCCTGCAGCTGAGCGAGTTTTTGGCGATCATCACCTCGTAGTAATAGTTGAACTCCTATCCACAGCTGGCTAGCAAAAACCCTTTGAAGCCACACTGCCTGGCAGGCGACTTGCTCGGGCTGCTGCAACAAATTGGGAACCCAGATCACAATGCAATCTATGCTGAGATTCTGCTCCAGCATTTTGCGGTCAATTTTATATTCGCCTTTTACGGTTTCTCGGCGAGCACAGCTAATAAGGTGACTTAACTCACCGTAGCCTTTGCGGTTACAAGCCAGGACCACTAAATGGCAGCTGCTATCTTGTTCTGGGTTGCTTTGTGTTGACTGCTTTTTAGCTTCACTTTGGTTTTCTTTTCCTTGGCCTCTCTCATTGCTCTTGCCTAAGCCCTCACCTGCACTGTTTTGCGTGTTCTGATTTCTATCCAGGATGAATTCGCTGCCAATAATGAGCTTTATGGCTTTGTCTTTGGCTGCCACATGCGCACGCACTATGCCGGACAGAGAGCATTCATCAGTTATCGCGATTGCCTGATAGCCAAGTTTGTATGCCCTATTAACTAATTCTTCCGGGAATGAAGCTCCTCTTAGGAAGGTAAAGTTCGAAATGCAGTGCAGCTCTGCATAGGGGTTTTTAGCAGGCACATTGGCGGGCGCCGACCCTTCTTGATAGGAGTCAGAGTCCTTTGCTGCTGAGATTTTGGCTTCAGCTGCTGCCTTGCTTACTGGTTTGAATGGGGGATTTGGAGGCATGATAATAGTCAAATATACTGTATATATATACAGTAGTTTCTGCTTCCAAAAATGTCAACACTATCTAACTCTCCTTAACAAATGGCTGGAAAAAGCAGCGCTATTTCGGGTACTGTAAATTCTCAACCGACCAGCCTGTTAACTAATCCTTGGCGGATCCTTTATGCCTTATTCGCGAACGCTGCTGCCCGTCCTAATTGCTTTTTTAATACCTGCCTGTGGCACCCCACAAGAAACATCAACCCAGACCTACGATCTCATCATTAAAAACGGTCAAATCTACGATGGTAATGGGGGTACACCTTATATTGCTGACATCGCTATTATCGGCGATCGCATCGCTGGCATAGGCGGCCTAAGCAACACGGGTGAAGTGGCTGCGTTCAAAGAAAGCGAAGCCAAGGAAGTTATCGATGCACAGGGGTTGGCAGTGGCACCGGGGTTTATCAATATGCTCAGCTGGGCAACCTCATCGCTAATTAAAGACGGCCGCAGTCAAAGCGATATCCGCCAAGGGGTTACCTTAGAAGTATTTGGTGAAGGCAACTCAGAAGGGCCACTTAATGATGTCATGAAGGCTCAGTTAAACGCCGATGAAGAATACGGTGACACTGCCATTGGCTGGACCACCCTGAATGAATATCTAGAGTTTCTCACCACGAAAGGTATCTCACCCAATGTGGCTTCTTTTATCGGCGCCACCACAGTTCGCGTCCACGAGCTTGGCTACGAGGATCGAGCGCCCAACCCCGAAGAACTAGAACGAATGCAAGACTTAGTCCGTCAGGCAATGGAAGACGGTGCGCTTGGGCTAGGCTCATCGTTAATCTATGCGCCGGCTTTTTACGCCAAGACTGACGAGCTGATCGCGCTGGCAAAAGTAGTTGGAGAATATGACGGTATGTATATTTCCCATCTGCGTAGCGAAGGTAATCGCCTACTTGAAGCCGTTGATGAGCTCATCACTATCGCAAGGGAAGGCGACGTGGCCGGAGAAATTTACCACCTTAAAATGGGCGGCCAAAGTAACTGGGATAAATTTGATGCAGTGGTAGAGAAAGTCGAATCTGCTCAGGCGGAAGGCTTAGCCATAACCGCTGATATTTATACCTACACCGCCGGCTCCACCGGCTTAGATGCAGGCATGCCTCCCTGGGTTCAAGAGGGCGGCTATGGCGCTTGGGCAGAACGTTTACAAAATCCTGCGATTCGAGAACAGGTCTTAACCGAAATGACGACTCCCACCAATGACTGGGAGAACCTCGCATTGGCTGCCGGCCCGGAAGGCACGCTGCTAGTTGGCTTTCGCAATCCGGCACTGCGCCGGTACATCGGCATGACTTTGGCTGAAGTCGCAGCGCAGCGGGAAAAGTCTGCCGCTGACACTGCCATCGATTTGGTTGTTGAAGATGGCAGCCGGGTTCAGGTGGTTTACTTTTTAATGTCCCAGGAGAACGTCGCAAAAGGCATCGCCTTGCCCTGGGTTAGCTTTGCGTCTGACGCGCAGTCTCTTGCTAGTGAAGGTGAGTTTCTTGAACAAAGCACACATCCCCGCGCCTATGGCAATTTCGCCAGAGTGCTGGGTAAATATGTTCGCGATGAGAAAGTTATTACCTTAGCCGATGCCATTCGAAAATTGACTAAGTTGCCGGCTACAAATTTGAAGATTCGAGATAGAGGAGAGCTCAAGCAAGGAAACTATGCTGATATAGTTATATTTGATCCCTCTAAAGTCCAAGATCATGCAACCTTTCAAGATCCCCATCAATATTCCACCGGCATGCAACACGTATTAGTTAACGGTGTACCGGTTCTTAAAGACGGTGAACACACCGGGGCATTGCCAGGAAAAGTGGTGCGCGGTCCCGGATGGACAGGCTGGAGTGACTAGCTTGAGCGACCAAACAGAACAATTCAATAGAATGAATAAATAATTCACGTCGTCTTAAAGCTGTCGGATTTCAAGACATAAAAAAGCCGGGCAATGCCCCGGCCTTTTTGTTTATGCTTCAGCTGTTTGTACTTGTAGTTTTATTTGTCAAAAGGATCCTACGTAATTACTCCGCCAGCAAACAGCTATTGATTATCTCGCCCCTGACTCAGCAGCCCTAGTTTCTTGCGCTCGCTCACCGCGCAGAATATTCACCATGCCGTAGTTACCTTCATGGCAAGCATACTCATAAAGCTGGCCAGCAACTTTTGTCATAGGAACAATGGCAGTGAACTTATCAGTGAATGTAGTTAAATCTTCGAGAGTCCATTCATAGTTAACCGTAAGTGGATCAACACGTGTGAACCGCTCCGTGAGAATCTTGTCTTGTGAGGTGCCGAAGGCGCTAAAACTTTGAGTCATGCCATTAAAGTTTTTAGTCACAACAACTAAGGTGTCGCCATCCCAATAACCCTTAGAATCGCCAGACCATAAACCAATCTCTTCGCTAATATGACCTTGATCGACTGGCGCAATCGGCACGATACGCGCGTCGTGAATCATCTCCACCACAATCACAGCATGGTCCTTATTCTGCACAATCTGCACGTTGTTGTTGTAAAGGCTCGGCATGAAGGGAGGCCCTGCATTAAAACCAACGATGCAGCGCTCCGACAAACCCCGATCCTCCGGACCGTCTTTAGAAATGCCACCCACGGTGTAACGTACTGGACGAGTGCCAGGCACATCGTCACCAAGACCGCCAAATTGAACCAGCGCACCCTCAACTCGGCCAGGCATTCTGCCATCTTTTGGATAAATGATATGAGAAGTGCGAATCTGGTCGGTAATACCTGCACTTTCAACCCAGAAGTCATTGTAGCCGCCGGGACTGCCCTCAGTTGAGGCTACCGCCTGATCGGATGACGCATCGGCTTCTGCGAGTCGTGCCTGCATGGATGCAATTTCATCAGTGGTCATAAATTCGCGCTCGCCGAACTGTGCTGGGCGCTGCATAGGCACGTTGGATGAAAAGTTCCAAACGCCGTTAAGGTCTGGATCGCCCCACTCGGTGCGGGGTGCTATGTAGGCACCTTGGGCGAATGTCGATGTAGCAAAGCTCGCCGTTATCGCAAGCGCCAGCAAGGTCAGTGTGTTTTTCATGGTTTTTCCTTTAAATTGAACCTATCTCTGCCAACCAAGGTAGAGATTTTGCCGCTCTCGTGCAAGCAATCTCATAGCAACAACGGGTAATTCCGGCGCATTTAACTGGCAATGTGTTGATGGACATCCACCGCAAGGCCTCCTATGCTAGTCGCAGAGATTAACAGCCTCTGCCCGCATTAGCATTATAGATAAAGGCGACCAAAGGAGTTTGTGATGAAGAAAAAGCGATTGTTTAGAGAAGAAGTCAAAGACCGTCATACCAGCCACTGGGATATGGATATGATGAGCAGAGAGGAATTAGAAGCCATGATGGCGGGCTCAAAAAAAAGTGACGCCGTTGATACTAAGAAACAAGACTCTCCAAAAGAGACCAACCAACAAGACTCTCTAAAAGAGACCAAGTCTGACACCTGAGCGCTAGCGCTTAGATTTGGATTAGGCTGCAAGCAGCAGCTGCCCAAGAGTTTCAAAGAACACTCATAAAATGGGGGTATAGATCGGCTCAACGCTGCCTCTAGCAAGTTGCTACCCACTTACTTTAACTTGATCTTTCCTTGAGCTGAGCTCAATGGGGGCGCACGTTTTAATAACAGCAGATAATCTGGCTATTTTATTATTCTATCGGTGCCCTCTTCCATTCTGTTCATTTTCCGCCCCTGTCATCTCTACCCCTCTTATCTCTATCATTTCACCCCCTATCATCCTCATTTTTATCAGCTTCACGTCGACTATTCACTTGCTTTAATGTCTGCAGCTTATGACCTTAAACCTAGCCACAAGAATCAGCCCCGAGCTTAAGGTCCTTGCTGGCTATAGCACGGACAATAAAGCGATAACAACAACGCTGCAGATCAATTTATCGTAGGCCAATCCCCTCAAATCCCGATGTTTTAGCGCGGGGTATTTCTTATACTCTGGGCAAGCTATTATCTCGACTCTTGATATTTATGGTTGTAAATTTATATCAATGACGCCCATGACACGAATAGTCACAAGCCGGCACGAAAGACAGTGTTAATGTACCGAATCAATTAAGTCTTTAAAGTCACAAAAACTAGAAACAATTTTGGAGAGAGCCTATGCAAAACTTTTCCCTGCTTAGAAAAGGTCTAACTACCCTTCTAGCAACCAGTATCAGCGTAATCGCATTTAATGCCACTGCAGACTCCTGGCCAATTCAAGAAGCTGGCGCTAAGCCAGCTGGCTTTACAGAAGAGGGCATTCAACGTTTGGACGCGGCAATGAATAAGGTTGTGGCTGACCAAGATGTTGCCGGTATGGTTTGGATTCTTGCTAAAGATGGTGAAGTGGCAACTTTTGATAAAGCCGGTCTGTCACGCATTGATGACCAATCACCTATGGAGATGGATTCATTGTTTAGAATCTACTCGATGACAAAACCGGTAACCGGTGTTGCGTTGATGATGCTTCACGAACAAGGTCTTTGGAATTTTGACGATCCTGTTAGCAAATATGTTCCAGAATTTGCCAATCTGAAAGTTATGACAAGCTATGACGAAGACGGCAAAATGGTACTAGAGACACCTGAAAAGCCTCCCACAATGCGTCAGCTTTTAAACCACTCTGCCGGCTTTGGCTATGGCCTAGGTGGCACTGATCCGGTAAACGAAGCATTTAGAAACACCCAAGTGTTAGCATCAGATGACTTGGATACGCTGATCGAAAGAGTTGCAGATATCCCCTTGATGTTTGAACCAGGCGAAGCTTGGTACTACTCTGTAGCTGTCGATATTCAAGGCTACATTGTTCAAAAAATCACTGGCATGAGTTTTGGCGAATACATAGAAAAGAACATCTTTCTTCCTCTTGACATGACCGATACTCGTTTCTTTGTTAAACCTGAAGACAAACCTAGATTTGCTGAAGTGCACAACTGGGATGAAGAGCGTCAGCATTTAGTTCAGCGCCCTCACCGAACTGACCGGCCCAGCTATCTGGACCCTGACCGTTTGGAGTCTGGTGGTGGCGGTCTAGTTTCTTCAACACACGACTACGCGCGCTTTCTTCAAATGCTAGTTAACGAAGGTGAACTCGACGGTGCTCGAATCATTTCTCCTGAGTCGGTTCGTATAATGCGAACTAATAGTCTGCGGGATGAATTAAATCTTCGCGGCAGCCCAACAAGCGAAGGACAGGCCGGCCAAGGTTTTGGTGTGGATTTCGCTGTAATTGTTGACCCAAAGAAAGCAGAGACTCCACAAGGCGCGGGCACATATTACTGGGGCGGCGCTGCAGGTACTTGGTTCTGGGTTGATCCTACTGAAGACTTGTTTTTTATCGGCATGATTCAAGCTCAAGGTGCAAAAAGGCCTGATGCTGCTGATTTGCGAACTCTGTCTAGAGACATCGTTTATGCCAGTTTGGCTGAGTAGACTCACGCTTTGAGGGTATCGGAACACTTACTTCGACATCTTCAGTTTAGCCATTTAATTTAGGGCCAAAATTTAGACGCCTAGACCAATTAATAAAAAAGGGGCCAAACACCCCTTTTTTATTTCCTATGATTTAACTCTCGTTTAAAGACTTAGTCTGGACGCGGAATTTCTAGATCCTTAGGCACAGCATAACCTCGCTGCACAGCAGGTCTATCGGCTATGCGCAGATACCAATTCTTTAAATATGGAAAGTCGTTCAACTCCATCTCCTGCCACTCGTATCGGGATATCCATGGCCAAGTAGCAATGTCCGCTATGGAATAGTCTTCACCAAGATAGCGGCTAGTCTTTAGGCGCTCATTAAGAACACCATATAGGCGATGAGTTTCTGCACTATAGCGTTCTTCGGCATAGCTTGATTTGCCGGCATTGAATTTCAGAAAATGGTGAGCCTGGCCCAGCATGGGTCCTACTCCGCCCATCTGCAGCATCAACCATTCAATCTCCTGCCAGTACTTCGGCCCCATAGGGCTAATCAGTTTGCCGCTCTTGTGTGCGAGATACATAAGTATCGCACCTGACTCCATTAATTGAATTCCGTTGTTATGATCAACAATGGCCGGTATTTTATTATTTGGACTAATCATCAAGAATTCTGGCTTATGCTGATCTCCATTAGTTATATCGATAGGGCAGACCTGATAGGCCATGCCAACCTCCTCCAACATGATGGAAACTTTGCGGCCATTGGGCGTACTCCAAGTATACAAATCAATGTTTTTGGCGGTCATTTAACAATCCTCTGTTATCAGGGTCACTGCCAATCATGTTGCGGGCAGATCGACAATTTTATAGTAAGTATAATCGCTGACCCATGAGCATGAGCATGAGCATGAGCATGAGCATGAGCATGAGCTTGTGCGCCGCAAGGCAATAAAAGTAAACTACATCTTTTGATGGCAAACTCTACCAGCAGTTTAAATTAAAATTACGGTGACTCACGTTGACTCAGGCGCTAACCATGGGAATATTCAATCAATTACTGTTTTCAATCACGCTTGCCAGCTTGAGCGCATGTCAAT
>Ga0222630_1001255_pt1 | contig 11464 bp, 10 predicted proteins | sample AntAcemetagenom3_FD_179842 | JGI IMG/M metagenome (GOLD analysis project Ga0222630, IMG submission 179842) | Saline water microbial communities from Ace Lake, Antarctica - #3 | ecosystem: Environmental > Aquatic > Non-marine Saline and Alkaline > Saline | place: Antarctica: Ace Lake | collected...
ACAAAAGCAGCCACGTCCACGTCCCAGAATGAGATTATGAGACATCACCCGACTCATAATTAGTTGCGTTGCAGTTACAGGTACAGATTCCTGTGGCTCATCGGATTTAGAGCCAAAATTGGTGTAATTAGTAGGTTCCTCGTGATGCAGTGCGTAATTGGCAGTGCAATGCAGTTGCAATTCGGTTTGATAACGTCTACACCCCCTTGCATCAGCCAACAAAAGGTCCATGACTTCGATTTGGAAATCTCCTAGCGAAACCCCACGAAGCAACAGGTCTACATTCTAGGCCAAGAAATTTATTTTGACTCCTCGAAGAGACCGTAGGCAGTTAACAACTGCTTGAAATGGTCAAATCGGAGTGGTTTTGTCAGGACTTCGTCACAACCTGCGCGCTGAAATTCCGCGACATCTTCAGAGAGCGCATTTCCTGTCAGACCAAAAATACGCGTTCCAGACCATCCGTCTACGGCATCGTTGCGCCGAATCGCTGCGGCTGCTTCCATGCCATTCATGTGAGGCATAACATTGTCCATGAGCACGAGGCTATAATGTTTAGCACCGCACATGGTCACGGCCTCCGCGCCGTCGCAGGCTTCGTCGCAAACGAAACCAAGCTGCTGCACGCAACGTTTGATCATTTTGCGGTTCATAGTTACATCGTCCACAATGAGCACTGTAGCACTGGCGGGGTCAGCAACAACTTTAGATGATGTCGCAAGTGCTACCTTAGCCCCATTTCCCGACTTTTCATCAGTGAGATTATTTGCGGTAGAACCCCGGGCCATAGACCGCTGAAGTCCACTATTTGAGCCAGTAGGACTGACATCATCAGCACCTTTGCTTCGGAGAAATTGATTAGGCCGCACGCTGCCAGCACATTCACTTCTGCTCTGACTGTTAGGGCGTGGGGTTGCAGATCCAGGAGCCGCAACTGGCAATGTCACTGTGAAGAAGAAAGTGGAACCTTGGCCAGGCCGCGAACGTAACCCAATGGAGCCGCCCATGAGATGGATCATATGCTTGCAAATGCTCAGCCCTAAACCAGAGCCGCGGCCACTTTGCAAGTCACCAGTTCGAATCTGCGAAAACGCTTGGAAAAGCTTCCGTTGGTCTTCGGGAGCGATGCCGATGCCTGTGTCAGTCACACTGAATTCCACCGTAGCCATAGATCCTGGTTGCACGGCTGCTGTATCTACCTCATCGTCACCCAAGACAGGTGGAACTGACGTGGATGCGTTGCCTAAGTTTGCTGCTGCTGCGGATGATGGCGACGTCGCTGGGCTCTCATTGGCCGCCAAGTTGTTGGGCGGTGCCAAACCTATAAGCCGCGACCGCAGAGTAATATCACCGCCCTCGCCAGTGAATTTGATTGCATTGGAGATGAAATTGTTCAAGACTTGACGAAGGCGCAATGCATCGCCTACAAGTTCAGGCGGAACACGTGAGTCACTTTCTTGTTCCAACTTCAAAGATTTGGACTGCACGATAGCTTCAAAACCAGAAGTCACCGCTCGCATGAACTCGTTAATCGCAAATGGTCCTGGCACAAGTTCAACTTTGCCTTCTTCAATCTTTTGATACGAGAGCACGTCATTTAGTGTTTCCGACATGGTATTGACTGCTTCGTCCATACAAGACACCACGAATGAAGTTTCCGGTTCCAAGGGGCTGCCTTGTTGAATGGAATCAATTCCAAGCCGGATGGTGTTGAGAGGCACCCGGACTTCGTGAAATACATACCGAAGGAAGTGTCGTTGCGCATCATTGGCAGACTCCTTGAGTTTGAGTTCTGCGCGCACTTCTTCTTCTTGGCTGAAATGCCACAAGTGCGCTTCCGATAGTACGTTGGCGAATAAAAATTTAGCCAGCAGATCCACAATGCAGTTCGCGACGTCTTCGTGGGTGGATGTAAACCACGGAGGGTGAAATATAGAAATGAAGTAAATGACCACGTAAAGCGACCATGTGATTGAAGCCCAGAGAGTGAAAAGTAATGCTTGGGCTGGGGCAGTCGTTGCAGCTGTGCTAAAAGGTTGCCTAGTCGCGCGCCGTTTCAGAACGCGAAACAAGTCCACATAGCATACCACTCCGAGCAGCAACAGAAACAGCTGAAGCTTTTGGGCTCCACTCGACCGTGCTAGTGCAGTAGGAGACCACCATACATTGTCATTTGGACCGGACACACCGCGATGCTTCCAATGCCCTTCGTTAACGAAAGCAGCGCTCGTGTAATTGCTGCTACTACAAAAACTATAACTACTAATGCTAGAATTACTGGCCTCGCCGACACCGTCGCCTACATCCGAGCCCTCAAGCCACGGGCATTCACCATCTTGCAAAGGCCCCCATAGTTGACAAGTGAAAGTTGAAGCAAACCCAAGCACGGCAGCGATGACGAGGGGCGAAGTCGAGCGAGCGAGGTCGAACCACGAGGGGCAGTCAAGAGCGTTCATGACTACCGCGAGCAAAAATACCATCGAAAGCCATTCGGCAAAACGAGCCGCCTGTGAGGTATAGATTTTCATTGGTAGAGCAAAGGATTAAAAGCGCTGGTTAATGAAATCATCGGACGAAAAATAAAAATTGAATAAACAAATCGGTTGTGTAAAGGAAATGAACGAGTGAACACGTTATAGGTCAAATGCGCGCTTTCATCTTAAGTTCTTTGTCACTTGCACGCACATGCATTCTTCGGCCGAAGCATGAATCATACACTGGCCCTATCCCGTAAGCCATGAGCCAGTGCGCGTGCGCGGCCACTAAATTGATGAGCGTCACGCAAATCAGGACAGACGTTTGCGACGACCCGCGTCGCATGAAAGCTAGAGTGCCCAAGTTGCGCGCTGCTGACGCTAGAAAGGCTACAGCGCACAGCTCTGCCACCCACGCGAAATAAGGGTCTATGGTGGCGCTGTACTTGGCGTCGTGCAGCGGCAGAGTTACACCAGATGCGCGCGCGTGTTCCGAGGGGATCCATTGGGCCTGAACTAATGTTAGCGTGCCCACGTAGATTAGCACCGCCACAATACATGCCGGTACCCACACGTCCGGCAAAAAATCACGGCATGCCGGAGAAATATCTTCACTATCGCCAAAATATTCGGCGCCGCCAACCATCACGCACTCGAATGCTTCGTTGCTCGCCTCCAAATCTACAGCCGAGGCCACGCTCCGTTGCGGCGGTGGTAGAGCAGGTGAGGATGCGACAGGAGAAGCGTTTTCGGCCATAGGCACGGCTACGCCCCAGTGTCGGTCTAATTCGGCGCTTTTGCTAGCACTGCCAGGTTCCAGACGATATTCTCTGGGAGCTGATCCTGCGCTGTCTTCTTGTGAGGGTTCTGGGATCGCACGCGGTCGTTTTCCGGGACCCAATGCCTCCGTGGCCTGTAAAAAAAACACAACCGCCGCCAAAATGATGCAGCATAGCAATACGCATAAGATACTAGACGACAACATTGTCAAAATGCGCAGTTCGAGAAACATGGAAGGGCAGAAAGATTAGCGCGCCCGTTGGCGGACTTCAAATACGAAAGTTAAAAAGGGCCCCAAGCCATGTGAACAAACAAGCATAGCTATTCTACTCGTATCGTGAGGAAACAGCGTCAGAATAATGTAGCCATGCACCTCTGGTGCTGCTCGCTTAGAAGAACCAGCACGAGCCGCATGAATGCTCGACATCTCTGGTGCTTAAGAACGGAACGACCGCTGAAGCAAATCTAATGGAGCGAGTTTCTTTTTCAGTGAGTTCAATTAAGTATACAAAAAAGTAGTTTGTGATGACTGAAGTGGGTATACCAACTGCTGTTGCAGTGCAGTTGTATTCAGAGCAGCTTTCAAGTCTGATTGGCTGGTTATTAAACACCAAATGATTACAGACATTGATGATGTCATCGTACGTCTTCGGTCAGCTTATTACTGATTACTCAATGACGTGGGATAACAACAGTCATCATGAAGGGAGGTCTCTAAAGCTTATTGGACTCAAAGTTAATCTGATCTATCCCATCTACTTCCCACGAACGGTTAAGCTTCGGGGCTTGTCAAAAGGAATAACCACTTCCTAGAGTTTGCCTTCAGTCAAATGCTTCGTCAACTTCTCTCAGTCGTTGCTCTCGCGACGCTTCCTTCATCGACTGCGTTTGGAATCCCGGCGCGTAATGTAGGCAGACGCTTAGCAGCACGCACAATGCCGACACAGCAATTGAACATAAAGCCACACACTATTCAAGCTGTACAGGACAATGGCCAAGATATGGGAGAACTATTTGGAGGTTTTACGGCTAAGCAGCGGCTTCGGGAGGAAATTGAATCGCCCTTTCGCAAGGTGTTGAGAGAAATTCTTTTTGACCATCCCGTGTTCTAAACAGGCTACCAGAAACTCGTTCATGTAACCATAATTACATTGCTCAATTCGAGTAGGTACGAATTTTCTTCTTTGGGTTTTCGACGGCCTCTGCGCTGCTAGCTCTCTACTTTTCAACCATCAATGCTGGCAAAGTGAGTGTCTAGGAAATCATCTCCATGAGCTTCGCATGCTTTTACAATTCATTGGTGCAAGTAGACCAGATGCCATCTTGTTTAATTTCCTGTTATCTTTCTAAATGCATATGTACATCCTAGGCCTATGTTGGTGGGTGGCCAGACGCGCCACCTCTGGACGATGCTCTACAATCATGCGCCATCAACGTCATCGCAGCTATTGTAAGTCCAGTGCCTGCTACAGTAACTTCGCCGCTTGTGCTTGGCACAAATGATAGGTTTGATACGCCAATTCAGATTACCTTTCTTTTGTTGTAGCGGCTTATCAACCCATACCAACTACGACACCAAGACTTAAATCCCATCATAACCCCAATACACCTATGGTACTAGTATATGGTATAATATGTGGTATCATTTACCATATCCGCCATCTCATCGGTCAAAGTGACGACTTCAAGCTTTTTACTTTATCTAGCATTTCATGTCTTGAGTCGCGATGACTTTTCCAATTGATTCACTCACTTTCATACTTTTCCCCTTGCGTTTTCCTTGCCGCTTTCTTTCAGGTCTGTGCGGCTATCACCTACCGAGACTACGACGCTACTCAGCAGTCCTTAAAGCGCATCGCGCAAGGCGGGAGGTTGGCGAGCCTCGTCGTGTCCCCCGCTGCCGACTACCCGGTGAAGCGAGCGACCCTGGCGGACTACCGCCGTGGCTCTCGGGTGGGTTTTTACTTTGAAAAACAAAGTGCTGCGCGCTGTCCTCCTGCAAAAGTAATATGACAGCGGGTCGTTTTCTTGCGCCGACTTGCTTGCAAACTCGAGCTGTGATGTTTCCCTTCTCTTTGATTTTCATAGGTTTTGATGGCTTGCGGTGACGCGAACTTCATCTCAAATCTTGCAAGGTGCTCCACTCTTCGCCTTCCGTTAACTTTTCCTCCTCGTCATACTTGAATACTTCAATACCACGAATGACGTATCTATGAAAAACTCTTCAAACATAACCCTCTTCTCTTCTCTCTTTCTCTCTCTCTCTCTCTCTCTCCCTTCGGTGCGTTCACTCCAATTGCAACCCTCTTCCTCAGGTCATTGAGCGCTGACCAACTCGCTGACGACAACACTTTGCCCCAGCAGCTCGCGGCGTGCGACCTCCTCATCGTGCCGGTGCTTCTGGAGCCGTCCACGTCGTCAGCGGGTCAAGCATCCGTGGGCGACACGCGCGCGGCGTGGGCATCCACTGAGGCCGGGCCCGAAGACCGAAACTTTGACCTGAGCCGCGCCGAGCCGGTAGTTACCGTACCGTACTGAAGGCGGAAGCCTACTGTTGTACTATGCAGTGGCAGCCAAGTCAAGAAGAAACATGAAAAGACTCGAGAAAGTTGTACTTACCATGTAGTAGGCTAGAGATTTGCGAAAGTGAAAGCAACGTCTGCGAAGTGCGCAGAAGCATCTAGTGCAACGAGAACGTAAATGAGAGAGCTGATTTCACCTCTTTCAACCGGACGTGTTCCCTTTGCTTACTTTGTAGGTTGTGGCCTTTCCAATTGGGCAGTCAGCTTGGGACGAATATCTCGAATCTGAGGTTCGTCCAAAGGCAATTACCTTTTTACACTCCGTAGTTGCTTCAGGTCACTTCGTTGCTGCTAAGAGACGCCATCAGATGACACCACTAACCTGAACTCATTCTCTTTTTCCTCCTGCTGATTTGCTATGTTTAGCTCGAACAAGCAACGAAGCAGGGCATCGACCCTTCTGGCAAGGGCCTGGTGGTCGTGGTCAAAAAGAACGGCCGGATTCTCCGCCGCATTACTGGGCAGCCGCCGTGGCGCGAGCTGATTGGCACCATGGACGTGATGGACGGTAATAAGTTCGGCATGCCGGGGGACTCGGCCAAGTATGCCGACGGCAAAAAAGTGTCCAAGTAATACAAACACGGGCGAGGGGTTAATTCGGGTCCTATGAGTATAGACGGGTGCAGACAAGTCCATTAATCTAAATAACATGGCATAGAAACTTCGATACGACTCGATGCACCTTGGTTTGTTTATAACTTTCAAGTCCGAGAACAATAAAAGCCCGAAATTTTAACAAAAAGCATTTCGGGATTTACGCAGAAAGAGAGATGGACATATGCCGGTTGCCATAATCCATCAAGGGTATTCTATTTATGGTTTCAAATAGAAATTCTCTTCCTGCCTGGTAACCTTCTGATTGCGGCCCTTCGGGGCCTGTGTCAAATAACGCTCAAGTTTAAGGGACTTCGTTGTGGCCCTAAGAGCTCAGTGGCAATGGAACTTCGTGTTCCGCACGTCACGAGCTACGCTCGCGCGCCTTCCTCTTTATTGTTTCTGCGGAGTGCGCGCTACCCACATATGCCTCGCTTTTTACAATTTTTGCGAGAATTATGGCCAATGCCCCTCCCCCTCATGAGTCACTCCGCACTTGCTTTGTTTGCGCAACGCATGCGCATTCTCACTTCTGCCCGCAGCATTGGCTTCTGTGTCATTTGGGTTTGTATTAGTTCGAGTTCGAGTTCGAGCTCAGTGGCCCTCTCCTCTATAAATGTGGAAACTACTCTAGGGCCCAGGGTCTCAGGGGCCGTATGAAAATAAACGAATAACGCAGAACGAAGAATCGAGCAGTTTCTAGAGCGAATTTGCAAGCGCATTTGCAGATTTGCAGCTCAAGTGCATTCTTTTTGCGCCTCGCTGTGACTATTGTGCACTTGTTTTTCCTTGATTTTGGGAGAGTGCTAAATAAACTAGACTAGAGGCAGTGAATGGGGTAAAGCTCAAGTCGGAACACCGTGACGAATCAAGTGCTATAGCCCCGCAGTGTGCTAGGGTTGCTCGTCGGTCCCGTTGGTGCTCATTGTCTTGGCTAATCTCCCCTGTAGCCATCCTGTGTGCTCCCTGTGCTTTTCTTGTTTCTTGCTCTGGTGCTCTTCGCTCGTTTATGTTGGTTGACGTGTTGACGCGTCCACCACTTGGAAATAGATACGCACTCCTACTTCTAATACGCCCTACGTGAATCTTCATCTCATAGAAAGCACAGCCCACGTTCGATACAATGGCTCTACGACACATTACCAAGATTTCTGACTTGAATCGCCAGGAAATCTCGTCCTTGATGGCCATGGCAATGGACATGAAAGCGAATCCTGCAAACTACCACGACGCGTTGAAGCGCAAGACGCTGCTCATGCTCTTCGAAAAGCCCAGCCTCCGCACGCGCGTGAGTCTCGAAACCGGCATGACTCAAATGGGCGGGCACGGCATCGCATACATGACAGGCGACTCGCCCATCGGCCAAAAAGAAACCTACGAAGACACGGGCGCGGTGCTATCGCGCATGGTTGACGCCGTGACTGCACGGGTCAAGTCGCGGTCCCAAATCCTAGGCCTCAGCGCCAATTCTACCATTCCCGTGGTCAACGCACTTGATGACTATGCGCACCCTATGCAAATGCTTGCTGACATTCAGGTGGCCGCTAGTCTCTTGCTCTCTGGGTAGTGTGGGTTTGTGTACTGGCCTTGAGTGAATGCTTTGCACTTATGTTTCAGGTCATATATTCATCAAATTATGCATGAATTCAAGTATTGCTTTACTGATACTTCTCTGAAGTTATTCGTATGTACTGACAGCATTTCTGTACGACTGAATTTGATGAATTACTCTTCCTTCAAACATCTATTCGCGTTTCATAGATAAGTTGGAAACAATGATTTGGATGTATTCATCCTTTTGTTTTGATGCAGGTCATGATGGAGCACAGCGGTGGGCAAGATTTGAACGGCGCGACCCTGGCCTTTGTAGGTGACTGTTGCAACAACGTGACTTACGACTTGATGCGCGCTGGAACTATCATGGGCATGAACGTCAAGGTGGTGTTGGCTGAAGTCCTGTGTGCCACACGTAGACTCATCTTCTTTGATATGATATGATGTATGGGCAGATATTGGCAGTGCATGCATTTTGCATGTCTCAAGTCCTCCTGCCATAGTACTTATGCACACACATATTTTAGCAACTTTTTCGACGCTCGGTTCCACTCTTGGGGGGAATAGGTAAGCGGGCCGGCAGGTGCTGCCTACCAGCCTGAAGCCTCGGTGCTCGAAGAGTGCGCGCAACTTCAAGGCGTGGCGGGTGCTGGTTCTGCGTCAGTAGTGGCCTCAGCCGAAGAAGCCGTTCAGGGTGCGGACTTCGTATACGCCGACTCCTGGATGAGCTACGGTAAAAGGACTGGACTAATTCATCGTTCATTGCATAAACACTGATGTCAAATCAACGAATCCATCCCACGAGACAGTGCTGACTTCTATATCGCCCCTGATGCTTTTTCTTTTTTTCTAGCCTAAATTATTGTACTCGTCTGCGTGCTTGCATTTCACGTCGACGGGCTTCACGCAGGCGTAAAAGGCGCAGAGCGACAGGAACGGCTCACTGCACTCGGGCCGTTCCAAGTGACGTCATCGCTTATGGCAAAAGCAGCAAGCGGCAGCAAATTTATGAACTGCTTACCAGCCATGCGCGGAGAAGAGCAAACGGCCGAAGTCATTGACGGCCCGTCGTCGATTGTGTTCGACCAAGCTGAAAATCGCCTTCATGCCCAAAAGGCCCTTCTTCTCAAGCTCATTACCCGAACTCTCTAAATTCGGCGTGAAAGTTTTTATGCGCTCTATTATGCGCATTCCTGTATATAGAACCCACCCTCAGTAACGTAATTTGCCGTAACCTGCTTCTGTTGGCACGCACGTTCCTTTGAAAAACGGCCAATAGCACGCTTAGACTAACATAGCTCCATATATATTTTGAAGTTCCAGGGTTTGCCAAATACTCCTATATTAAGGTGCGTTTCCTAAATCCCCACGTGCCAGAGGGAAATGATCAGATGATCTGCTTTCATCTAAACAGACCTTAGCATGCCTGTGTATGTGCTTCGTTTATCTTTCCAGTCTTAAATCTTTGTCGCGGAGGTCTATCGTGCTTTTCTCAGACGCCTTTGGCCTATGGATACCTTTTAAACGTTGTTCTTACTTCTCTGAGCGGTGAGCTCTTCAAACGCAATGTTCTCAATTGAAGTCTAATACATTTGCGATGTGGGTCTAGTCTACAACACTTTTGTTCCTCTCGAATTTGATGTGACCTGCGATTCGAGTCGGGTGAGTGATACTGTTAGATTATTTTGCTGCCTCGATGAAATACGATATGCGCCTTCCTCCGTGTGTGTTCAATTCATCAAGGCTTGCTTATCACAAAAAATCATTTGTATCTGCTGCTCAAACGAAAAGTGGGAGGCTTTGATAATAAGTTAGATCAATGATTCTTTCTAGTATATTACCGTACTAATTGAGACTTACGTATCGACGTATGCTTGAGAAATCCTGTCCTCTGTAATTAGTTGGGGGTAAATTCGACGTCATTCAGTGATGGAACGTGACCTGATGCGATGGAAACATAAATTAAAAAGAAGGAATTCAAACACAAATATTCTCACTAGCCATGCCCATGTACATGATCGAAGTTGAGGTCCCTGGAGTAGGTGCAGTGGACGCAGAGAAAATGAAAGATTTTGCGTCGAAATCCTCGAAAGTCCTCGAATCTTTGGCTTCAAATGTTGTATGGAGTCACTCTTATGTGAGCAGGGATGTTCTCTTCTGCGTTTTTCATTCTGAAAACAAAGATCTTTTGAAAGAACATGCTGATAATGAAGGCTTTCCTCTATCCAAAGTGTCTATAGTGCATGCTACTTTTGACAAGACGATCCTGGATTCGGATTCAGCGTATGGTCCCAGTTCAATCGGCCCAGTGAACGCATCGGAACTTTCGAATGATCCGCGCTCAAAGTTCATAGTGGTTCGCCCCAACCCAAAGGGAAAAACTATGCTTTCACATGCCGAACTTCAGTCGCATGCTGCATCTTGTCGGGATGCATGCCGAAAACTTGGACTCCGGAAGGCAGTTTGGGATCATAGCTTTGACACCGAAAATGGACTCTATGAGATGTACTTTGCTTCCAACGAAGAAATTATTGTTGAACACACGATTGCAGCTAATTTCATGGTTGAGAAAACTGCACGCATTACTGACGTTCTCAGCCCTGCTACGATAGACCAGGCATAGTGTTTAGTTGTGTTATATGCACAATGGTATTACTTGTGATGTAGAGATGAGGATGAAATGTGGGAATAAGCAAAGCGTTAAGGCAGGAGTCAAATTGAGATGTTGACTGTGGCACTCCCTTGTATAGACCTGTAAATACTTGGCTTCGAACTTCGTTTTACGAATTACAGATGTATAGCCACAACAGATGAAGGATAACTCTCAGGTCCTCTGAAAGACTAGGCTTAGTTTACGAGCGATAACGGGATTCTACAAGCTGCGATATAGATTGAAGGGCAGGAGGACTCAGTGGGTAATATTAGATTAGCCGTGTTGCTGGTTCTAGCCCATAGGATAAGCACAAACAAGGAATATTATAGTACTACTGAACGCACGCCAGTGCCCAAGGCGGACATCATTTACCAATTACCGACTACTAATCATCCATTTTTTTCCTACCACCATTGATCTGAGTCGTATTTTCGGTGATACCGCATTCGGGCGCCTGAGTGGGGTTTGTGTAAGATTCGCGAGATCGGGAATTGGGAAGTCGATTACTCAGCAAATGACTCCAAAGCTATGTAGGTCTTTTGCGTACTGTAAGACTAGAAAGAACTTTTTCCTGAGCCCCCCCCCGAGGGGGGACTGGATTTAGTTACTAACAGACAGGGTGGCATCTAATCGGCGTCTACAGAGTCCCCCGGGCCGGACTGGAAGCCTGGCTCGGGGTTCATATAACTTTCGTACGCGGCCTCTTCGTCGTAGTCGTTGCGAGCACGGGGGTGTTAAAGAACTTTTTGCATATCCATAATAATGCATCGTAAGCTACTACCCACTACCCATGGATTTCAGTAGCGCTAAAAGGCGGCAGGATTGAA
>Ga0222630_1001261_pt1 | contig 11401 bp, 10 predicted proteins | sample AntAcemetagenom3_FD_179842 | JGI IMG/M metagenome (GOLD analysis project Ga0222630, IMG submission 179842) | Saline water microbial communities from Ace Lake, Antarctica - #3 | ecosystem: Environmental > Aquatic > Non-marine Saline and Alkaline > Saline | place: Antarctica: Ace Lake | collected...
CATACGGGGACATCAAGGGTGGTCTATGCCAATGGAACTTCCCGATAATGACTCCGGCTTTCGGAAACTCGAAGAATCCAAAGTTACCTAACCAACCGTCCATCGTTTCGAAGGTTGCTGGGTTATGAGCTGTCCCTTCCTCGACATCAGCTCCGCGACTCGGACTGTCCTCGATTCTCACCTCTTTGTCATGGACCGTGACAGCGACAACTCCGATTGAGAATTCCTGAGCCATGACTTAACCTCCATTGGTAACAAGCCACATGATTGACTTTTCGTCAGGGTACTCGTGGTGCGAACTCTGCGCAAACTACCCCCCAGCACCCGAAACCGCGGCAAAATAGCAGGCGCCACGCTCTGAATCGCGAAGAAACATCAGCGATTTTCTTGCGCCGGAGGCTCCTGACCGCTGACCTGTTTCAGGACTAAGCACGCGCGCAGCCTTTCACGCTTTCCTGGTCGAATGAGAAACACTGATTCGCGTTTACCAGGCAGCATCAGCGATAGCCCCTAGTCTCTAGAAGGTGAAACTGTGAATTATAGAAACCCCCAATACCGTGAGCCCACGCAACCCGTTGGAAGGGTGGCTGAGCTTTTTGCGGGGGTGGGTGGTTTTCGAGTCGGGTTAGCACGCGCTGGATGGAAGACTGCTTTTTCCAACCAATGGGAGCCTTCGACCAAGGCCCAGCATGCTTCAGATGTTTATGTCGCACGATTCGGTCCAGATGGCCACTCGAACGAAGATATCGCGACTGTTAGCCGTATTGGCCCTTCGTTCGACCTTCTAGTAGGCGGGTTTCCTTGCCAAGACTATTCCGTGGCGAAGTCTGCAAAGAGCGCGACTGGGTTGCAGGGGAAAAAGGGGGTTCTGTGGTGGGAAATCCTCCGGCTTGTTCAGCTACACAAACCCAGATTTGTGTTCCTCGAGAATGTCGATCGGCTGCTCAAGTCACCAACTAACCAGCGGGGGCGAGATTTTGCTGTGATGCTGAACACACTAGGGACAGCCGGCTACATCGTGGAGTGGCGAGTTATCAATGCCGCTGATTACGGGTTTCCACAGCGCCGCATAAGGGTCTTCATCGTCGCCACTAAGAAGAATCGAAGCCTGAAGAAAATGTCGCCAGAAGAATGGATTTTCAATAGCGGTGTACTTGCGCGTTCACTTCCTGTAAAAAAAGACCATGGGGAAATTTCTGAAATTCACATGGACGACAATGTCGAATCTCTTAGCAAGTCTTTTGGAACTGGCTTGAAGTTGTCGCCTTTTCGCAACGCAGGAGTTTTTTTCGACGGCAAGGCATTCACCGCGAAAGTGGCGGCGAAATCACGCCGTAAGCGCTACACACTCGGTGATGCGCTGGTGGATAGCGCTCAAGTACCAAAAGAATATTGGGTTGATCACTCCCGCTTGGCTGAATGGAAATTCCTCAAGGGCGCTAAATCCATCGAGCGGACAAACAAACAATCTGGTTTCACGTATAAGTATTCGGAAGGCTCGATGGCTTTCCCTGATTCCCTTGAAAAACCGAGCAGAACAATCTTGACCGCTGAGGGCGGCAGCACCCCCTCGCGCTTCAAACACATCATTAAGGTGAAAAACCGCTACCGGCGGCTGCTGCCGATAGAGCTTGAGCGACTCTCTGGCTTTCCCGAAAACTGGACCACCCCGCCGGGCGTCGAAAGTATCTCCGATTCGCGGCGAGCGTTCTTCATCGGGAATGCACTAGTCGTGGGACTTATTGAGCTCGTTGGTCGGGAGCTCGCGCGGCGCATGGATATCTCTGCCTCGTAACTTGTTCCAGACGAGCTGGCGTAGCCTTATGAGATGAGGCGAACTCAGCGAGGGGGTTAGCGTGGGGAAGATACCTTTCGACGCAGCATCTGTTGATTCGATCGTGGCTTATGCAGAAAACCTAATCGGCTATAGCTTGGCTGACTTATTCCCCTCGCACGAGGAGCGCGCAAATAGCCGCAATCGGGGCGACTTAGGGGGGATGGTCCAGAAACTTTTCTTTGGGTTGTCACCAGACTCGCGATCGGAGGCGGATTTTGCCATGGCTGGCCTCGAATTAAAGACGACCGGGGTTCGTTGGGGGACAACTGGTCAATTCGTTGCCAAAGAGCGGCTCGTGCTGATGATGATTGATTACGAGAAGATAGTTCATGAAGAATGGGAGTCGTCATCCTTTCTGCAAAAATGCCGCCTCATCCTCTTGCTGGCCTATCTCTACGACACCGAAAAATCGATTTTCGATCGCAAATTCGTGTTGCGTCCAATGCTCCTGGACCTTCTCTCAGAGGAATTCGCAGCTCTCCGGGAGGACTGGGAGACAATTCGCGATACCGTCAGATTAGGTAACGCCCACCAGCTCTCCGAAGGTGACACTTTTGTGCTTGGGGCTTGCAGAAAAGGTTCCGGTGGGCCTTCAGAGAAGTTACGGACTCAACCGTTCTCGCAGATAGGTGCAAGTTCTCGGGCATTTTCTTTCCGTCAGAGCTATCTCAACCGAATCATCCAAACTTTCGGCGTTGAGGATGCGCCGCTGCGAGTCACAGAAGACCCCCGGAACGTCCCACATCGGGCGTTCGAGGAGTATCTCGACAAACCGGTCTACGACATTGGACAGCACTTCTCAATGGAGAAGCCTGGGCCGAATTTCAAGGGATTTCATCGCAAGGTTGCTGAAAAAATGCTCCAAGCCGGCGGCTACTCCATCTCCGCCCTCAACAGCCTGGGAGTCGAAATGAAGACCATTCGACTGAACACTTCGGGTAATCCGAGAGAGGCGATGTCGTTTCCTGGATTCAAGTTCATGGAAATCGTGGAACAGGAATGGGAGGAATCAAAATTCTTTGAAAAATTGGAAACCAAATTCCTCTTGATCGTCTTCGCGCAAGAACAAGGAGGATTGGAAAAACTCCATAAAGTTGCCTACTGGAATATGCCGCACAACGACCGTGTCGAAGCTGAGCGAGTCTGGCAAGACACTAAGCGGCGGGTAGCGATTGATGCCACGAATCTGCCGAAATCTGCCGAGAGCACCGTCGCACACGTCCGCCCAAAAGGCAGAGATGGAAATGACAAGATAATCACGCCACAGGGGACGCTCCACTTACGGCAGTGCTTCTGGCTAAACCGCAGCTACTTGCGAAATGTCGTGCAAAGTGTCTAGTGGTGGCGCTCTGCGTGAGTCGTTACCTGGGTCTGACGAACGCACATTCAGCTCCAGGAAACATGAAGTTGAGTCACCGGCCGGGCTTACCGTGGCCACTGAAAGGAATGCTGAATGACCCCGCAAGGCTTCGAAGGGCTCGACCTGCCGGAAAGCTTTTTCTCGGGCATGTCTGGCGCCAATTTGGTCATGGATTTTTATGAGCCGGTGCTTGAACGTGCTGTAACTTACGACCGGGTGGCCGGCTACTTTTCTTCTGCAGCCCTAGTAAGTGCGTCAAAAGGGATTGCCGCTTTCGTTGAGAACGGCGGGAAACTGCGTCTTGTAACTAGCCATGCATTCACAGCAAAAGATGTTGAAGGCCTCCAGCAAGTAATCGCGTCGGACGACTTCGCCCAAAACCTCATTGAAACTTTCGAAGCGAGCGCTAAAGAACTGCTCTCAATGAACGATGCAATTTTGCGCGACCACTTTGCTGCGATGTGCTGGATGATCGCGAATAACCACCTTGAAATCAAAGTAGTGATTCCTACTGGAGCAGATTTATCCCAGCTCACTCCCCAAGAAATAGAGAAGTTCCACCCTAAATTTGGCGTATTCACCGACGCGCAGGCTAACAAAATTGCGTTCTCGGGTTCAGTCAATGAAACCTACTACGCCTGGACTAGGAATACGGAGAACCTGGATGTATACCAGAGCTGGCTCCCCGGAAGGATGGAGTACATAAATCCCAAGGAGGTTCAGTTTGCCAGGTATTGGAATGAGGAGGAGAGCCCAGATTGGTTGACCATTTCGCTCCCTGAGGCAGTCAGAGAAAAGATTATTCAAGACTTTGCCCCAGATGAGTTCCCCAAAAGCCTCAAAAAAACGATAACCAGCCCGGAGAACTATGGGTTGTCGCGGGATTACCAGGTTTTCGCGGTCCAGAAGTGGCTTGACGCAGGTAAACGCGGAATCCTGGAAATGGCGACAGGAACTGGAAAAACTCGGACAGCTAAGACCTGCATCGAGGAAGCTTCAAAAACTGGTTCTCTGCTTACTGTCGTCGTAGTCCCCTACAACCACATCGGCACCCAGTGGATGGAAGAGCTCAAACCTAGAAGTCCCGTAATGGTCACCGGAAAATGGCGTGAAGCACTGGGCAACTCTGTCTTCGACGCAGAGCTTGGGCGAATTCCGAACCTGACCCTGGTTGTGGTCAAAAATACAGCTTCACACCCAGACTTTACAAAAATCATCAGTGATTTGTCAGAAAATTTTGATCACACGTTGCTTGTCGGGGATGAGGTGCACTGGCTGGGGGCACCCTCTCTGCAAAACGCATTGATCGAATGTGCTGACTATCGGCTTGGCCTCAGCGCGACGCCCGAACGCTATTTTGATGAATTCGGGACTCAGTACATTGACGATTACTTCGCTGGCGTAGTTTTCGAGTTCCCGCTAGATGAAGCGTTAAAAGCGCGGGATGCCGAAGGGCGGCGAATTCTTACCCCCTACTCGTACCACCCGGTTTTTGTTGAACTCACACAGGATGAGTCGGAAGCGTACTGGAAACTCACAAGGCAAATCTTAGCTATCAAAGAAGCAAAGAAGCGGGACCCTCTCCAGCAGAAAAAACTAGAGGAGCTTTATCTTTACAGAGCAAACATCGGGAAAGTTGCGTCAGAGAAAATTCCGAAGCTGAAGGAATTGCTCTCGGAATTCCCCTTCAAATTAGAAAAAACCCTGATTTATTGCGCAGATTTCGCTCAAATGGATAAAGTCACAGAAATTCTGGGCCACTTCAACGTCTACCCGCAGAAAATCACGGGAGAGGAAGGCACAACTCCCACTGCCGCATTCAATCAAAAAGGCGAACGACAACACATCCTTGAACATTTTGAGAGCGGCAACCTCGATGTATTGCTGGCAATCGATTGCTTGGACGAAGGTGTTGATATTCCCACCGCGCGAATAGGAATCATTTTGGCGAGCTCTGGAAATGCTAAAGAGTTCATTCAGAGGCGCGGTCGACTGATGAGAGTTTCAGAGGGAAAGGAGTCTGCCGCCATTTTCGACTTTTGTGTTATCCCACAAGCAACGAAGGAATCTGCCGGCATCAATAATCTGATTAGGGTCGAACTACGAAGAATTGAGGAATTCGCAGAAGTGGCGTTAAATAGGGAGAGTGTTCTCGAAAGTATCCGGGAGAGGTTAGGGCAGGCACCGCGTGATTGAAAAATTGGAAAGCCTTTTGCAAATTATCGAGGACTCTTCATTCCCCGAGAAAACTAAACAACACCTCAAGGCCCTCATCGGACTGGAATTGAGCGGGAAAGGCCAGAAGGAGTTTCGAGACTTTGTGCATGACGTGAGTTCATCGGAACCCGGCGGTGAATCCAGTTGAAATTCTCCCGAATAGCAATCCAAAACTTCGGAATACTCGCGGATGTCGCTTTCGCGCCTGAATCGAAGAGCGTTCCGAGAGTTGTGTTCCTAAATGCCCGCAACGGCCGAGGGAAAACTTCATTTCAAGGCGCCATCAGGTGGTGCATCTTTGGCTCACAGAGTGAAACGGGCACTTCACTTTCCCGTTGGGCAATCAAAAACGCAAACCCCGGAGACACCATCGAGATGGTCGTGGAACTTGATGTCAGCCTCGGGCAGGATGGCGCACGAGCTTCAATCAAGCGCTCTCAGCTGTTTGAAGTTCTGAAGGACAAACGGCCGCGTCGCGTGGGACAAGAGGCCGTAGTGGTGCGAGAGATTACTCCGGGCGGCCTCGCGGATGTTCATCCAAATCCTGAAGCCTGGCTGCAGAAATTTTTTCCTCAGCGACTCAGCAACTTTTTTTTGTTCGACGGCGAGTTGATGAAAAACTTTTTTGATACCCGAGTCAAGGGCGCTATTGAAGACGCGGTGAGAGAAATCGCAGGTGTTGACTACTTCGAAGACGTGCGACACAAACTTGAAGCCGTAAAAACTCAAATTGATAAGTCAATCGCAAAGAAGTCGGGCGGTGACGCAGAGAAGTTGAGACAGAAGCTCCACGACGCGCGTTTGCTTGCGCTTAAAATTTCTGAAAAAATTGTCAAGGACAAAGCCACCTTGTCTGGGCTCGAAGAGGAGCTAAAGGAAAAGGAGGGGATTTGGAAGAAGTTTGAAGACCTCGCTGCAGATGCGAACCGAAGTATCGAAATTCAGACTGAAATAGTCAAGAAGCAGCTTGAAATCGATGAAGAGGAGGAACTTTTCAGGCGTCTAATTCTTGCAGCAGGGCCCAAAGCCATGATTTCCGGTGGTCTCGAGGCATTGCGGGGAGCCGTTGAAAGCGCCCAGAATGCGGGAACTTTGCCGCCGCCGTTTAACCCACAGGCGCTGCAGCATCTTGTTGAACGAGGGACATGCATTTGCGGTGCGGACTTATCGGAAGGCGAAGGCGGCCATCGCGAAATTTCAGGCTTGATCAGTGGTTTCGAAAAAGCCAGCACTGTTGGAAAGAGACTTGACGACACCGCCCGACAGTGGGAGATTCTGAAAGCGCAAGTTCGAGAACAATATCGTCGGATAACTGACACGAACAAGAGATTCATTTCCCTTAAGGACGAAAAAGCAAAACTAGCAAAAGAACTTGAAGCCCTTGCGGAGCGACTTATAGGACATCAGAATCAATCGGCTGCCGACCTCGGTAAAAGAGTTAAGGAACTACACCGACAGATTAATGACCTTCGATTAGAAGTCGCTGCTGATGAAAAATCCCTTAACCAAGAGCTAGAGCCGAGTGCTATCTCAGCGCAAAACGCCTTTGATGAGGCTTCTAAAGGTCAGCATGAGCTTGATGGTCTCCGAAGGGAGGCATCGCTAGCAGGAGAACTTGCGCAGGCTGCTGGGGCCATCCACCGGGTCGCAATTCAGCTTGTTCGTGAGCGCCTCGAGGAATCGGTCTCAACCAAGTTCAAGGTCGTCAAGTCCGGCTCTTTTGTAACTCGGGTGACAGAGGATTTCGAAGTGATTACTGAAAACGCTGACGGCACCGAAGCAGAGCTCAGCGAGGGTGAGAAAATGATGAAAGCGTACATCTTCTCCATTGCGTTGAGAGAAGTTGTCGGGTTGTCTTTTCCTCTGATTGTGGACACCCCTTTTGGGCGACTCGATGAGTATTACAGAGAACAGCTTGCAGAGATGCTCGCTCAACTTGTATCCGAAGATTCAGCGAAGTCCAACCGTCAGGTCATTTTTCTCATGCACGACGGCGAGTACACGCCATATACAAAAAAACACTTCGACAAGGTAGGGCCATACGAGAGCTATCTGGCCTGGGAGGTCGACGAGGAGAAATCGAACATCGGAGTCGGGATTGATCCAGATTGGTTCTCTGTTACGGCCTGGAAAGATTGGAAAGAGGGAAAAATAAAGTGAGTTCACTCCTCAAATCGACTCGGTCGGCAACCTCATTCGATCCCGATTTTAAAGATTTTGTGGCTGAGTTGCGGTCTCTCGTTAAGTCACCTGACGGCGGGAAGACCGCTTCTTTGGCGCAAATCCTGATTCTCACCATGTCGATTGGATTCCAAAAAGGTTTCAAAGGTCCACAGTCGCCGAGATCAAATGACGCGGCTCGCCTTGAGTACCTGGACGAAGCTGCGGTGGCACAAATGCGCCTCGTAGCTCTCGTAGATCAAAAGTCCGCAGATGTCCTTGAGGATGACGAGGCAGTCATTGATATTGCGGAGCAATACTCCAACGGCGGGCTCGTCATACTACGGTCTGAAAAAGAGTCGAATCCGAGCTTTCTGTCGTGGCTAGAAAAAACGCTTTACCATCAGACCAAGTCTTTTTACCAAGACCACTTGGCTGAAGACTGATTTCTGAGGAGATTCCTCGGGTCTTCCGTATCCTGTTCGGCCAGCTAATCCCCCGATGACTTCCGACGCTCCTCGGGGCTGAAGCGCGTCTTCGATCCCGAGCGTCGGTCACTGACGTAGCGACTGAGCGATTCCGAGGCGTGGGTGACCCCATCGCTGTTGGCCCCGTAGGTCATGGAACGGTCTCGTTCAATTCCCAGTTCCGCCGCTTTCATCACGGCATCCTGGTTGGCGCCCAGGAAGACGATGTCCCAGTTCTGTTTGGTCGTCTTCTCGATGACCAATTGCTTGACGGTCTTACCGGTGTATTCGCTACTGGAGTTTTCGGCACCATCGGTGACGACGACAACCTGAACTGTTTCCGGTTTGGCGTGATCGGGGAGGGCGTCGATGTTCGCCTGCATCGTGTTCAAGCCAAAGCCCATGGCGTCATAGAGAGCTGTCATGCCGCGGGGCTCCAGTTGAATCGTGACGTTGTCGGGTGTGGCCATCTGGTGCTGCAGTTCAACCGTGTTGTCAAAGCTGACCACGCTGAGGGTGAACAGTCCTGGTTGTTTCTTCTGCTCTTCCACCAGGGTGGTGAGACCACCCACCATGTCGTCCCTAATGGACGACATGGATCCTGAGCGGTCGATGATGAGCATGAGTGCGGTGTAGTTGGGGTCTGACATAGTGTCCTTCTTTCTGTTGAGGGGTGTGGTGGTGCTTACTCGCCTGCGGTTACAGAGCGAGCGTCGTCGTCTTCGGTGTCGAGCATCACCGACCACACCGATCCGAGAGTGTGGGCGTAGTCATAGCCCTTGGTGCGAGCAATATGGCTTTTGAAGTTGTCATAGTCCAGTGAAAGGGCAACCTCTGACACCCAGGCGGCAAACACCTCGGGTGTGACGAAAGCGCGGTAGGGGTAGTCGCCATGCGGCGACTTAGCGATCTCCACACCAGCGGTGCTGGCGAGGGGCTCGAGAGACTCACGGTCTCGTGCTCGGATCGTGATGACCTCTGGTCGGTCGCCCTTTCGGACGGCGCTGATGAATCCTGTTTCGGTGAAAATCCACATAGTTTCTCCTGTCGTTGGGGTGGAAAGGGGTTCCCCGAAGGGAGCGGTGGGCACTGCCCACCACCGTGATGCGGTCCCGCCTTGTTGCTTATGCGGCCATCAAGGAGGGTTGATCGCTCATCCGGGTGATGAAGCCTGGGCCCTCGGCGTGGAGCCAGTCCACGAAGTCTGGGTTGCAGAGCGCGTAGGGTGAGCGGTTTTCCCGCAGCAAGTCGATGGCGTCGTCGACGCTTTCGCCACTAAGCATCAGGACCAGGGCAGAAACCAGTCCGGAACGATTCCAGCCCGCCTGGCAGCGAATCAGCACTCGCTTGCCTCGTATCCAGTCCTGATGGGCGGCCCGAACAGCCTGGGCAAGGTCATGGAGATCAAGATCCACTTCGCTGTGGTCAAAGAAACCCAACCGGATTTCTTTGACGTACCAGTCCACGGGACCAGCCCAGGCATAGAGGGTAATGACGGTGTCGAAGTGGGCGGGGGTGATGCTCGGCATGCACGCCTCAAAGCGGATGTCATCCTTATCGGCGGTGCCGCCCATCCATAACCCGGGGGCCAGCTCGTTCCACAGGGAATCGTGGTCATGCTCAAACCCATGGTCGGGTCGGGCGAGGTCTGCGAGGGCCTCGGGGGTGAGTAAGTGGTCTGTCATGGTGGACTCCTTTCACTGTGGTGGCGGGTGATGATGTGAGGGTGTTGGGTGGTTAGTAATGTAACTATAGCATAGTTTGCTCATAAACGCGCCATCAGACAACATGAATGCGTTTTTTGTTGTAATTAGCGGTGTTTTATGGCAGGATTTCACCTATGTCGAGTCCCGCTTATCCCCGTCTGAGTGTCAGCGTCACCGTCTTCACGGCCTTTGATCACCAACACCCCTTGATTCCCAGTTACTCGCAGCTGTCCTTCTCCCCCGATGAATCAGAGCGCTTTGGCATGGCCCTGTGGGTCGTCACCCGCAAAGAAAATGATCCCCGGAGCTACCAGCAAGACCCCGGCGATCTCAAGGTCGTCCCCAGCAGCCTGGTGCGGATGGATGAATCACTCCGCGGCACCGCTGAAAGGATCCTCCGGGAAGAACTAGGAATCGAAAGCGCTGGGCGCCTGCGACAAAGCCGCATCTTTGATGCTGTTGACACAGAAGCATCAGACCGGGTGATCTCGGTCAACTTCTGGGCATTTGTTGCACTGGAAGACTTAGGGCCGGTGCTGGGTGGGCGAGACCAGGTAGCACTGGAAATGGTGTCCTCCATCGAGTTCCTGAGCACGTGGAATCACGACAACCCCCTCGAGAACTACGAGGGGGTGTCCCGGTTTGGTTTCCGCTATGCCTACAACCATCCCCAGGCGCAACACAAGCAGCTCCCGCGAGACGTCGCGGGACGAGCACTGCTGGGCGACCTGGGTGATGACATGGTCTTTTATGCGTGGCGGGATATGCGCTACGGGTTCACCGGAAAGTTTGAACCTTTTCGATTCATTGGCGCTAACCCTTTAGGCGAGACCTTTAGGTTGAGTGACCTCAAAGACCTCTTCGAGGTCGTTAGAGGACACCCGATCCAGGCAGACCAGTTCCGCAGGATGGCTACCGGCACCGGTGCATTCGTTGAACCAGCAGGCAGCATTGATAGCAGTGGTTCCAGGCCTGGCAAACCGGCCGGGCTCTACCGGTCTGTTCGTGCGGATAGCTGGAGATAGAGGCGCCAAGCCTCACTCACAGGCCTCATCGCTTACTCGCCGGGGATAACTACCGGCCAGTAGCGGGTGGCCACACGGGCTAACTTCTTATCGGTGGTGGCCAGTGGGAACCGCAGTGCCATCGCGAGCGCCAGATGCGACGCGTCAGAGAGGAAAACATCGTGCCGAAGTGGCCAGTTGATTCAGCCCTGCGGACCTCTGGTCACTTCGGGCATTGAACGATGCTGAATTGGGCACCGCTAACAGAAGCATCCACGGCCCATAGGCCCTTCCACGCGCTTCCCTTGCAGGGGTAGATTGCAACGGCGCCTACCCCCATGAGGGCGCTGGAAACTCAGATCACGCTTGGGTCGGCCTAAACCGTCGAAGCAAGCGCTACCAAAACCGCAAATATCCAGAGCGAACCGAAGGCTGTGAAAACCCAGCCCAGGGAGTGATGCAGGGTTTGGTGACATCTAACATGTGAACACCGGAAGGTGTTCCTGGAAGGATGTTGTCATGAGAGCATTCCCTGAAGAGTTCCGCCGTGACGTAGTAAAAGTTGCCCGGAATAGCAAAGAACCAAGAAACAAAATAGCTGCCGATTTTGGGGTTTCCCCGGCAACCTTGTCCAACTGGATCCGACAGGC
>Ga0222630_1001262_pt1 | contig 11391 bp, 13 predicted proteins | sample AntAcemetagenom3_FD_179842 | JGI IMG/M metagenome (GOLD analysis project Ga0222630, IMG submission 179842) | Saline water microbial communities from Ace Lake, Antarctica - #3 | ecosystem: Environmental > Aquatic > Non-marine Saline and Alkaline > Saline | place: Antarctica: Ace Lake | collected...
AATCCGACGCCAGCACCGGCTAAAATATGAAGCAAGAATTCCATGTTGGTCTACATTAACTAGATGGGGCAAAGATAGTGATATTTGCCTATTCTTAAAAGGAATATTTTGGCATATTTTAATAACCAAATGTTATAAGGGATACCCCTATACGATTATTTTCAAAATATGCTCTGGAGGAATTATGAAACTGCAACAGCTGCGATACATTTGGGAAGTTGCCCACCACAATCTTAACGTTTCCCAAACCGCGCAGAGTTTATATACCTCTCAGCCGGGCATAAGTAAGCAGATTCGCTTATTAGAAGACGAGCTGGGAGTTGAGATATTCTCTCGCAGCGGAAAACATCTGACACAGATTACGCCAGCGGGCGAGTCAATTCTCAAGACTGCCGGTGAAATCATGCGTAAGGTGGAGAGCATTAAGTCCGTCGCGCAAGAGTTTTGTGACGAGCGCAAAGGGTCTTTGGCGCTAGCTACTACCCATACTCAGTGCCGCTATGTTTTGCCCGAGGTGATACAGGGGTTCATTGAGAAATTCCCTGACGTTGCTTTGCACATGCACCAGGGCACACCAACGCAAATATCAGAGCTTGCCGCAGATGGTACTGCTGATTTTGCTATCGCAACTGAGGCGATGGAGCTTTATAGCGATTTAGTGATGCTGCCTTGTTATAAGTGGAACCGGTCGATCTTGGTGCCAAAAAATCACCCGCTAGCCCAGGTATCCCGGCCAACCCTTGAAGAACTATCAAGTTATTCTTTAGTGACTTACACTTTTGGTTTCACCGGTCGCTCAAAACTAGATGAGGCTTTTACGGCCAAAGGCCTGGTGCCGAAGGTGGTTTTTACGGCGGCCGATGCCGATGTAATTAAAACCTATGTCCGCTTAGGGCTGGGAGTGGGCATAGTGGCCTCTATGGCATATGACCCTGCAGTGGATTCAGACTTGGTGGCTATTGACGCCAGCCACTTGTTTGAGGCCAGTGTGACTAAAATCGGTTTCAGAAAGGGCTCGTTCTTACGAGGCTATATGTATGATTTTATTGAAATGTTTGCTCCACATCTTACCCAAGAAATTATCCAAGAAACTAGCTATAAACATACTAAGGCAGACTTAGACGCCTTGTTTAAGGATGTCGTGCTGCCCGTTCACTAACCTGTTTTACTTGTCAAGATTGGTGAGGTGCAGGCCACATTCCTTGATTGTGGCTTCCTCCCACCACCACCTGCCTTCTCGTTCGTGCTGACCAGGCCCAGTTGCTCGAGTACAAGGTTCGCAGCCGATACTGGCCATGCCTTTGTCATGAAGCTCGTTGTAGGGCAGTTCCAGTAGACGTATATAAGACCAAACTTCAGTTGAGGTCCATTTTGCTAGGGGGTTAATTTTTATCACTTGGTGGTCTTCGGTAGAAAAGGTCGAGTCAATTTCAATAAAGGGTACTTCCGCACGGCTGGGGCTTTGATCTTGCCGTTGACCGGTTATCCAAGCGTCCACAGACTTAAGTTTTTGGCGTAAGGGCTGAACCTTCCTTATCTTGCAGCATTCTTCATGTCCGTCTGTATAAAAACTAAACAATCCTTTGTTTTTAGTGAGTTTTGTCACTTCGTCGGCGTCCGGAAACAGAGTCTCTATTTGGATCTCATAATGCGTTCTTACCTCTTCAAGAAAGCGGTAGGTTTCCGGATGCAACCTGCCAGTATCGAGAGTAAAAACGGCGAGGTTAAGCCGCTGTTTGACCGCCATATCGATTATCGCGACATCTTCGGCTCCGCTAAACGCCATTGCTGAGTTAGGGATTAGCTCGCTCATTTGAGCCAGGATTTCCTTTGGCAGCATATTTTCAAATTCAGTATTAAGTTGGCTTACTTGTGGCGCGGATAGCATTTTTTACAGACTCCTTGTTTCTATGAGTGCCGATGGCATAAGCGAGTGGGTAGACGTTTAATCACTATCTTATACCACCAGCGGTGCATAAGAGGAGCATATCAGTGCGATCGTGTCACTGCCACATGCTATGTTCCACGTGAAAACTCTAACGATTTTAATGACTTAGACAGTATAAGTCCCTCTTTTACTAAATATTGATCTGCAATTGCCTTTGTGGCCTATATCTTGTGGTGTCTAATTACAGATGACATTAATGACTGTAAAGAATTCATGGTTTCTGATAAGTTCTAGTTTTTAGAATCTTAAGCAGTTTTGGCGAGGTCAGACGAAGTAATGGAAATAGCGGCATTGGATTTGGAAGGGGTCTTAGTTCCTGAGATTTGGATAGATTTTGCCGCAAAGACAGGCATTGACGCGTTGAAAGCGACGACGAGGGATATTCCAGACTACGACGTACTGATGCGCCAGCGCCTTGACTTGCTGAATCAGCATGGTCTTGGCCTGCCAGATATTCAGGAAGTTATTGCGACCATGCAGCCTTTAGAAGGCGCTCCGGAGTTCGTCGACTGGCTGAGAGAGCGTTTTCAGGTGGTCATTCTCTCAGATACGTTTTACGAGTTCTCGCAGCCTCTTATGGCGCAGCTGGGCTTTCCAACTTTATTTTGTCACCGGCTCATTGCGGATGACAGCGGTAAAATTATCGATTACAAACTGCGCCAAAAAGATCCCAAACGCGAGTCGGTTAAAGCTTTTCATCAGCTCAACTTCCGAGTAATCGCGTCAGGCGACTCCTACAATGACACGACTATGCTGTCTGAAGCAGACGCGGGCATCCTGTTTAGAGCGCCAGCAAATGTCATAAGTGAATTTCCTCAATATCCAGCAGTGACTGCTTACGAAGAGCTTAAGTTGCAATTCATTGCGGCGAGCAATCGCGATTTACAGCTTTAGCGGTTAGAAGCTTAAAATGGCACTAAACTGGCTTGGGCTAGAAGCAAAGCGAGCGCAGAGCTGGCGCTAAAGGCTCTCCAGGGTAGTGATCAAGTTTTGAACCTTATCAAAGCATTCCTGATATTCTGATTCGCAGTCTGAATCAGCTACAATGCCGCCGCCAGCCCAGCATTCAATGATGTCTGTTTCATTGGTTCCAGCCGCCTTGGCTGCAGAGGATCGCCACTGCAGCGTGCGAATGGTTATATTGCTGTCGAAGTCGCCGGAAGCCGCCCAATAGAACACGCTGCCGCAGTATGGCCCGCGATCAGATTCCTCTACCTCCTCGATTATTTCCATCGCTCTAAGCTTTGGCGCGCCGGTAATAGATCCTCCCGGGAAACAAGCACTAAGCATATCGATTGAGTCAAAATTAGCGCGTAGAGTTCCTATTACGGTGCTGACTAGGTGGTGAACGTTACTGTAAGTCTTAAGCGAGAATAAATCCGGTACTTTTATGGAGCCCGTTTCGCAGACTCGGCCGAGGTCGTTTCTAAGCAGGTCAACAATCATCAAGTTTTCAGCCTTATCCTTGATGCTGTTTACTAACTGATTAATCTGCCTTTGATCAGCCCTCGCATCAGCGCCCCTAGCTCTGGTGCCTTTGATTGGCTTTGTTTCGAGGTGGCCTTGCTGATTACGCATAAAGCGCTCTGGGGACAGGCTTATCAGTGCGCCGCCAGGCCATTGGATAAATGCGGAGAAAGGGGCGGGGCTGGCTAACCTAAGTTTGCTAAATGCATCGAAAGGACTGCCTGTGCAGCTGGCAGTAAACTTTTGCGTAAGGTTGACCTGATAGCAGTCGCCTTTTAGGATGTAATCCTTAATTCTTTCAAAAGCTTGTTTGTACCTGTTATAGGAAGTCTGAGGTTCGAACTTACCCTTGAGAGAAAACTTCTCACCGGTTCGCTTATCAAGTTTTGAGCTTAAGTTGCTGGCGCTAGGCGCTAATAGGGTGTGCAATTTCTCTTTGGTCGCTTTACTGCAATTTGGGTGAAAGGCAAGCCTAGTCCTTGCCAGACTGTGATCAACGACTACAGCCCAGTGATAAACCCCTAGAAACCCGTCTGAAACCTCAAGCTCCGCTCGGTTAGAGATTTTTGGATAGCCTAGAAATCCAGCAATGCCGCCTTGAAAGGGCAGTTCTGCCAGAGCCAGACTCAACGGTTCATCAATATCTAAATGTTCCTTTTGCCATGCTCGGATTTTATTGAAAATAACGTCTGTTGAAAGAGTCGTGCTGACTATCAAGCTAGCGACTGGGTCAGCGCACACAATTGTGTAACGGTGATCGTCACTGTTTTGGCTGCCAAACGCATTGCCGCTATCTTGGCAGCGGCTACTTTCCAGAATGACCGGCAATGGCATTGAAGATAGTAGCTCGAGCAGGGGCGAGCAATCCTGATTATGGGGAAGGTCGAGAATAGATGGGCTTGTCATAGTCAATATTTTTAGTAGCTGATTAGGCTGCCTTGGTTCAGCAGTTTCAACGTATGTTTAAGTGATTCAGGCGCTTGGGATATTTTCTTCATGTCCTGTTTAGAAATTTCGGGCGCTCGGCACAGGCTGTGAGCATACCAAGCTAGCTGCGGGGCTAATTCGATAGATTCTCCGTCAACAAAGAGAAGGGTTTTGCCGCTAGGCTTGAGTTCTAAGAATGAAAAGCGCGATGAGGGGTTGATAGCAATCGCGCTGTTCGCTAGCTCTTCCAGCAGTTCAGCTTCATCATAGGGCTGTTCAGGACTGCTTATTGAATTTTGAATTTTAGGGCGAGTGGCAAATTGACCAAACCAGCGGTAGTAGTTTTCTTTATTATCAAGTGTTTCCATCAAACTATTAAAGCTATTAGAAACTGACTGAGTGTCTATCTCGCCCCTGCGCTCGGGCACTTGAGCCATTGGGTCGGTGTATCTGTCTTCAGGCTCGCAGCGATCTATGATCGAATCACTGTATCCCTCAAGGATCTCAGCCGTCGAGGGCGCGCGGCAGCCAATCGAATAGCACATGCTTCGCTGCTGTGATTTACCCCAGTGGGCGTACTGTGGCGGGACATAAAGGGCATCGCCAGCCTGCAGCGTGTAATCTGCAACAGCTTCAAATTCCTCTAGAATCGACAAGCCGGAGCAGTTCTTAATCTTTGATTCTGATGAGTATTTTGGCCCAATTTGCCAATTCCTTGTGCCGCTGCCTTGAACTAAAAATACATCATAGTAATCAAAGTGCGGTCCGACTCCAGCGCCATTGGCAGCAAATGAAACCATGACATCCTCAATCCGCCATTGGGGAAGGAATTGAAATAGCTGCTTGAGATCGAAAACGGGCTCATTCCATTGGTCAACTGCTTGGACTAATAGTGTCCAGCCATCATTGGGTAACGCCGTAAACCGGCTTTCTGCAAATGGCCCTTGGCTTAGCTCCCAGCTGTCAGGCTCAGTGCCTTCAAGTAGGCGGCTCTCGCAATCTGCTTCCATAGCCAGCCCAGCAAGCTCTTCAGGACTTATCGGGTCTTGAAAGCCTGGGATTAGCTGCGGTATGTACAGCGGCTTTTTTTGCCAATAATTAGCAAGGAAGTCTTTTACGTCAAATGCCGGATTTAATTTGGAAGTGGTCAAATGTTTTTCGCCTGAATGGAAGCGTTTCCAATGTATTTTCTTGGGGTTAGCGATAGGAGCTCCTGTTTTGCTTCATCAGGAATGTCAAGCTTGGAGACAAATTCACTTAGCGCTTCTTCGGTAATCCCTTTGCCTCTGGTGAGTGCTTTGAGTTTCTCGTATGGCTCGGGAACCGAGTACCGGCGCATTACAGTCTGAATCGGTTCAGCCAAAACTTCCCAGCACTGATCGACATCTGCATCAACCGCGGCTTTGTTAAGTTCTAGCTTGCTGATGCCCTTGAGCGTTGCTTGATAAGCGATAAGCGCGTAAGCGAAGCCGGTGCCTATATTACGCAGCACAGTGGAGTCAGTGAGATCTCGTTGCCAGCGTGAAATAGGTAACTTTGCTGACATATGGTTCATTAGGGCATTGGATAACCCTAAATTCCCTTCAGAGTTCTCGAAGTCAATTGGGTTTACTTTATGGGGCATTGTGGATGAGCCTACTTCACCGGCAACCGTTTTTTGTTTGAAGTAGCCAAGTGAAATATACCCCCAAATGTCTCGGTCAAAATCCAGTAAAATAGTATTAAAGCGACACAGAGTGTCGAAAATTTCTGCAATATAATCATGAGGTTCGATCTGGGTTGTGTACGGATTCCAGTCAAGCCCAAGGCTTTCGACAAATTGCTGCGCGGTAACACTCCAGTCAACGAATGGGTAAGCGGACAAGTGTGCATTGTAATTGCCTACTGCGCCGTTGATTTTGCCAAGGATAGGGGAGGACTCAAATTGGGTAAGCTGACGCTTGAGTCTGTGCACGACATTGGCCATTTCTTTACCGATGGTGGTGGGTGATGCCGGCTGACCATGTGTGCGCGATAGCATAGGTTGGTCTGCAAACTCCGTCGCCAGCTCGGTAAGCGCCGCTATTAGCTTCTCCATCATTGGGATCATTACGCTGTTCCTGCCATCTCTAAGCATAAGGGCATAGGCAAGATTGTTAATATCCTCGGAGGTGCAGGCGAAGTGAACAAATTCGAGCCTATTGGTAAGGCTTTCATGGTCTTGAAGCTTTTCTTTAATAAAGTACTCTACAGCTTTCACATCATGATTAGTGGTAGATTCTATGGTTTTTACGCGTGTGGCATCGTCGAGCCCAAAGTTATCTACTAGGCCGTTAAGCAGTGTGTTCTCTGCATCATAGAAACTGGCAAGCTCTGGAATGCCTGCGTTGGCGGCCAAGCTCTGTAGCCACCTCACTTCAACCAACACGCGATAGCGAATCAAGGCAAACTCGCTAAAATAATCCGCAAGGTCTGCACTTTTGTTTCGGTACCTTCCATCTAGGGGTGAGATGGCGGTTAGGGCGTTTAAAGAATTTTTTTCCATCGATTTTACCTAGTAGTGTCTGTTTGTATTTTTTAATCCATTACCTTTCAATAAAGTTTCATCTTACTGATTGATAGCTATATTGAATGTAGTAGGTTTTTTCGGATATGTGTGGCGGTGTCACAAATTTTGTTTCGGTATATCAGTAGCCGCCAGCGCCTACCACCGAGTTGGCGCCATAGCACTGCTGAGCGGATGCCACTTAGCAAAACAGCTCTAATCGAATTTGCGATCTCTTCGTTTTTCAGATGCTCAGCTTTGCCTTGTATTTGAATACGGTAGCTTAGGGTGCTGATTGTATCCTGATAGAGCTCGGCCAGCTGTCTTATAATAAGTTTATCGTGTTCGTGCTCAAGTGCCGGATCAACATCGTCGACTGAGCTCAATCCACTAACTTCTTCACCATCGAGGGAGCCTATGCTGGCGAGCGTGTCTCGAATCTGGCCTTGCATGGGCTTATTTCTTTCTAGACTGCCTCGGATATGCAAAAGCCCTAAGGTGTAACGTAGAACCGCTGAATTAGAATTAGGGCGGTTATTACTGAACGCATCCTGCAATGTCCTAAAGCCATAGCTTAAGTTTGTAAGATTTGGATATATATCAGAAAAAGAGGGTGGGTCGAGAACCAGCAGCGGATTCACACTCGTAGCAAGCTGGCGCGGATCTGCGTCGCCTTTGGTAGCGAGTTTGTCCACCATCGCCGCACATTGGGCAACCGCAGCTAGAGCGATGATCTCTTGCTCCCAAAAGGAATAGCTAGTCTGTGAAGTGTTCAATGATTGCTCCTCCTAGACATCGATCTTGTTGATAAAAAACGATGTACTGTCCCGGTGTAACTGCTCGCTGAGGCTCGCTAAAGCTGACTTCTATTTGACCGCTAGCAAGACTCTTAACGCTGCATTCTTGATCTGCTTGACGATAGCGGACTTTAGCTTGGCATTGTAAAGGCAGCTCAGGCCCGGCTTCATTAATCCAAGCCGGTGCAGAAGCAACTAGTCCTGATGAAAATAGCTCTTTACTTTCATTGCCTTGGCTCACTATTAAGATGTTTTCGTCGAGGTTTTTGTCGACAACATACCAAGGCTCCTCGCCGTGTTTTCGCTGGCCGCCAATGCCTAAGCCTTGTCTTTGGCCATAGGTGTAATACATGAGTCCGGCATGTTCGCCTAAAATTTCACCTTCTCGGGTTTGGATTTTGCCAGGTTGAGCAGGGAGGTACTGTTCGAGGAAGTCCTTAAACTTACGTTCTCCTATAAAACAAATACCGGTACTGTCCTTTTTGTCATGGGTTTTCAATTCGAGTTGAGCTGCTATCTGGCGAACTTCAACTTTAGGAAGGCTGCCTACTGGAAACAAACTTCTTGCCAAACACTGTTCATTCACCTCGCAAAGGAAGTAGCTCTGATCTTTATTAGCATCAAGTCCTTTAAGAAGCTGAGTGGCCCCTGCCGCTTCTTGTTTTCGAACGTAATGGCCGGTTGCAATGAAATCAGCGCCCAAGGAAAGCGCGTATTCCAGAAATGCCTTAAATTTTATTTCTCTGTTGCATAGCACATCGGGGTTAGGCGTCCTTCCGGCTTTATACTCTTGCAGGAAGTGTTCGAACACGTTATCCCAATACTCGGCAGCGAAGTTTGCCGTATGCAGCTTGATGCCTAGGCTATCACACACAGATTGTGCATCGGCAAGGTCTTCTCTCGCTGTGCAGTACTCGGTGCCGTCGTCTTCGTCCCAGTTCTTCATGAACAGGCCTGAGACCTGATAACCTTGGACAATAAGCAAGTGAGCCGCAACCGAGGAGTCTACTCCTCCTGACATGCCGACAATGACATTGCTGCCAGCATTTGTTTTTTCGTTGCTATCTAGCTTATTCATAACAAGGACTTATTAGTGATAAAGGATAATGTGGTTTAGCGAGGTAGTCCTGAACTGCTGCTAGCACTAAAGGGCTCCTTAGATTGTTTTTTTGCTGTAGCAAAGTGTCCAAATCGATCCACAAGGCTTCTTCAATATCGGGGTCTAGGGCAGAATTAACAAGGTGCTCGAGGGCGTTGCCAACAAAACAATGCCTAACGTAGGTAATACCATTAGCTTTTGATGTAAAGTGATAGATTCCCAAAAAGGCTGTTAGTTCTATTTTCCAAGCGGTTTCTTCCAAGGTCTCACGAATAGCCGCTTCCATTAAGGTTTCACCTAATTCCAAGTGGCCAGCGGGCTGGTTATAAACCATTAATCCAGCGGATCGCTCTTTTACCATTAAAAACTTACCATCACGCTCGATGATGGTGGCGACGGTAATGTGGGGATAGTCAGTCAAGGAGGCACCCTAAATTGTTTATGCTAGCTCTTATGACCCTGTTGGATCAATTGTTTAGCTCGTTTTAGTGAGGTTTTTATCTAGAGCAGCAGCTTGCTTAATCTACTTTAGATTCAGGCCGTAAACGGCGATAATGCAGAGCCAATAACGACGAACTAAAAGTACGATCAAATCGAATACCACAAAACCTAAGCTAAGGATGAAAACCTACCTTATGAATGAATTGAGTCATATTGATGAATCTGGCAATGCCAAGATGGTTGATGTTGGCAGCAAGGCTGTTACAGAGCGCGTGGCGCTGGCCAGCGGCAGTATATCCATGGCGCAGAACACCTTTAAATTGGTCGCGGCAGGCGGCCATAAAAAGGGCGACGTATTAGCCGTCGCCCGAATCGCGGGAATACAGGCAGCTAAATCATGCTCGACCCTTATCCCTTTATGCCATCCTCTAATGTTGACTTCGATAGATGTAGAATTTGATTTAGATTCAAGCACTAACAGCATAAATATAAGATCACGCTGTAAGGTTAGCGGCCAAACTGGCGTCGAGATGGAGGCACTTACAGCAGTCTCCATCAGTGCGTTAACAATATACGACATGTGTAAGGCCGTCGATAGAGACATGGTTATTGGTTCTATCTGCCTACAAGAAAAAATGGGCGGTCGCAGCGGCCATTACATCAAAGCAAGCGAAGCCTCATGAAGTTGGATATCCACTATTTTGCCAGTGTCCGAGAGCGGCTTGGGGTAGAAGGGCAGCAATTGGAACTGGCGGGCAGCGCCAGCGTTGCTGAATTAATAGCTTTGCTGACTCGGGCTGAACCAAAATTTTCAGTCATGATAGAGGCAACACCTTCGATATTAGTCGCTGTAAATCAAACAGTTGTTGGGAGAAGCTATATTTTAGCTGATGATGATGAAGTGGCGTTTTTCCCGCCTATGACAGGTGGATAATGTGATAAGTGTGCAAGAGCAGGATTTTGATATTGGCCATGAGTACGAAAGTTTGCGTGTTAGAGCTGGGGACCCAGGCGCGATTGTCACATTTAGCGGATTGGTTAGGGAGATTTATGATACCTCCGAGTCCGCTAGCGCTGTGGTCAGCGGTCTTTTTTTGGAGCATTACCCTGGTATGACCGAGCGCTGCTTAGAAGATATTGCGGAGCAAGCCTTGCAGCGGTGGCCCTTACTTGCCACTCGTATTATCCACCGGGTTGGCGAGCTCGGCCCTAAAGAGCAAATTGTGTTTGTCGGCACAGCGAGCGCTAATCGACATGCCGCTTTTGAGTCGGCTATGTTTATTATGGATTATCTTAAAAGTCATGCGCCGTTCTGGAAGAAACAGAAGAGCGAAGATGGCTCACGATGGATCTCCAGCAGGGCAAGTGATGCGGCTGCTATTAAAAAATGGGATTTGGATAACTAGTCAAAATTGGTCGCTGGCTTTCGGTGGATTTGTCGTTGGCTGCGCTTTTGCTTGGGGCCAGAGTTTAGGCCAAGGTTTAGGCTAGGGTTTAAGTTTGCTCATAAAGAGTTCAGCCGCATTGCTCAAGCCTCGGCGCTATCTTCAATAATTCTGAATTTGCCTAGTTGCAGGCCATCAAGTTTCCAGTCCCCAATGCTGGCTCGTACCAGTCTTAAAGTAGGAAAGCCCACCGCTGCCGTCATTCGCCTGACCTGACGATTCTTTCCTTCTCTAATAGTGAGCTCTATCCAGCTTGTTGGAATGTTCTGACGTTCACGAATAGGGGGGTCGCGCTTCCATAATTTAGGCTCATCTATTACCTTTGCTTTTGCAGGTAAAGTACTGCCATCCTTAAGGTTCACCCCAGATCTCAGCATAGAAAGAGCTTCTTCTGTCACAAGCCCCTCTACCTGCGCTAGATAGACCTTGGGTTTTCTGTATTTCGGATTGCTTATTTGCTGCTGCAGCTTGCCGTCATCTGTCAGTAGGAGTAGACCTTCGGAATCTTTGTCGAGCCGACCTGCGGCATAGAAACCCTTGTGTTGGATGTATTGGGCTAAAGTGTTTTCTTGCTGATCTCCAGTAAACTGCGATAACACTCCAAAGGGCTTGTTGAAGAGTATTATACGAGACATTTATTGAGGTACTTTTTATAGAACATAGAGACGCATGAACGCTACAGTCATTAATAGCCGGTGACTGTAGCATTCAAATTGGAATCTGTTTAGCCGTTATAGCGCAAC
>Ga0222630_1001263_pt1 | contig 11390 bp, 7 predicted proteins | sample AntAcemetagenom3_FD_179842 | JGI IMG/M metagenome (GOLD analysis project Ga0222630, IMG submission 179842) | Saline water microbial communities from Ace Lake, Antarctica - #3 | ecosystem: Environmental > Aquatic > Non-marine Saline and Alkaline > Saline | place: Antarctica: Ace Lake | collected...
CACCACCGCCGCGTTGTTCAGGTCGATCAAAACCCGGACCGCGCCGCCGCCGACAAGTCCTTTTCGCTTCGGCGCGAAGACAAACTCCGCGGACGGCGCTTCGGTTTCCGTCGCAGCCGCGGGTACCGCGTCCACCGCAGGAACAGCATCCACGCACATCGCGTCCGCGAACGTGGCGCACTTCGCGAGTCGGCTGGGCGTCTTGGAAGTGGCGCCCATCGCAGGCGCTCGAAGAACCGGACGAGTGGATCCTACGTCTTCCGCAACCTTCGCGGCAGCCGCGGCGAGGAGCCGGGGCGATTGGCGAACCGGAGACGGCTGGGGGGGCAAAGGAGAGTCGCTCGCTTCTTCAATCGCCTTCCTCGCCGCCGCGGCCGCGGCTCTGCGCGGGGAGGACCGGGTTGGGGAAGGCGCGGGAAGAACCGCTTGGCCTATTTTGATTTTGTGTACCGCGGCGGGCGTGCTCTTCGACGACGACTTCACGATTGACTTCCGCCCTGACTTGAGCTTGGAAACGGACCCGAAGGCGGCTTGCGTAGAAGGGCTCTTGGAGTCCGACTTCGGCTTTAGTAGCTTGGAAACAGACCCGAAGCCACCCTTGGAGCCGGCCGATTTCTGGACAGACGTGGAACCGTCCTTCTGGACGGACTCGTGTTCGCTCGTGTCAATTTTTTGATCAGACTCGTATGAGCAGTTAGTCTCGAGCAACCGCGCCACCGCGTCAATCGCTTCGGCGTCCGCCGCCCGGCGACGCGCGCTCGCGTCCGCTGATGCCGCGATGTTGTTTTGTTTCCCGGCCGCGACCGGTGACCCGAACCCGCCGTTGGGCGCTTTCGCGACCCCGAACGGGGAGCGATTCGTGTGTTTCAAAGCAGACCCAGGTGAAGCTTTCAAAGCGCTCCCCGAAGCGGCGCCCGAATCGTCTCCACTTTTCTTTTCTTTCTCTTCGCTCGCCACCGCGTCAGTCGCGTTTTTAGCCGCCGCGTTCGTCGTTCGCAACACGCCGTGCAACGAAACCGGGGTCGTGAGGCCTTTCGTCGCCGTGCTTTCGAACCACGCGTCAACGTCGATTTCCGCCTCCGGAGTCTCCGCGAGTTGGAAGTCGTGGTAGTGGGGAGCGCAGAACTCCCACCTGTGTTTTTTTTTTTGTGTCAGTGTTTTGTTTTGGCCACGATTGCAGAAGAGCCGAGGCGACAATTGGAATCGGAATCGATGAAGGGTGGGGGGGGTACGGGCGTCAGGGGCGGTTGTTACGCGATATCGTCGTCCGAGGTTTGGCTGTGTATCTCCCGTGCTGTGACGTACCGGTCCTCCGTTTCGAACGCCATGGCGGCGCGGCGTGCGTGATACGCGCACACCAAACGCGCGCGGCGGGTCCGAGGAAAGTCGCGAGTTTCGGGCAAACGACTCTCTTTTTTTGACGCCGCGTTGGCTCAGATGCGACGCGTACCACGCAAAAAAGTTCGGTGGAAAGTCCCCGAACCGCGTGCGACGCTTCCTACCCGACTCGCCCGTGGTTCCCCTTCCGCGCGGTGTCGCCGTACCCGCGTCTCTCGCGACTCCGCGTGTGCCAAACAGCGCGAGGGATTATTGGATTTTTGGCACCGCAAAAGAAAACGCCGATTATTCGAAACCCAGCAACGACTCAGAAAAGGACTTGACGCGCACTTTTGAGTCGCGAAAAAGCGTTATATTATTTGGGTGGATGTGAAAAGCGCGGTCGACGGAGGGCGGGCGCGGAGACGAAGAAAGAAGAAGGGAAGGCGGTCGAATCGATTTCGTCAAAAGCGCGGCGTGGGTAAGGCGTGCGCGCCCCACCCCGCACGCGGGTCTATTCACAAAAGCAAGCTAAAGAAGTGACACTCGGCACAGTTCACACGACGCGACGAATCAAAGAATCATCGATCCGTCAAAACAGATGGAGCTCGATTAATCGACCTCTTCGATCTTGGGGCCCGGCCCGGCACCCGGGGCTTCCGCGCCCGCGTCGCCGCCCATGCCTCCCATGTCCGGGGGCGCCCCGCCCGCGCCTTGGTACATCTTACTGATGATGGGGTTGCACAACCCTTCCAGTTCTTTGAGTTTGTCTTCGAACTCGTCAACCTCCGCGGTTTGGTTGCCTTCCAGCCAGCCGATGGCCTCCTCGACCGCCGCGATGATCTTCGCCTTGTCATCCGGGTCAAGCTTCCCACCCGCGCTCTCGTCACCCATGGTGTTCTTCATGTTGTACGCGTAGTTCTCCAGCCCGTTCTTGGCTTCGATTTTCTTTTTGTGCTCCTCGTCTTCGGATTTGTACTTCTCCGCTTCCTGGACCATGCGTTCGATGTCTTCTTTCGATAGCCGGCCTTTGTCGTTCGTGATCGTGATCTTGTTCTTCTGCCCCGTGGACTTGTCCTCGGCGCTGACGTTGAGAATGCCGTTGGCGTCGATGTCGAAGCACACGTTGATTTGCGGGACGCCTCGCGGGGCGGGGGGGATGCCTTGTAGTTCGAACTTCCCTAAAAGGTTGTTGTCCTTCGTCCGCGAGCGCTCGCCTTCGAAAACCTGAATCAAAACCCCAGGTTGGTTATCGCTGTACGTGGAGAACACCTGTTCTTTTTTGGTGGGGATGGTGGTGTTTCGCGGGATCAGCACGGTCATGACGCCGCCCACGGTTTCCAGGCCCATGGACAGGGGCGAGACGTCGAGAAGCAGAAGGTCCTGGACCTTTTCGTTGCCCTCGCCCGAAAGAATAGCCGCCTGCACCGCCGCGCCGTACGCCACGGCTTCGTCGGGGTTGATGCTCTTGCACAGCTCTTTGCCGTTGAAAAAGTCGATGAGCAGGGACTGCACCTTGGGAATCCGGGTGGACCCGCCCACCATCACGATCTCGTGCACGGTGGCTTTGTCCATCTTGCTGTCCCGCAAGCACTTCTCCACAGGTTCCATGCACTTGCGGAACAAATCCATGTTAAGCTCTTCGAAGCGCGCGCGCGTGATGCTGGTGTAGAAATCCACACCCTCGAAAAGCGAGTCGATCTCGATGCTGGTCTGCGCGGTTGACGAAAGCGTGCGCTTGGCTCTTTCGCACGCGGTGCGCAAACGACGAAGCGCGCGCGGGTTCCCCGTGATGTCTTTTTTGTTCTTGCGCTTGAACTCCTGCACGAAGTGGTTCATCATCCTCTGGTCGAAATCCTCGCCGCCCAAGTGCGTGTCACCCGCGGTGGCTTTGACTTCGAAGATGCCCTCTTCGATTGTGAGCAACGACACGTCGAAGGTGCCGCCGCCGAGGTCGAAGATCAAAACGTTGCGCTCGGCGCCGCCGTTCTCGGCTTTCTTGTCCAAGCCGTACGCGATGGCCGCGGCGGTGGGTTCGTTGATAATGCGCATGCAGTTGATGCCCGCGATCACGGCGGCGTCCTTGGTGGCTTGCCGTTGCGAATCGTTGAAGTACGCGGGCACGGTAACCACCGCGTTTTTGATCTCCTTACCCAGGTAAGCCTCCGCGACTTCCTTCATCTTCACGAGAATCATGGAAGAGATCTCCTCCGCGCTGAATTGTTTCTGTTCGCCGTGGAACTCGACGCTGATCATGGGTTTCTCGGCTTCACCCGACAACACCTTGAAAGGCCAGTCCTTGATGTCTGCCTGAACCTGGGGGTCGCTGAACTTCCTGCCGATCAACCGCTTCGCGTCGAAAACGGTGTTGATCGGGTTCATCGCGGTTTGGTTCTTAGCGGCGTCCCCGATGAGGCGCTCGGAATCGGTGAACGCGACGTACGAAGGCGTCGTGCGCGCGCCTTGGTCGTTCGCGATGATCTCGACGCTGTTGTGTTTAAGGTTTGGGTTGGGGTAGGGTAGGGTTTGTATGGGTAAAGGAGGTCAGTGCGTGTTGGTTGGGAGGGTTTGTGTCCAGGGTTGTGCACAGGTGGTTGGTGCAACGCTCGGTTCGACGCGCGCGGCTCGACGCGCGCGGCGTTTGGCAATCTCCAAAAAAAAAAAACTCGTCAAAAATTCCCAAAAAAAAGCCCTGCACCCTTCCGAAGTCGTCGCGACTGTTCGGCAGCGAAGGCCGACTTTTTGCGATCTCATCGAAACGATCGTGCATGACGTCGTCCTCGCGCGCCTCGGCGTTGGAACGAGCGGCAGAAACACACAGAAACGCGCGAACCCATCTCACGACGAGTTACTCGAAACGACCTCGACTTGCGGTGCTTTCTTTCCGTGTCCAGCGAGTTAGCAGACGCGCCGATCCGGTGGCGGCGGCACGGCGCCATTTTCGCGTGCGCTCGGGATCGGAACGCCGCAAAAACAAAGAGACACACGTACCGGTCGTGCTGCCACACACCCACGCATGAGTACGTCGTGCCGAGGTCGATGCCGATGGCGGGGCCGTCGATCTTAGCAGCCATTGTGCTCGAACCTTGTTGAGGTAAGGACGGGTTGTTCTGCGACGAGGTGGAGGCTCGTGCGTGGCAAAGTGGTCGCGGTGGAGGTCGAGCGGCGCGTGGAAATGCGTTTTTTCCCGCCCGGCATTTCGTTTCCGAGGCGACTGGTGGGGTAGACGTGTGGGCAAACAGTCGGAGGTTTTTGTTTTCAGGCGTTTCGGGAAAAAAATTCTTCCACGTCCGACGAGAACCTTCGAAACCGGGTGAACGTCGACCCTCAGTTTTTGCAGAGTTTACCTCTTCCTGTCTCGTCTCGCTCTGCTTTCCTTTCGCAACGCAAGGGTACTGCACCAAAGGGGGTGTCGCACGCCTGCCGAGCGCCGACTTCGCGTTCGCGAAAGCCAGCACCCGACTTTCGGAAAAAGACGACCATCGTCACCTCACCCCCGTCACTCCTCGCGGGCTTCTCCCTAACCACCCGCAAACGGGTCCGGACCCGGAACCACCCGAGTGTCGTCCTGTCGCCACGTCCGGAGGGAGGACCCACATAAAATGAAGCTCAAGCAACTCGAGTCGTTACTACAGGACGTGGAGGCGTTCCGCGAACCCAACCAGATGTTGGAGCAGTACCCCACGGGCGCGCATCTCGCGTCTCGGTGCATCGGCGCCGCGGAGGCGCGCGGGGATATCGAGAACAGGGTCGTGGTGGACTTGGGGGTGGGCGGGGGGGTGTTGACGATCGCTAGTCTTTTAATGGGCGCGCGTAAAGTAATAGGCGTAGATGTAGACCCACACGCACTGGAGCTGACACGAGCGAACTGTTTAGAGTTTGACCCGCCGTTGCGACCGACGCTGATGCGCGCGTCCGTGCCGCAGGACATTCTGCGGGTACGAAAAGCGGTGGGGGATAGTGAAATAGCGCGAATCGACCTGGAAAACGACCGTGAGACGTGCAGGCCGGAGACGAGTGATGGTGGTGAGACAAACGAGACGACGACGACGGAAGTTGGCAAACGCGGCGAACGCTTAAGTTGCGACGACGAAAGCGCTCCGGAGGCGTCTCCCGATGAACTTTCCGAAGAACTTTCGCAGTTCCAAACCCTCACCACCCCGCTTCGCGCGCACACCGTGGTGATGAACCCTCCGTTTGGGACGCGCGTGAAAGGTGCGGACATGGGGTTTCTTCGGGCCGGTTTGACAATCGCCAGCGGCGCGGTGTACAGTCTGCACAAAACGAGCACGCGGGCGCACGTCGAGAAGCACGCGCTGAGGACGTTGAGGGCGAGAAGGTACGTATTGCATTTCCCAAATCCTGGACACACTGTCGACTGTTTGCCGATTGTCCAGAGTAAGTACTCACTCAAATGCCCCGAAAGACTGACACTTTCTTTTATTTATCTCAGCGCCGTGGTGTTAGCGGAGTTGCGGTACGAGCTCCCGAAAGTGTACGCGCACCACCGGAAAGAATCCGTTGAAATCGAGGTGGATTTGTGGCGGTTCGAACCGCCACTCGACGGGCTCGTGGGGGGGCAGCAGATGGACGGGACGGACAGCGATGACAGCGACGACGACGGCGGAAAAAATAGCGACGTCGAAACCGAAGTCGGCGCGGAGAAAGAAAAAATCGAGCTCAAGTACTCCGGCGCGCGAAACGCGTTTTGCGACCGGAGGGATTTCGAGCCGCGAACGCAGAAACGAAGCGGGGGTAAGGGCGGTAGGGACCCGCTGGTACAGCAAAGGGGCGGGCGAAGTGGCGCGAGGGGGGGACGGGGAGGAGGCGCGGGGAGAGGCGGGCGATGACGACAACTTAAAAAAAAACGAAAATGCTCGCGTCGGTTAAAATGTGACGTCAAAGTCTTTGTCTCTAGTCTGTTTAGTCTGTTTTGTCGTCTCGCCGCGCACACCTCACACGCACGCTCACGCCCCTCAAACTTCACTGGTACCTTGTTCATCACAGCAAACGTGCTCCCACGAACACGAAAATCGAACGAGGAGCCCTAGTGGCTCGGTCGTTTTTTCCCACCCGTTTCGAAGCGTTCCGTCCTCAATCGCAACGGCGCACAATTCTTTGCCATGCGACGAATCTCACGCGTCTCCAGTCTCAACTCCACGCGCGCCTCCAGTCTCCACGCATCGCGCCACCCAACTCACGCCGGTTTGATTCGCATCTTGTCCATCTGCGCCTGTTTCGGCAGCTTCACTTTGTCCGCGAGCCCGAAGAACTTCAGAACACAGACCATCATCCAGGTCATGTCGATTTGCCACCACTCCAAACCGTGCCTGGCGCTGAACTCGAAGGCGTGGTGGTTGTTGTGCCACCCCTCGCCGAACGCGAGGATGCCGATCCACCAGTTGTTCCGAGATAGGTCGCCGGTGTTGAACGTCTGTGACCCCCACACGTGCGACACGCTGTTCACCGCCCACGTGATGTGGTACACCCAGCAGGTGCGGACGCAGAAGCCCCAGACAAGCCACGGGAGGCCGCCTAGGGCGTAAAACGCCGCGGCCCATCCAACGACGTGCCACATGTACGTCTTCTCCAGCCACTGGTAAAACGGCTGGCTCGCGATGTCCACCGCGTTTGACCTGTCGCTGACCCGGGTAAGCGTCGCCTCGTTATCAAGCAGCCATCCGCAGTGCGACCACCAGAAACCCTCGTACGGCGTGTGCGGGTCCTTTGGGGTGTCGCAGTGCTGTTTCAGGGAAAGAAAGGTAAAGGGTCAGTTTTACGAGTCGCGTGTTGGGCGATTTATGTGCAGTGCGTAAACAGTCGGCGGACTCGGGTGCACTTATCGTAGTGGTACTCCCTTGCGTAACCGCACTCCATTACCCTACTCCGTTGTAGTGGTAAGACTTGCGTGACTGCACTCCATACAGGGCATCAAACAGCCGGTGTCAGGATTTGGGAAATCGACGCGTACCTGGTGGTGATACCGGTGCGACGACGCCCATTCCAGGGGGTCGCCTTGTACGGCCATGGCGCCGAAGTACGCCAGGGTGTACTCCACCCACTTCGGGGTGTTGAAGCTTTTGTGCGACAGCTGTCTGTGGTAGGAAAGGGTGATTCCTAAACATCCGGTGATGAAGTACATGACCAGGAAACACGAAAACGCGGACCACGTGAAGGTGAACGGCGCGAGGAGGCACCCCAAGTGCATCGCCCCGATGAAGCTCGCGTAGGTGATATCCGTGGGCATCCACTTCCGCATAAACGCCTCACGTTTCGGGCTGTACAGCACATCCGAAAACAAAACTTTCTTCACGGGCTTGATTCCGTCCCACGTGCCTTTCGCCGCCGCCGCGGCGGCGGAGTTGACGCCGGCCCAGATATCGCTTGCTTGTTGCGCTCCGTTTTCCGTGATCCTGCGCCAAGCTTTCGCACCCGCTTCCCCAAAGTTCTCATCCGCAGGCGCCGTAATCGCCCCTGTGGTGATTCGCGCGGTGTTCCGCTTAGTGAGGCTCACCAGGGACTTCATCGCGACGCGCTTGCCGGCTGCGAGATTGGTTCGATTAGAGAAAGAGAATAAAACGAGCATTTTTGGGGGGAGGGGGAGGTCAGTGGTCGTTCCGTGCGTTCGATGCTCCGCGTCGCGCGCGTTTGGACGTTCCATCGCTCGATCGAACGAACGCGTGATGGGACCATCGCGGGCGCGGAGACGCAGTCTCGTCGACAGGCGCGACGAGACCGGGCGTTTGAGATTGAAATAATAAAAAGATGTCGTCGTGGCCACCCACCCACGCGCGCGGCGGGGGTTTCCGGAATCGGCGCCGCTTGGCGTCGTCGAGTTACGTCTCGGTGGCAACGAGTTGACGAGTGCCGCGTCACGCCGCTCGTTCGCGAAACGACACGCGTTCCAGGACCACGCCCGCCGACGCGCGATTGCTCACGGCACCTATCGGTTGCCGATTGCACCCGGTATTCTTATTTCTTCGGGACGCACCTAGAGAGTTTTGTCGCGTCACCCATCCCGCGCGTCGGTCGTTGCCGACCGCGACGCCCGACGCCGCGGGGGGCATTACCCTCATGGCGACCGATGCCATTTCACACGGCTTCGGGTAAGCGTGTTTTGTCGGCGTTCCGCGACAAGTGTCGCTCGCGCCGGTGCTTCTGCGCGCCCGCCGGCAGGCACCATGCATCACGCCAACGCGAAGATGACGTTGTTGGAACGCTGTGGGCCAGGAATCTGGTCTCGTCGCGTCCAATGGCAGACAGAATGCCGAGGGAAAAGGCTTTTGGCTTTTGCTTTTTGTCGAGGGCACACGAAATTGACTCCCCCTTTCGGTAGCGATCTGCTAACTCGACGTTCCTCATCACGAGAGACAGGGAGTCATCAGCTTTGCTTGCAAAAAGCTCCCCAAGGCTATCTGCCCAGATCCCCAGGAGGTCCACCCGACCGAGTTTTGGCAAATAAGCCTGTCCAAAAAACGGCACTCGCGGTGTCGCCTCTCCCGGGGCCCCGGGGTTCCGCGTGACGCGCCATGACGGGATGGACCCCATCCGCGGTGGCCGCTTCCGTGGCCTTGTTTATACTGGCGGGGCTGTGCGAAGTCGGCGGGGGGTGGCTGGTGTGGCAAACGTGCAGAGAGGTGCGGGCGAGAGGGTAAAGGTCAGACTAGTGGAAAGGAATCAAGGCACTCACCATCCCCTCCATCCTTACAACGCAGGGTAAGCCCTGGTGGCGGGCGCTACTTGGGTCTTTAGTGTTGGTGCTTTACGGATTCATTCCTTGTGCGCAGCCGATATCGGACTTCGGACGTCTGTACGCGATTTACGGAGGCTTCTTCGTGTTGTTGTCCCTGGCCTGGGCGCGTGTTTTCGACGGGTTCAAACCCGACGCAGGGGATTTCGTAGGCGCCGCGGTCGCCGTGGTGGGCGTGTTGATAATCATGTTCTACCCGCGACAAGGGGGGGGGGTGGAATCGGGAGGGATAGGGGTGGTGTTCCCGGGAGGCAAGCGATGATATGAGGGAGCGGTGATGCACTGGTTCAATCCGTTCGGAAGTAGCGGTGTAATAGTTTTTAGGACCGACTAACGTCCCGACGACGTCGTCTCGCGCCCGCGACGCCCCTCCTCTACGACGCTTGTTTCCCCCACATCTCCGTGTACCTACCCTGTGCGACGCGAATCGCGGCTTTGGCTTCCGCAAGGCCGGCTCTCAAAGCCGCACTCCCTGGGTCAACCACAAGCCCCGCGAGGTACGCCTTGACGGCTTCGCCGCCTTGCCCCAAACCGGTCAGCGCCGCGCCCTTGCGCCCAAACCCCTTGCCCCAGGTCGGCGCCATGCGAATGCACCGCTCGGCATCCGCCAGGGCGTCTTCGTACCGGCCGCACCCCGCAAGCGCCCCCGAGCGGTTGGAAAACAAAACGTGGTTCGGGGTGTTGTTCGCTTTGTCCACGCGAATGGCCATGGTGAACTGCTTCGCCGCCTTACCGTAGTCGCCCACAGCAAACGCGGCGTTTCCCTTTTTCTTCGCCTCGGCGGACACAAACGCGAGCTTGGCGCGCTTCGAGGTCTCGTCGTCGTCGCTGTCGCTGTCGCTGGGGTCGTCTTTTTCGGAGGGCACGGTGGAAGGCGTGGATTTGGAAACGACATCTGCATCTTCCGCGGCAGATTCCGGAAAGTTGTGACTAATTGTTTCCGTACCGGGCGCGGGCGTTTCGGAAGCGGGCGCGGTCGCCGCCGCGGCCGTCGCCACGGCCATCGCGAAACTCAAACTTGGCGCGACTAACCACTTTCCTCCCGGCGGCGGTTCGATTCCCGGCGGAAGCGACCTGAGGTACGCCCGCGTCGCGTCAACAAACTCCCCACGTTCCGCGAACCCCGTAGTGTCAACCCCCGCGAGCTGAAGCACCTCACGACACGTCTTCAGGTCCATCTGGTACGAACCGTTTTTTTCGGTTTGGTCCCCCGGAGTGTTTCCTCCGTCCGATCCCAACCGCAGCTTCCCCACCCTCGCGCACAGGTCGATGACTCCCGCGACGTAGTCTCCGCCCCGACCCCCCCCCCGGTTCCCCATCGCGACCGCGACATCCCTGCAGGTCTCGCCGCACCCGTCGAGGGACGACGGCGTCGCGCCGCCCTCGACGAACAAACAACGCAAAACGTCAGTCTTACCGCTTCCCGCGGCCGAATGCGCCGGGGCGCTGTCGTTGTTGTTCCTGGTGTCCGGATCGAAACCCACTCGCAGCAACCAACGAACGCAAGCCACGTGTCCTTGGCTCGCGCTCCAGTGCATCGCGCTGTTCCCGGTGAAACCAAAAGAAGTGCCTTTGCCCCAGGCATACAAAACGTTTTTGTCGAGGGCGTGTAGTTTTTGAAGCGTCGCCAGGTCGCCGCGCTTCGCAGCGGCGAGCCACTTTGAATGTAAAAAGAAAAGTGTCAGTCTTATATGGGCAATTAGTGTGTCCCCGGATTTGGGAAATACAATTACTTACCTTTTTGCAAACCTCCTTGTCAAGCGCGTTCACCGCCAACGTCGCTTGAAGGGTTTCGGGGGCGATCTGTTTTTTGTCGTCACCGTTCTTATCGGGCCCGGTTGAATCAGCAGGGTTTTTGTCAGTAGCAGTGTACTTATCAGCAAGGGTTTTGTCATTCTGGTCACTCTGGTCGCGTCGGTCACCCGGCGGCGCGTTTGAAAAAACTTTTTTGGCCGTCGCGGAGACCCCATTGGAGGTTTGCGTTGCCGGCGCCGATTCCGCGGATTCGCCTTCGTCGGCCATAACGCCACCAGAAGACTCCTTCCCCCACATCTCCGTGTACCTACCCTGTGCGACGCGAATCGCGGCTTTGGCTTCCGCAAGGCCGGCTCGCAAAGCTTCACTACCGGGATCCACCGCGAGCCCCGCAAGGTACGCCTTGGTTGCTTCGCCGCCCTGACCGAGCCCAACTAGCGCCGCGCCCTTGCGCCCGTATCCCTTGCTCCAGGTCGGCGCCATGCGAATGCACCGCTCGGCATCCGCCAGGGCGTCTTCGTACCGGCCGCACCCCGCAAGCGCCCCCGAGCGGTTGGAAAACAAAACG
>Ga0222630_1001273_pt1 | contig 11338 bp, 8 predicted proteins | sample AntAcemetagenom3_FD_179842 | JGI IMG/M metagenome (GOLD analysis project Ga0222630, IMG submission 179842) | Saline water microbial communities from Ace Lake, Antarctica - #3 | ecosystem: Environmental > Aquatic > Non-marine Saline and Alkaline > Saline | place: Antarctica: Ace Lake | collected...
GCGCGATCGCTTCGCGAAGCCGTCACGACGCGCCGGTTGACCGGACGCGCGGCGTCCAGCGTGGGGTCCATGGGCGAAGTCCCGCCGCCGCCCGCGGCGATGCGGGATCTGGACCCGCCGTTCCCGCAAGGGGCGGGTTCGGCACGCCCTGGGTTGACCGCAAACAAGCCCCACGCAGCGGAACTGCGAGGCAGCGAACTCGCCACGCAGCACGTCGCGCCGCGACGCAAGTTCGTGCTCGTGACCAACGCCGGCGTCGTGTTGATTGAAAAGGCCCGGCCGGTGGACGCGCTCCGAGAGCTTCTGCTGGACGACGTGCACGAGCACCTGATGCGGTTTTTCGGCGCGTACGGCCAAGCCGAGGCAGCGACGATGTGCCTCGCCGTGGCGCTCGGGGCGTGCGCGGAGACCCCGGCCGGGCGGAGCGAAACGGACGGACGCGCGACGGGCGCGCGAGTCGGCGCCGGCGCCGACGTCGGTGATTTCTTCTCCGCGCGAACCGCCACGCCGGCGGCGGCAGCAGCTTGTGCGGAGCGCGCGCGCCTGGCGCTTGAAGACCCTCGTTTGACCGGCGAGCCCCGGGTCGAGGAGGACGTTGATACTGTTCCTGTTCGCGAACAAACAGGATTGACCCCTACACAAACCGGCCGGTTCGACCAGTTCGACATGGGCAGAGCGATTGTGCAGCCGCGCATGCACTTCTCGGGCGTGCACGCCGCGTGCTACACGTACGCCGCGCGGTTGCTCGCGGCGGCGTGGGAACGACCGGTCGCGACGATTTTAAGTGTCTCTGCGCGAGACGGCGGGTCACTCGGGAACGGCATGGGCACGCACGGTGCAAATGCCGGCGTTCCAAAGACCGTTAGCGGTCTTGCGTCGCACGCGCGGCGCGACCGGCAACCGTTGCGGGAAGCCGTGGCGAACGGCGCGGCTACAAATGGAGCGGTGGGCGCGGCGTCCGCCGCCGCGGGGTGGCTCGGTGGAATGTTACGGCCGGGCCGGAACGTGGGCGCGCCCGTGGTGTGTACCCTCCCGCCTGATGCGCTCTGGTCGCTGGAACAAAGGTTACGGCCGCTGGAGCGGTTCCTGGCGCGCCGGCGTCCGCGCGTGTTTTCCCAAGACGAAAACCTTGCAGCGGGACGGTCGCCGAATCTAACGGGGCAAAGAGCGTACGATCCGAGGGACCCGAAGCGACGAAGAGTGGACCCCGGTGCCGCTCGCCGGGCGGAGGAGTTGTCCCTCGCGGCGCTGCGAGGTACCCTGCGCAGGGCCGCTGAGGCCTCCGCGTTGCTACGAATCGCGGGCGAAGTCGGGTTTGCCCGGGTCGCCGCGAACCTTTCGCGAACAGACGCGGACGCGCTTGTGAGCGGCGACTGCACGTTGCGGTTGCTCGCGACGTCGGCGGGTGGCGCGCGTTTGGCGTCCGCGATTGTGGAGGCGCTGATGAGCTCGCTTGTGGCGAGTGGTGACGTGGCCGCCGCGGAAGTCTGCGCGGAACGGTTGCAACACAGTTGTCCCTTGTTCTTCGGAGGCGAGGAACGGAGGTTCTACCGCGCGCGGGAACAACTGCAGTGCGCGCGGGACGCGCGCGACGCGCGGGACGTTTTACTCGCCGAAACCAAAACAACCGAAGCACTCGTCGCGCTGCTTGAAGTCCCCAACGCAGGCAACCTAAGCGCCACCCTCGCTGAGCTCGCGGACGCCGGGTGCTTCCACGGCCTCGTGGCGCTGCCGCTGTGCGCGGCGGCGGCTTCGCGAAGAGTTCGCGGGTACGCGGGCGAGATCGGGGATGGGGAAAACAGTGAGGCTTTTTTCGCGGAAGGTGCTTTGTTTTCACCCTTCGACCCGGAACAGCGCGACGCTGGACAAAAAGCGTTTGACGATGTCGACCGATCAAACTCGGTGTCCATGACCGCGTCGTCACCTGAAACGTGCCGAGAGTTTATCTGCGTCGCGCTACGGGCGCTCGCATTGGGTACCCCCGACGAAGGCGCGCCCCCCGGGTCCCTGGGCGCGGTGTGCGCCTCCCTGTCCCCCGCCACGCGCGCGCGAGGCTTAGCCGCGATGCTCGAGCGCGTCGCGCAGGCGAGCTCGCCCTCGGTCGCCCTCGCGGCGAGGGCGCGGCTGGTCGCCGTGGCTGCTGAGGCGGAGGCGGCTGCTGCCGCTGCTGCGAGGGCGGGCGCGCCTTTTCTGCCTCCCCCGTCTGCGCGAAACTCCGCGGCGCTAGTCGCTTCTGTTGTTGAACAGGAGGGCGCCTCCCTGGACGACGACGCGTTCGTGCGGCGCGTGTACCAGGAGCTCATCGCCCTGGACAAAGACACCGAGCTCCTGAGCCTGCCTCCTGGACCGCTTGAGCAGTACCTAGCGGAGAAAGGCGCGTTCGCGGTGGCGCAGCAGGGCGGCGCGCTGACGCAAGGCCAAGCCAAGCACCTCGAGTTGCTCGCGAAGCTGTACGCGTCAAAGGTGCGTATTGGGCCTTTCACCAAATCCCGCAGACTGTTTGCTTATTCAAGACTGACACTTTTTTTTACAATCGAAGCAACGGGACGGGCTCGCGGCGCGGGTGTATTTCGCGCTCGCCGAGCGGAACGCGCGGGGCGCGGCGGTGGCTCTTTCGGAACGAGCCGCGCTGTTCGACTTGGCGTTCACCAAAGCGGGCGGTGGCGGGGGTGGCACCAATCACGTCAACGGCGTTTCGGTGGCATCCAACAGTGTCGAGTCCTCCGACCAAACCGCCGACGCGGCGTTCGTGGAGACTTTGGACGGGAAAATAAAGGTTCTCGGGTTTCAGCAAAGGGTACGCATTGTATTTCCCAAATCCCAACACTGTTTGCCCATACAAGACTGACACTTTTCTTTTCAAACAAAGTTGCGGTTTGCGTTTCTGGAGCGCGCGCGCGTTGCGGGACACCACTCCGAAATCGCAAACGCCGCTCTTGTCGCGGCCTCTGATTTGGAGCGGGAACTGCGACCGCTTAGCGACATGTTCAACGACTTCGCCAGGCCCGCGGAGATGTGGGAAATCTGTCTCGAGATGCTGCACTTCTCGCGGTACAGAGACACGGAGGGCGACGGCGCGGTGGCGCGCGCGTTGTGGGATGAACTGCTTTCGAGTTCGGCGACCAACGGCGTCCGCGAGGGGTCAAAGCGCGTGGCGTTGCGTTCCGCGTGCGCCGCAACCAAAGCGCTGGGGCCCAAGCTGTTCCCGTCAGACACCGCGTTCCCGGTAGCGCACGTCGCGCTGAAGCTCGAGTTGCTCGCGGCGGGGCTGTGGAGGCTGGAGGGGGGTGAGGGCGGCGGCGGCGGAAACAACGCCGCGTTCACTTCAAACGACGCCGAAACCGGCGAGGACGACGTGGCGGAGTGCGTGTTGGCGAGCACGCGGGAGAGCTTCGAGTCTGTGCACGCGGCTTATGACCGCTTGCTCGCCACGCCCGCGCACCGGGGGCACCACGACCGAACCGTGCAGCGCGAGAGCCACCTGCAGACGCCCGCGTTGCGTTTGCGGTTACTGCGAAGCGCGCTGCGCGTTCTTCGGCGCTGGGAAGCGAGTCTCGTGGCTTTGAGTACTCCAAACGCAAACGCGTTCGCGGAGACCGCGGGGGGCGGGTTCGGGTCGTACGGGGGGGGGAAGGAACGCACACGGGCGGCGTTGGCGGACGTGTGCTCCGGGTACGCTGGGGAGGCGCGGAGGCTTTTGCAGGTGCCCACGAGTGCGCAAGGCACCGCGGAGGCGCTCGCAGCGGACTTTGAAGCGCTGGGGAGGAGGCTCGCGGCGTGATGCAGTATCAAATCCAGGAAATATTTTCTTCTTCGTCTTTTCGGTAGCTACCATTTTCTCTCTCTCTCAAGGTACAAGTATTTCAGTCACCTCCGTCCTGGTCGCCGATGCCGAAGTAGCCGCGTTTCTTGCTTGATCTCGGGCTCCTGCTTGATCTCGGGAGGACTCTTCGGCTCGCGCTTGATCTGCTTCGAACTCGGCGGATCCGCGCGTGTCGCTTTGCACGCCGCGCACCTGTCCTTCCGCTTGCCGTGAGGGCAGCCGGTGCACATCGCGCAGCTGCCTTTCACCTTGCCGTGGGGGCAGGGGTTGCACACCGCGCACATGCTTTTCCGCTTGCCGTGGGGGCAGGGAATGCAGTCCCCGCAGTTACTTTTCACCTTGCCGTGGGGGCAGGGGTTGCAGTCCGCACAGCCGCTTTTCCGCTTGCCGTGGGGGCAGGGGCGGCACTTCGCGCAGTGCTTTTCCAGCTTCCCGTGAGGGCAGGGGTTGCAGTCCGCACAGCCGCTTTTCACCTTCCCGTGAGGGCAGGGGTGGCACTTCGCGCAGTGCTTTTCCAGCTTCCCGTGAGGGCAGGGGTTGCAGTTCGCACAGTTGTACTTCACCTTCCCGTGGGGTCAGGGGTTGCACTCCGCGCAGTGGTGTTTCACCTTCCCGTGCGGGCAGGGGTTGCAGTCCACGCACTTTCGTTTCAGCTTGCCGTGCGGACAGGGGTTGCACTGCGGGCAGTCGCTTTTCAGCTTGCCGTGAGGACACGGGTTACACTCCGGGCACATGCTTTTCCGCTTACCGTGAGAGCATCGCTTCATTCCCATTCTTCGCGAACCACGAAACCCCGCGCGACGAGCTTATGCGCACGCGGAAGCTCGTGGGTCGTTGTCGTGGCTTTTCTTCCCCACTTTTTCGTTTCGTCCCGTACTTTTTTTCGGGTGACGAGGCAGAATCGCGTGCAGCGCTGTCATTCCAGAACCGAGCCGTCTACGTCGCCGCGCTCGTGTCGGCACGACCGCGTCGGTATTCCCGGGCTTTCGAACCCGCCGAACCGCTTCCAACACCCCACAGGCTCGTCACCGCCTCGACCGCGATGGTGGCCGTGCTCGCGAAGACGATTTTCACGTCATCTCCGCGCGTCATCAGCGGACGCGCAACGTTGGCCGTCTCGCGTTCTTCGCGAGGCTCTTACGCCCCCGTCCGCCTCGGTCGTGCGCACAACCGAGTTTCCGTGGTGGTGCGCGCTTCTACAGAAGATCCTGCACCAACACAACCCCCTGCTGCCCCACCAGCCACCCGCCCTGAGTCCCCCCCCGGCAAAGCCATCGCGGGCGTCGGTTTCGTGTTGGGCGCGTTGCTGTTCGCGGGCGGCCTGGGCGGAGGCGCCACGGTAACCCTAGCATCCTTAGAAAAGGACGCCATTCCCCTAGACGTGGCGCTTTCAAACGGCAAACCCACCGTCGTCGAGTTCTACGCGGACTGGTGCGAGGTGTGCAAGGAAAGCGCGCCGAACGTGTTTGACGTGGAGCGCCAATACGGGAAAGACGTGAACTTCGTCATGTTGAACATCGACAACACGAAGTGGGGCGGGGAGATGGACCAGTACGGGGTGGATGGGATACCGCATCTTGTGTTTCTGGATGAGTTCGGGAAGAGCGAGGGGCAGGTCGTGGGGAGGTTCCCGAAAACGGCGCTGGAGCAAAACGTACAGGCGCTGGCGGCGAGGAAAGGGGCGGTGCCGTTTGCGAAGTTCGCGTCCGGCGCGACAACCGTGAGCGCGCCGGATATCGTCGCCACGCCGCAAACCGCGGTGGACGACCCGCGGGGGGGGGCGGTGAACAACACGGACCCGAGAGCACACGGGTGAGTGGTGGGTTTGGGGAAGGCAGAAATACTTCGAGGATTAATAATTACGGGAAATGTATCAAAGTTACAAGTACGGGAAGCAATCAATCCGAAGTAATATTAAAAACCAGTACCAGGCCTCTCACAGTTTCACAAGAGCCGTCGCGCTTTGGCCCGTCGTGCCCTGATTCGGTTTTTGTTTTTTGTTCCCACCGCCTCCTTCCCGCGTGTGTATGAACAGGCTCCCCTTGTTCCCCCTCGAGATTCGCATTTCGTCATCAAGGTAAAGCTGTTCCACCCATCCGGCGCCTTTGCCGGGCTTCGGGGTTAATGTTTTGCTCCACACCGTGTTGCCCGCTATGGAAACGTCCACGGTGCTAATCCTCACCTCTGTTCTCGTCTCCGAAACCGCCGCAATCGGCGCCTTCGCGGATACCGTCAGCGGGCCCAGCAACACCAAGTTCTCCAGGGTGTTGTCTTCGTTAATGATCTGAAAGTTGTCGCTCGCGATGTCGGCGAATAACTTCTGGAAAAAATTAGACGATTCCTGCTGCTGGCTCCACGCCAGGCGCCACTTCCCAACAAGCTTCGCGTCTTTCGCGGGTGCAGCGGTGGGGTTCAACGTAGAAAGCTCGGCAATAGACGCCGTGATCGCGTCGTCGTCCGTAGAGGGGGACTCCAGAAGCCCGAGCATGTTCTGCTGCGCGCCGAACAGCATTTCTTTCGAAGACCCGGAGAAAATGCGGACGCTTGCAGATGAGCCGCTCGCATCATCGGAGGCGCTTGTGCGGACCGTGGCGCGTTTCCCCGAAACTTTACGACGAGAAGATGCGGTGATACGCACGCCGCACCCGACCGCGCGCGGAGGCGAGACGAGCGCGGAAAAGGTACTCATCGATGTACCTGCGGCGTGCGCCGCGAAGTACGGGCGAAGTCGAATACGTCGAATACGTGTCGCGTCGAGACGGCACCTGAAGAGCGAGGACACCGGAAAAATAAATGGTTTTTCACAACAACCTTCCCCCGTCACGTCTCCGCCGCGCTCGTGTCCACCCCAAGCGCGACGCACGCTTTCCGCATGTCCTCCGGCATGGCCGCTACAAAGGTCATTTTCTCGCCCGTTTTGGGGTGCGTCACCGTGAGCCGCTGCGCGTGAAGCGCCTGGCGCCCGAGCCACAAGTCACCTCCCCACTTTTTTTCCATTTCGGTAAGATTATCCGTCCCGCCGAAAACGACATCCGCGTCGCTCCTGTTTTCCGCCGCGTCAGCGCCTCCCCACATAACGTGCGGCCCGTACAGCGGGTCGGAAAGAATGGGCATTCGCGCGTGCGCCAGGTGGACACGGATTTGGTGCGTCCGGCCGGTCAAAGGGCGGGCGCGCACTAACGCGGCGACGAGACTTTCCATATTTTTATTTTCGGTTCCCGACTTTTCCAGCTCGAAATGTTCTCGCGACAAAACCGCGCAAACCGTCTCCGCCTGTTTCGGCGCGGTGGCGTCCATGTCGGGATGGCCTCCTACTTTGAATTTCGGGTCAATTGGGGGAACCGGGTGTACCCACCGGGCTTCCGGAATAGATACGTGCGGCCCGATGTGCGCATCCACGGTGAAGGTTTTTGAGGTTTTCGATTCGATCGAAACGTCGTCGTCGCCGGCATCCCCAGCGCTTCCCGACGTGACTCCGTTTTCAAACCGCACCACATCCCCTTTCGGAACCTTCCCCACGCAAAGCGCGAGGTACTCCTTCCTCGCCCGTCCATGTGGCCCGCACTCCTCCGGTCCCCGGAACTGTTTCGCGAACCCGTCTACTAACGTCGCGTCTTTCACGAATAAACAGACCCCCGAGGTGTCCATGTCGAGCCGGTGCACGATTCGCGGCGCGTCCGCGTCGCAATCTGCGGCGCCGGCGGTGACGTCTGCAACTGTTTGCTCACTAGACGTGTTCCTTTCAGATGTGTTTTTTAAATCCTCTAGAGACTTCCCTCGCCGTACGTGTCCCAAGCACCTCGATAAAAGCGAGTTCCCTTCGAACCTATGCGTGGGGTGGAACCGTAAGCCGGGGGGTTTGTTCACCACTAGTAGTTCATGGTTTTCGAAAATTACCGCAAGCGCGTTGTCGTCCGCGACGAGCGGAATGGCTTTGGAAGCTTTTCTTAGCAAAGCCTTGACTCGGTTGAGCGGGAGGTTCATTTTTCGGGCTACCTCAGCCACGGGTAGCCGGTTGTCCGTCGCGTAAGCCAACTGCTTCGCCACCCGTAGCAACTCTTGTTCGTGTATGGTCACCGCTTCAACCGCCATGTGCGTATCGTGCCAAACGTGTTTCGGGACCTCAGGCACCACATCGGGGCAACACTTGCCCACGTGTTGTCGGAACTGATCCGGGTGCCGCGCTTTTATTACCGAACCGCACGACGGGCACTCGATCGTGGGGCCCTGGGTAGCACCGCGCGGGCCGCGCGGCATCACCCGGGCAACGAACGCGGACGCGCCCGATGACGAATCTGGGGACGACGAATCTCCCGACGCCGACGCCTGCGGTTTTTCGTCCGCGGGAAGGGATGTGGAACTACTTGCCAACGCGCGTGTGCGCAGAGGTGCTCTTCGGGACGCACTGCAGTGGAGCTTAGGGCGTGTCCGTGCTACGCCCTGGAACGAACCGAGGCGCGAATACAGGGCGCGGAGCATGCGCGCGAGGCGCGCGAGGCGCGATGTGGGGCGCGAGGAAATGTCCCGAAAACACGTTTCGTCCAGTCGGTTGAGATCTCTGCTATCCACGAATGTGGGCAACAGGCCACGTCCACTGCGCCATCGCGCGTGTCACGTCGCCACGCGCGTTGGACTTTGCGATGCTTCTAGCTGTGTCGGACCCGAAACTCGCGGCGCAGCCGAATCGCGCGTCCGCCCCCGCCCGTCCGCACGCCTCGCGCCCCACGCGCGTCGCGACCCGCGCGTCCTCCTTCGATCCCAAAAACAATGCCGATCGCACAGAACCTCCCTTCTTGTTTTCATCACGACGCGGCGTGCTCCGCGCCGTGTCCAGCGCGTTGCTTGTCCCTGTGCTTATTAAGCCACCCCCCGCTTCCGCGGATGACCTGTTCTGCGGGTACTACGTGGAGAACAAATCCGTGACCCCGCAGTGGGCGTTCAAAACCCCGTGGTCCGAAGGCGCGGTGGATGTTTCGGTTTCCACAAAGCTGAAAGACGCGAAGACGTTTTTGCGAATCCTCGGCAAACGGGAACCCGCGCTCGACGCGGGGCACCTTCCCGTGCTGTGCCTTCACGGCGGTCCGGGTCTGGGTTTCAAGTACATGGAGAGCTTGGAGATTCTCGCAAGCGAAACGAGGGAAGTCGCGAGCTATGACCAAATAGGCTGCGCGCGGAGCTCGTTGAGTAACCTGGAAAGCGCGCAAAACAGTCTAACATTCACCCCCGAGCTGTTCCAAAACGAGCTGCATCAGCTCCGGCAAACCGCCGAGCTTGAGAAGGTGCACATCGTGGCGCACGGCTGGGGGTGTATGCTCGCGCTTGACCACGTGTTAGGTGGCAACGGGTTCGGGAACGGCGTCGCGTCGCTTACCCTGGTGTCGTGTCCTCCCAGCTATAAACAGCTAATCGAGGACCGGCGTTTGGCGCTTGATAAAATGCCGGACAACTTTCGGCAGGTGCTTCTTGACGGCGACGCAAACGGGTCTGGCGGGGATAACTTATCACTGGCTGGTAAATCACTGTATGCATCGGCGTGGCAGGAGTGGACAATACGGCACGAATCGCAAAAAGCGGCGGGGGCGTGTTTCGCCGGGCTATCAATAGGCGGCACGGGCGCGGGAATCGGGGCGCGGCGCGGGGACGCCGCGACGGAGGTTGGGACAAAAAGCGCGAGGAAAGTGTTTCGGGACCTGACGGGGGGGATGTATTTCACAGAAGGCGGTTCTTTGGCGGGCTGGGAAGCGGATGTTAACGGGCGACTTGGTCAGATATCGTCTAAGGTACCTGGTACCCGAGTAGTGCGAGGGGAAAACGATGCGCTGAGTGAGCAATCAGTCGGGGAATTAGTGGGAGGCATGACGCGGAGCGACATGAAATCGCGGGTGCAGTTTACGCAAGTCGCCGATGCCGGGTCGTGCGTGTTTCTGGATAAGTCAGCCGACTTCCTGGAAGCGACGAACGAGTTTATCCAACAGTACGATGACGTGCTGTAGCGTGGGGGGGTACTTGTAAGTAGCGTTGGGGGGTACGTAGGGTTTATAGCCGGGTTTTACGAGCGCGAGGTATTAATGACTTCTTTCTGCAAACCGGCGAACGCGCCGGATTCTCTCCCAGTTAGAGCCTCTGTTTGGTCACTCAAACTCTGGTTCCTATGGTGTAGTGGTTTAGCACCCAAGACTTTGAATCTTGTACCCATGGTTTGAATCCATGTGGGAACTTCGTTAATCATCTTTTTGGCATTCTGAGTTGACGCGCGCGTGCACAACGTCGCCCTTTATCGACCCATCCAATTTTCGTATCAATCGGCGTTCAGGCGGCTCCCGGGGGACGCGCCCGAGGTGACGTGGTGATGCTCCGTCTTCGGAAAACTTTCGACTGCGAGGTATAGTATTACCAGACAACGCGCGCTTCACTTTTCCGCGACGCTTCTTCGCCTCGCGCTTTCCGCCAGCGTGAAGGAAACAACCGCGCGTTGTATGGTAAGCGCCGCGATCGTCGCCGAGTTGTTAGTAAGCAAATCGTCCCTGCGCCAGTCGAGCTCGCCTGGCGGAGGCAAGGAGGGGGGGGGGCGTAACCGTGTTTTCGTCCTTTCCGTATCGACTGTCCTGGTAATAACTTTTTCGTTATTTTTTCGAAACGACCTGGACGCGTTCGCGAACTCCACCGCGATGTCGTCCGCGTCGTCTTGCGACATGTCTGGATCGTCCTCGTCCACCGAAAGCCGCGTTTCGACGCTTGAACGCAGCGCGGACCGGTCCTGAGATTGTAAAAATAAATGTCAGTCTCGTATGGGCAATCAGTCGGCGGAATGTGGTTATTGGGAAATACTTACCATGTGCATCCACGCCCGTACACTGGCGCGCATGCCTGACACGCTTCTTCGTCGTAGCTCCTCCTCTTTGTCCGCCTCGTCTTCGGTCATTGTCCCGGCAACCACCGCAGCCCAGCCCACGTCGAAGGACTCCTCGCCAGGCGCCGGCGCCCACGCGAACACGTCGGGGTCGCTTTCTTTTTGCGAAAACCGCGCTTTTTCTGTTTCCTGTTTCTTTGCTGTTGCTGCTTTCTTTTTATCCCTGAAAGCCACCGTATCCTGCAACTCCAACTCGTCCTCGTCCGCGGCGACGTACGCGGAGGTGAGGAACAGGGCGAAGAACTTCCCGGCGTCCGCGGAGGCGCCGAACATTCCGCGCCGACTGCCCTCCACGTCGAACTCGGCGGGGTTCAGTTTCTTGGCGAGCGCCGAGGCGGGGATCCCGGCGGCGCGCGCATCGAGCGCCGCCGACACGAACGACCGAAGCCCGGCGGGGTGCGACGTGAGGCAAGACACGTACGCCACTAACAGCCGCGCGGCGAGCACGCGCGTGAGGTCGCGAGGCGCCGAGGACCACTCCAAGGCGACTTGCGGAGGGATAATGGAGACGTCGGTTTCTTCGGAATCGTCGGTATCGTCGGTTTCTTCGTCGGTATCGTCGGTATCGTCGGTCCCCGCCCCCCGCACCTGTTTCTTCTCCCGCA
>Ga0222630_1001284_pt1 | contig 11265 bp, 9 predicted proteins | sample AntAcemetagenom3_FD_179842 | JGI IMG/M metagenome (GOLD analysis project Ga0222630, IMG submission 179842) | Saline water microbial communities from Ace Lake, Antarctica - #3 | ecosystem: Environmental > Aquatic > Non-marine Saline and Alkaline > Saline | place: Antarctica: Ace Lake | collected...
GCGCGCGGTATTCGCGGCGACGGCGACGGCGACGGCGACGGCACCGTTAGGCCAGCCCGCTCCCGCGCCCGCTCCCGCGCCCGCGCCCGCTCCCGCGCCCGCGCCCGCTCCCGCGCCCGCGCCCGCGCAAGGGTACTTCCCCTTTCCCGGCACGGTCGCCGCTACCGCCGCGGCGGTGGCGCGAAGTGCGGCGCGTGAACGCGAAGGTACGTATTGCATTTCCCAAACCCGCCGACTGTTTGCCAATACAAGACTGACACTTTCTTTTATTTATCGCAAGCTTCGCTCGCGCTCGCGGCGGCGGCGCTCGAGGCTGACCTACGGCGCGAGCGTTCCGCCGCGCGCGAACACGTGGCGCGATGCGCGCAAACCGACCTGCAGTCTCACCGCGAAATGGTTTTATCGGTCAAGCGAGCCGCTCAAGCATCGCTCACCGCGCCGGCGACGACGCGCTTGCTTCGCGCGTCCCTCGCCGTCGCCGTCGCCGCGCTCGGCACGTTCGGGAGTGGCAGTGTTTCTGTCTCTTCGGGCAACGCCTTCGTTTCGTTGTCTCGCGCCAGAGTCGAAACTGGAGACACAAACCACGCGCGAGAACTCGCGAAAGAACTCGCGAAGCACCGCCAAACCTGTGCCAGCTCGATTGACCGAAACCGCGTCGCCGTCGCGTCTTTGGCGAGGGACGCCACCCGGTTCGACTTTGAAAACGGCGCCGACGCCAAAGGTACGTCCCCGCATTTCTCAAATCCCGCCTCCCTGTTTTGCCGATTCCAGAGTAATTACTCATACACATTACGAAAGACTGACAATTTCTTTTATTTATCGGAAGCTCTGCGCTCGCTCCCGCCGGGCGCGACGCGTTCCGGTTTCGGCGCGAACGGAGCGGTGGCGGAGACGTGGTGGGGATTCCGGCCGGTGCCCCGAGGGTCGCACCGCGTTTCGAAAAAATGGGCGCAGATGTCCCCTACGGCGCGCCAGGCGCGCTTGGCGGCGGGTGCCGCGGCGCTGCTGAAATCGGTGTCTCAATTGGAAGCAAACGCCGGGGCGCTCGGCTTCGACGCGTCCGGCGCGCCGCGGCCGTCCTTGATCGCGCCGCACATCGAAACCCTGCAATCGATTGCGGTGCTTCTCGGCGAGTTGACGGCGTCAACGAGCTCGGGCGAGGTTACGTCGGTTCTGGACGCAGTGCGTGCTGTTTTGAGGGCCAAAGGTAGGGAGGTCCCTCGGCTTCCGCCGAAGCAATCGCGCGTGGCCGGCCAAGGCGCGAGTAGCAGTCGAGTCGAGTCGAACGCTACCGGTCGAGGCTGCGGCCGCGGCCGCGGAGGAGGAAGGTTCGGCTTCGTAAAGTTCGGACAGAGATGAGCGTGACAGATGCAGTTGTGCGGTGATAGAACGGGGTGCAACGGAGTAGACCTCACGGTGGTAGAATTTAATAGAAGATGAATGCGATTAAACACGCGGCCTTCGTCTTTTGCGGCGCTCCGATTGCTCGTCGCGTCGAAGTCGTCGAGCCCGAAATTTAAGCCTCTTCTTCCGCGTTCTCCTCTTCGGGCTTGCCGTGCAGCCACGTGGCGAAGTTGTCGAACAGCTCGCCTTCGTAGTTGGACTCCTGCTTCATGCCGGCGTAGAACTTGGCGCCGACGTCGGAGCGCGCGGCGCTCTTCTTCGCCGCCTTCGCCTTGGATTGCGAGGCCTCCGCGTCCACGCGCATCTTGGCGGCGACCTTGGCGTAGGGGTTGAGCCTGTCCATGGCGGCCTTGTTCTTCAGCGGGTTGCGCTTGAGAGGCGCGTGCGCGCGGTTCTTGCCTGATTTGGGGGCGTTCACCGCGGACTGGATCTCGTCGGAGTTGATCACGCGGGAAAGATCGGGCACGGCCATGATGTTAGCAGGGGGCTTCCACCCCTTCTTGGACGCCGCCGTTGTGGTGGAGGTGCCGTAGATGGAGTCAAGCTTCTCGAACGCGCCTTTGGTCCAGATGATGAACCTCCCGACGTGGCCGCCGGGGGCGAGGGTGAGCAGACCAAGCCTGTCCACAGCGCACAGCTCGACGCCCGGGATGTTTCTCATGGCCTGCACCATCTTGGGGGCGCCGCCCGCGCCGTGCGCGTCGTACACCACCAGGGGCCCGCGGCGCTGGACGTACCTGCGGTTCCTCATTTTCCCCTTACCAGAACGGAGGTTCCGGCTGTCCTTCACCTTTTCGATATCCGCGTACGCGCCGATTGATTTCAGGAGCTCAACCGCCTTGGAGGTTTTGCTGATCTGCTCGGACGCTTCGCTGATGATGAGGGGGACTTCCGGGATCGTCTCCACGGCGTGGCCGCGCGCCATGAGCAGCGCGGGCACCGCGGACGCCGCAAGCGCGGAGCACACGGCGTACCTCTTTTGCTTGAGGTTCACCCTGCGGTGCCACCTGCGCCAGGTCTTGGTGGGGGCGAACATGTGGCCGCCGCGGCACATGTTACCGAACGCACCTTGGCCCGCTCGGTGGGTACCGCCACCGGGAACGCGGGGAATACGCGAAACCGCGCGACCGGTACCCCAGGACTCCGCGGCGGTCTGGTGACCGGCGGCCTTGGAAACCGCGTAGGCTTGGCGGTTGTTCTTGGCCATGCCTGTGAGTTAGGTAGGGGGGGGAGAGGGGGTTAGGGTTAGTGTGCGATTAACTCGATGGAAAACACCACGTGGTACTACGTGGACTTGATGGAGAGACCCGGTGGTACTCCGTTAACTTGACGGAACAGACCCAGTGGGTACTCCGGTGACTTTAAGGAAGACTATGGCGCCCTGCAGATGGCGCTGAAACGCCGTCATCGCCGCCGCGTCGTACGGTGGCCGTTGGCGTTCAGCGACGCTCCAGCGGCGTCCCGTGGGGTTTGGTTTTGGTTCGGGTGGTGCCTGTACAGGGGATCGCACGAGACACCAACGGAACCAGCCCTAGGTGCCCGCGCTGCAGGCCCGATGCCGGGTAGCGCGGACTCGCGAAATCGGGGCCACCGCGCTAATCAATTTTACGTACCGGTGTGGCAATCGTTGACGATATCCTGGCGGATGGGCGACAGGAACACTTCGGGTAGCTTGCAGGATCCACCGCCTTGGACGGACACCATGGGGAGAGCAGCAGGAGCCATTTTGAAAGTAGAACCCGGGGTCGTGACACGCGCGGGGCAAAGAGAAGGAGGCGCTATCCATCCGCGAGAGGACGGCGGTTTCGCGTTTTAGGGTTTTTTTGTTTTTTCCTAGACTTCAGTTCCAGACTGCGGTGCGCCGCGAGCTGCCTCGATGAAAGAAAGCGACCAGCACGCCTTCCACTCCCTTCCACACGGCTTCCACACAAACGCGTGTCGCGGATGGACATCGCCTCCTTCCTCGCCTCTTCGGAGGCGTACCCCCTCCCGAAACTCCCCGATGGAACCACGATTAAGTTCTCCTACGGCACCGCGGGGTTCCGCACGGTCGGCACGACGTTGCATTCCACGGTGTTCCGCTGTGGCGCCCTGGCCGCGATTCGGTCCCGGGTCACCGGCCGTGCGTGCGGCATCATGATCACGGCGAGCCACAACCCGGAGGTGGACAACGGCGTGAAGCTGGTGGACTGCACGGGCGGAATGTTGCCCACGAGTTGGGAAGGAGACGCGGAGGCGCTGGCGAACGCGGGTAGTGCCGATGAGATGAGAAAGGTGCTTACCAAACTTTTAGCTATAGATGAACCCGCGAGTTCTCTGCACCCGCCGCCGCCAAAAGGTCTGGCCCCTGGGAACATCCCGCACGTGTTCCTAGCACGAGACACGCGCCCGACCGGGCCGGCGCTCGCCGAAGCAGCAGCCTCGGGCGCCACCGCGGCGGGCGCCACCGTGACCGATTTAGGCCTGAACACGACGCCGCAGCTGCACTTCGCGGTGTACGCGAGCTACCGGGGATTGCCCAACACCGAACGCGCGTATTACGAACGTCTCGCCAGGGGGTACACAGAACTGCTCAAGGAAGACAAGGACACGGATGCTGGGGATGCTGGGGATACCCACTCGGCACAAGTCGAATTAATTTTCGTGGACTGCGCCAACGGCGTGGGCGCCGGAAAGTTTGGCACGTATTTCCCAATCACCACATTCCGCAGACTGAGTGCCCATACTCGTACCAGAAGGGACGTCTTACCTCTGCCCTTACCCTGTCTGTTTACTTATACACATTACGAGAGACTGACACTTTCTTTTTATCGGGCCAGAAAAACTCGCGCGCGCGATTGCGTCAACCGGCGAAACCATTCCTTTGTCGCTTCAAAACAGTTCGAGTGCGGCCGGGTTTTTGAACCACCAGTGCGGCGCGGATTTCGTGCAGAAGGAACAACAACCGCCAATGCACGGCACGTTTCCGGTGAACGCCAAGTGCGTCTCCATCGACGGCGACGCGGATCGGCTGGTTTATTTCTTCACCGATGAAACCGGGGAAACGACGCTGCTGGACGGCGACAAAATCGCCGCCCTACTCGCGGCGCACGTGGGTGGTTTGATTCAAAGGTGCGGCGATGCGCTGCTCTGTAGCTGTGAAAACAAGTCCTCCGACGGTAGTTCCCCAAATTGGTCGACAAAAAACCGTGCCCCCCTAACCGTGGGGGTCGTGCAAACCGCGTACGCCAACGGCGCCAGCACGAAGTTCGTCGAACAAAAACTGAACCTGAAAACCAAGTGCACACCGACTGGTGTTAAGGTAAGTATTTCCCAATCACCACACACCGCCTCTGCGATCGGCCCGATGACCCTTCCCTGTTTACTACCCGTGATACTGCTACCACCGTAACTGTCACCTTTCCAATCCCTGATAAACATCACGACCGACTGACACTTTCGGTTTGGTCGTGCCAGTGGCTTCACCCCGCGGCGGAAAAGTTCGATGTGGGGGTTTACTTCGAGTCGAACGGACACGGTACGGCGCTGTTTTCGGAAGAGGCGTTGGGGAGGATACGAAGCGTCGCAGCGGGTGGGGACACTACGAACGGAGACGTGGAGGTGTCGTCCGATTCCAAAAGCGCGGCGTTTGCGTTGCTTGCGCTTGCGCGGGCGATCAACCCGGCGGTTGGCGACGCGCTGTCAGGGGTGTTGGTGGTTGAGGCGATTTTGAGAGCCAAGGGTTGGGGCTTGAACGAGTGGAACGGGATGTACCACGACCTGCCTTCGAAGCAGGTCAAGGTAAAGGTTCTTGATCGGAACGTGGTTGTCACGGAGGACGCCGAGCGACGCGCGACGCGTCCGGTTGGCTTGCAGGCGGCGATTGATGAAAAGGTGAGAAACGCGGGTCCCGACGCGCGCGCGTTCGCGCGGCCGTCCGGAACGGAGGATGTCGTGCGCGTCTACGCGGAAGCGGCGACGCGAAAAGGCGCGGACGACCTGGCGAGGGAAGTCGCCAAGCTGGTGTACCAGTTCGCGGGGGGGGTGGGAGACGCGCCGTGACGTTGCGTTGTTGCAGAAAACCGTTTCATCAGGTGTGAAAAATCGATTCGTTCATCCCGGTGCTGATTTCGCGGCAGATCGATCCGATCGTCTCCACGTTGCAGACTCGCAGTCCCCGCGTGTCAGTTCGGGATGCCGATTCGCGGACACGTGGTGTCCCGCCGCGTAGACACAACGCCACGCGCCACCACGGCTTCGTCGCCGGTGTTCGTGGACACGAGTCGTTGTCGACGTCGTGGGTTTCGGCGCGAACACCCCTCCGCGGTAAACCCGGGGTCGTGACGCGGCGAGTTCGTTATTTCAGCACGAGATTGAATTGAGGGCGAATCGCCCCCGGTGACACACAACAAGCACGCGTTGGCGTCATGGTTTCTTTGTTCCCCGACCCCGGGGCGGTCAAGACCGGTGCGGTGGAGTACATCGCAAACCCGCAGAACGTGGGGTTCGTGGCGATCGGTTTCTTGATGCTGTGTTTGGCCTTCGCGGTGGGCTGGGTGACGAGGTCGTTGAAACCGGGAAAGCGCGAAGTGACTACCAATCACATCATCAGGGCGCTGAACGACGAAACCTACGACCAGACGATTTTGACCCCAAAGACGTTGGTGAAAATAATGGGCTGGTTACCTAAATGGATCACGTTCCCGGACCGGGAACGGGTCGCGTGGCTGAACAGGGCGGCGGCGGTGTGGTGGCCGTTTCTGAACCGAGCCATTTCCAACTCAGTCGTGTCGAGCGTGGAGCCTATTTTGAACCGCCTCGTGGCGGGCGCCGGCGTGGGGATGCGGTTTTCGAAGTTCACGCTAGGTACGTCACCGTTGGTGTTCGTATCAATCAAAACAGTAACCGAAGTCCCTAACGAAGTTGGATTAGACATCGAAGCCAAGTGGGCGGCTACGGAACCGGAGGTACAGTTAGACGTCCAGTTCATGGGAATAACCCTACCAATCGCGATCGAGAAGGTTGAGTTTTTCGGCGTCGTGCGGATCGTGTTCGGGCCTTTGTGTGACTGGTGGCCTTCGTTCAGCGCGATGCAGGTAGCGTTCATCGGGAAGCCCACTATTAACTTCAACCTACGACTAATCGGCGGCGACATCACCGCGTTTCCGTTCATCGAAAAACTGTTAACGAACTTGATAAAAAACGTGCTAGTGAACCTGATGGTCTGGCCGAACAAACTCGACATCGGCATCACGAACGACCTGGGGGCGAAGAGCGTGAGCAACAGTGGTATCGTGCGGATCTGCGTGAAAAGGGCGCTTCACTTGCCGCAGGTGGACCGGCTGAAATCTGCATCGAAAATGCGACCCGCCGTGGAGCTCATCGTGACGGACGGCGAGTACGGCCGGGCGAAAGTAATCAGGTATTTGGCCTTTCCCAACTCCAAGTCCAGGCTCCCTGTTTGCCGATTGCCCAGAGTACCCGACTGCACTGCAAGACTGTGGAGGCCCGATTACGGGTGACTGCTTACTCATACACGTGGCCTTACAAGACTGACACCTTTTTTTTTTCCAAACAGAGCCACCACCGAAAGCAACGGCCAGGACCCCGAGTTCGGCGAGCAAACCTTCGACATCAGGGTGCACGTACGTGATGCGTTTCCCAAATCCCTACAAATACATCACAAGTAGACTGTTTGCCCATACCTCAAGTTACGAACATTACGAAGACTGACCCTTTTCGTTCACAATCACAGGACATTCGCGGCGCCAAGCTGTCCCTCTGTGTTGTGGACACCGCGACGACGTACAAGAGCATCAAGGAACACGGGAAGCAATTCGTGTTTACGAGCTCCAAGGTGAGGAACCATGATTTCCCAAATCCCAACACTGTTTGCCCATACAATGCTGACACTTTTCTTTTACAAAAACAGTCGAGAAAAAAACTCGCCGCCGACGACGACGAACCCGTTTCGAAAACACGGGACGAGCTTTTGGAGGAAAAGCTCGCGGTTTCGCGAATGTCCAAGACTGAAAAGGGAGTCGGGGCGTACTCCACGATTGAAGGCCAGCGAAGTTTCAAGAAAACCACGATGGGCACGCTGGGTATGTGCGAGTACGAAATCGGGCGGCTTGTGGATACTCCGTACGTCGCGGCTGACGAGACTTTGAATCTTTCCGACCGGAAAACGTACTCGTCGAAAATGGCGAGGGCGTTTAAATCAAGCAAACGAGACAGCTCAGGCAACCTGAGGCTTCCCCAGATCGAGTTCAGCGCGAAGTACCTTCCGTTCGACTTGGAACGTGAAACCGAGGCGCAGATTGAAAAAGTCCGGGGGATGAGCTTGGAGGATATCATCGCGGGCGGCGACTTGGCGCAGTTCTGCGGGGTGCTTCACGTGCGGTTGTTGCGAGGCGACAATTTGGTGAGCAAAGGTACGTCCCCGCATTTCCCAAATCATAGCCTCCCTTGTTTTCCATTTTCCATGGTCCAAGACGTTAACCACTTTTCGTGTAACAATCGCAAAGACGCGAACGGCCGGAGCGACCCTTTCGTGAAACTCAGCGTCGGGAAGCAGCTGCACAAAAGCAGTACGAAGAAGGAAACCTTGAACCCGGTGTGGGACGAGGAGTTCGACTTCGTGGTTGGGATGGCGGAGCTTGAGAACAAAACGCGCCTACGGCTGGAGGTGTGGGACTGGGACTACGACGGAAAACGGGAGTACATGGGGGTGATGAGCTTGGACGTGAAGCGGGTCATCGGGCAGATTCTTTTACTCGCAGGGCAAGCCAGGTACGGCCTTGCGCGTTTCCCAAATCCAACGGCCACTGCTTGCCAATTGTCCGCCCGTATCTACGCGTACACGCGGCCTTACAAGACTGACACTTTTCCAGCCGCGTTTTGAAACGCGTGGACGAGCTCGAGGAAACGAGCAGCGGTAGGCTACACGTGGAACTCGAGTTCTACTCCGTGCGGAACGAGGGGGATAAAAAGAAAGTCAACGCCGCGATTGACGCGCAGGCGGCGCAGGAAGTAGCGATGGAGAGCGCGATGAAACAAAGGAGCGGGGGGGGGGGTAAAAACGGTTCAGGGAAAACGAAAACGAACTCCGTCGCGGGGCGGAAACGGGAGATGATGAAGAACATGTCACGCACGATTGACGCCGCGGAAGCGGCGGCGGCGAAGGGCGAAGGGAAAGAGTTAAGTCAAGAACAAGGAGTTAACTCATCCTTAACTGACGCACCCGTTTCTGAGACGGAAGAAACATCCCCAAAAAGTAACGCCACCGAAACGGCTGCAAAGTTCCACGACCTCGCCCAACTTTACCGCGACGACGCGCCGGCCGCGCCGGTCGGGTGCATCCGCGGATGCTTCGGCGGCGGCGGTTCTTCTTCTTCTTCTTCTTCTTCCAAAAAGAAAAAGAACGTGAACGTAAAACCCAACCCCACCCCGGGTTCCAACTCCCTGCCAAAGGTTGAGCCGCCGGCGTCGCCGTTGCCGGGGCGGAAAAAAAACCCCTCGTTCGACGAGGAATTGTAAGCGAGGCGGCGGCGACGTATCGACGACGACGACGAGTTGACTTTGTTTTTATTCTTTGTTCCGTACCTTCGTTTCTCGGAGGATGCCGAAACTGAGCTGCTCATAAAAGCAACGACAGTCTTCTTCTTTCTTCTCTTCTTCCTTCCCCGTCGTCTCACAAGTACCGCGCGCGTCTCGCCGCACACGTTTCCCTCCTTGCCCACCGACCATGACCTTCGCCCTCGCCACCTCCCGCGTCGTCACGCGCCTGCCCGTTTCCCTCGCGCGTCACGCGCGCAAAGGAACAAGGGCCGTGACCACAGCCTCGAGCGCCGACCGCCAGGTGCGCAAACCCGTAAAACCCGTGTTTCTCCCAACCCAAACGTGCCCGTGTTCCGCGACCGCGCGAAGCATCGAACGTGCCCCAAAGCACACAAAACTCGCGTCAAGGGAACATCGTCTCTACGCACGCGTTTCGCCGCGAACGTCACTGCACGAGGCGGACGCGCCCGGCACGTTTCCGACCAAAACAAAACGTGAAGCGTCGTGGCGGCGGTTTTCTCGGAACGCACTTTGTTTCTCCTTTTTTTCTCTTGGAAACGGAATCCTTTTTCTTTTTGCTAACCGGGTCATACCAGCAGCAACTGCAACAAGAGCAACAAGAGCAACCGCCTTCTGTCGCTCCGCAACCCTCGCAGCCCTCGGGCGCGCCGCGGGTTTCGATTCGCCGGCGCCCCGGGGGCGGCCTCGGCGGGTTGATGGGAAGCATGTTCTCCCCGAGCGCCGCGATGTCGCCGTTGTCGGACGTGGATTACGAAATGCAGCGCGTGATGAACGGTGCGTTTGTATTTCCCAAATCCAGGCACACTGTGACTGTTTATATTCACACGTGCTCGACGTTTGCCTCCTCACATCTTCGTGATTCAAGTTTTTTCGACCGTAAACTTAAACCTAAACCCCTGTTCACACCTAAACTAACTCACAGCCCTGTTCGTTCCCTGTCGGTTCCCCTACATAACCCCCAACGTTCGCCGGTTCCTGCGCACGATGTCGTTTGACACGGACAAAACAGAGCTGGGTTTGATGCGCGACCAGATGTTCGGCCACCCGGATGCCGTGCGAAACCTCCCCGCGAAGCTCGACTTTGCGTGTGACGTGTTGGAAAAGAAAAGCGAGTTCCTCATCACCGCCGATCTCCCCGGTTTGTCAAAAGACATGGTCAACGTCACCGTGGACGACGCCCGCAGGCTGCACATCACCGCGGAACGCGCGGAGCGACACGAAGAAGAGGTGGGCGACGACGACGAAGACGTCAAGATGCACGTGTACGAACGCACGTACGGAAGAGTGGAACGCATCTTCAAGCTCCCCGACTCGGCAGAGGACGACGGAATCAAGGCGCGCATGAAAAACGGCGTGCTAGCGGTGCGCATTCCCAAAACCCCAACCGAAGACAAGGAGGAACCCAGGGAAAGGACGATCCAAATCAACTAACTAGGGCATTGTGTGACTGACTGTGTGGCTCGAAACACGAATGCGTGACTCGAAAGATGAATGTGTGACGTGAAAGATGAATGTTATGTGACTTGAAACATGAAAGACTTGAAGAGAGACTTCTAGAGAGACCTTGCCTTGTTTGTTTGATGGCAGAGACCTTTTGTCAATTGAAAAAAAGTACTTGTGACTTGTCCAAGGATTGCACCTCTTCCATAGACTACTTACTCCCACTCCAGTTACTCCCACTCCACCGTGCTCGGCGGCTTGGAGGTGATGTCGTACACCACTCTGTTTACGTTTTTGACTTGGTTGCAGATTTTCGCGCTGACGTTTTGCAGAAACTTGGCTTCGAACTGGTACCAATCCGCGGTCATGCCGTCGCTCGAGGTGATGGCTCGCAAACCCACCACGTGCGAGTGCGTCCTTTGGTCGCCTTGCACCCCCACCGACTTGATCGGCAGAAACACCGCGAAGGCTTGCCAGATTTCGTCGTACAACCCGGCGGCGCGAATTTCGTTGATGTAAATCTCATCCACCGCCCTGATTGTTTCAAGCGCGCCCTCCGCGCAGACGTCGCCCAGGATCCGTACGCCCAAGCCGGGCCCCGGGAACGGGTGACGCGAAATAAACTGCTTCGGCACGTCCATCAGCAGCCCCAGCTTCCGGACCTCGTCCTTGAACAACATCCGCAGCGGTTCCACCAACTCGAAACCCAGCTCTTTCGGCAAACCGCCCACGTTGTGGTGGCTCTTGATCGTGTGCGAGTGTTTCTGGCACAACAAAGTGTCAGTCGGGGTATGGCAATCAGGGAGGCGGAATGTGGTGATTGGGAAAGCCCCGCACCTGGTCGCTGCCGGGTGGGGGGCA
>Ga0222630_1001286_pt1 | contig 11261 bp, 11 predicted proteins | sample AntAcemetagenom3_FD_179842 | JGI IMG/M metagenome (GOLD analysis project Ga0222630, IMG submission 179842) | Saline water microbial communities from Ace Lake, Antarctica - #3 | ecosystem: Environmental > Aquatic > Non-marine Saline and Alkaline > Saline | place: Antarctica: Ace Lake | collected...
CGCGTCCATACAACCCGATTGCATTTTACTACTGGACACGTTCTTCATGATCGTCGTGCACAGCGGGTCGACAATAGGCGAGTGGAGGAAAGCGGGGTACCAGGAACTTCCCGAGCACGAAGCGTTCCGCACGTTACTGGCGAAACCGGTGCTTGATGCGAAGACGAAAATGCACGGCCGTTGCCCGACGCCGAGGTTAGTGGAGTGCGACCAAGGCGGGTCGCAGGCTCGGTTTCTGCTCGCGAAACGTACGTCTTGGGCCGTTCCCAAATCCAGGCACACTGTTTCAAGCCCATCTCTGACTGCGCTACGGCCGTAACATTTACCAGTACTGGCAACTCTCATACATCTGGACAAAGTGCGCTGTTTGCTTATACAGTACACCCATACTCAAGACTGACACTTTTCCTTTACACTCACAGTAAACCCGTCGGCGACGCACGCTACGAGCGACGCGCGCGGGGGGGGCATGGGCGGTTTCGGCGAAAACGGCCAAGCCGGCGCCGAGATCATCTTCACGGATGACATCTCCCTGAACGTGTTCCTGGCGCACCTCGCGAAACTCGCGGTGCAGTCGTAGTCGTGGCTGTTTCCAGTAGTAGCGGTAGCTGTTTCCAGTAGTAGTGGTAGCTGTTTATATGGAGACATGTGGAGACTCGTCAAAAAAATCCTCTTTTTGAAATGAATACCTTGGTAGTCTATTCAAAAGCAACGACACCCAAAAAACAGTTGCCGTGCCTTCTCGCCCGCCACTCCACCAGCACCATGGCCAACGCCGACGTCGCCACGATCGAGGCTGACATCGCCGGCACCAACGGTACCTTCGACTTCGATGAGAGCGTCGCGGCCGCCGTCTTCTCGCACGTCACAAACACCAGAGACCGCCTCGCACTCGCCTGCGTTTCTCGGGTGTGGAAAAAAGTTGCCGCGACTGACGGGTCGTGGGGTTCCTGCGACCTCGTGATAGACCCGGAGCTCGGGCCGCTGCTCACATGCGACCGCTTCGAGCGCCTGATACGATACTGCGGCGACGTAAAGCACCTGGAGGTGCGCGACGCCCACAGCTTATCGTTCACGGTGTCTGGCTGCTTCTCTGCCGGGTTGTTTCTAGCCAAGTCGTTCGCCTCGCTAGAAACCGTGAAGCTCACCAACTGCTCCAAGTTGACGACCTCTGGCATCTTCACGTTCATGAAGGCTATAGGTATACTCAGTCGTCCTAAAGAAGACCGTCTGCGATGTCTACGTCTCGCCGGGTGCGGTATTGACATGGGAGAGGACCTCCGTGAGCTCAACGAGTGCCTCAGTGTCGATCCTCGGGAAGTATTTTTTGAACGGCGAGACGGGCAAGAAAACGTCCAGGTTCGTCAAGTGGGAAGCGTCATAGACCAATCCAGCTTTGATCTGTAGCCCTACCGCAGTGGCGGAGACTTTCGCGGCGTATTTTTAGATGGCTGCGTTTTGTCGCGACCTCTTCTGAGGTGGCCATGTGCAATTCGTGCCTGAAAACGTTCTGCGGCGAGTGCGCTGAACACTACGGAAGTCACTTGTGCGATACCTGAGACTATTTCGTGTGCGACGACTGTGACGACCCCTTGGATGTGTTATCTTGTGCTGGTGACGGTTGCCACAAAGAAATGTGCGTACCGTGTATTGAATAGGACGGGTGGTCCGAAGAATGCGATATCTGCGACAAGATCTTTTGCCCCGACTGCGACCCCGGCGTTGGGAGGACTGAGTACCACAGTGGGGTGTACAGCTTAACCAGTTGCCCTGCTTGCAAGGAAACAAACGAAGCTCAGCTCTGGCTGAGGTGAATGCAAACACAGTACGAGGACAGATATGGTAAGGATTCGGACGTGGACGCGGAAGCGGCGCGAAGCTACGAACTCTACCTCTCGCGGCAGTGAGCATGTTTCTAAAATACCAAATACAAAAGAAAAAGGTATACTACTTTTCCTCAACACCTATTCCACCCTACTCCCTGCTCCACACGAACCGCGCGCATGTTTCCCCCAACGCCTCAAACCACGGATCCGCGGTTTCCTCGTACTCGTACAAATCGTCATTCACGGTTTGGTTCGCGTTGGTTTCTACGACGGCGGCGAGGAAAAACTCGCGAAACTTCTTTTTGTTTTTTGTTTTTGTCTTGCCTTCGTCTTTTTCGTCCGCCCACGCCACGCGCACGTGCGCGTTGTCCACGCTGAACCCATACGCGCGCCCGAGCTTGTTGGTGATTGTTACCACCGGGTTTGCCTCCAAGTCATCATCTGGGTTTACTTCAGGGTACTCGGTGTCGTCCATCTGTAGCTCTAACTTCACGGCTCGTTTAATTCCAGGGAGAAAGAATTTCGGGTATGCGTCGGGCTTGGTTTCAATTTCGCTTTGTTCGGCTGTTGTCACGCCGAACTTCGCGATGTCTCGAGGCGCGGCGGAGGCGACTTTGCAAATAAACGCACGGTCAACAGGGTGTAGGTCATCGTCATCCACCGGTGTATTAACCCCGGAATCTACTTTCAATCGTTCATCCAAACGCATCACCAACCGCAGTCCGTTTTGCAACGCCCGTAACGAGGCTCGATTTTTTCGGGAACAATCCATCGGACCGTCTTCGACGGCGCCGGAGGAAGTCACTCGAGACGTACCGATGAAGAAATAACCATCTTCTGGCTTGGTTCCGTGTTTAGCGTCACGCAACGACGCAGTACCCTTGATAGTACCGTAGTGCTTTAGCAATTCAACCCTGGCGTCCAAAACCATCACCCAATCGTTCCCGAGCTTCGCGAACACGCTCGGCAGAGTCGCGTTTTCGTTTTCGTTTTCATGCCCGTCCCCGTCGTCGCCGTCGCGCAACCGGTGCTTCACTGCAATGTCCTCTTCGGGAAGATATTTTCGGTGCCAGTTCCGGATCCCAACCGGACCCGCTATGTCAAAGCACCGGTTGAATGACGCGTTGTCCGACACGATGAACAGCTTCGCGAGCTCGCGGCGCAAACAAGTGACGACACTCTTTTTATTTTTCGGTCCGGTTTCGGTTTCGGGTTCTTCCTCGATTTCCTCGGATGGTGGCACCGCGCCGAAGCACAACGGGGTGTCCATGTCCAGGCCTGGGTGTATTTTCCCTAGCCGGCGAATAGCAACACACGCCGCGACCGCGCCGAACAGCTTTACGGAAGAAGCGGGGTAGAAGTACTCCGCGCCTTCGCGAAACGCGTGGCGTCGCGAGATGGTTTCGTGGACAGAAGATGAGCAATCTTCATTCTCTTCATTTGTCCTAGTGCCCGAACACTGGACCACCTCCGTGAGGAGCACCTGCGCGCGGAAACGTTCTGAGTCGGACATGATACGTGCCAGCCGGGGGTCCGCGAGCAACGCGTCGCGGAACGCCGCGCCGTCCGCCTCCTCGGCGGCCATGCGCGGCGACACTGGCTTCATTTTGTGACACGCAAAACTCCAACCGAAACCGAAAACTCGTCTCGTCGAAAACCTGCTTGGAATGCCTCAGTCGTGTCGTCATCACTCCCCGCCGCGCAGTGGTCACCATCGACCGAGGCAACCATGCGCGCTATGCTCCTGACGCGCGACGCCGCACGCGCACTTCGAGAAGCGACACGCCGCGTGTCTCAAACCTCGGTCCCGACGCCGACGCACCTAACGCGATGGCGCGCTATCGGGTCGGCCGAAACGTGCACCGGGGCTTTCTCGTGGCCCTCGTCATCCGATGGTCGGCGTGGAGTGGGAACACGAGCCGACACGGTGTGTCACCTGGCAAGCACGCTGATGTCACCCACGCACCACGCGGTACTGCAGCAGCAAACCAAAAGCTACAGCAGCAACACCACACCCCATGCACATTCCTGTCGCGACAAGATCCACATGGAGGCCCTTTCCTTTCACGGGTACCACGGCGTTTTGCACGCGGAAAAGGTGCTTGGGCAGAAGTTCGTGGTGGACGTGACCATGAGTGTTTGCCACTTGACGTCGGGGCAAAGCGACGACATAAAGGACACGGTTGACTACGCCTCTGCGTATGAATTAATAAAAGAACAAGTGGAGGGAAAGGACAACGCGAAGGATTTAATCGAACGCGTCGGGGCGGGCATCGCGACAGAGTTGTTGAAAAAGTTTGAAAAGGTGATCGACGTCACCGTGCGCGTGCAGAAACCGCACGTCGCGGTGACCGGGACCGTCGGGTCGCTTGGGATAGAGGTCTTTAGACAGCGAGAGTAGGTGTGGGAAACGCGGATACCGTGGATTCAATATACCAAGTAGTCGGGAGCTATAAAACCTTCCGTAATTCAGTTCCTACGCATCTATCGCCTACCCAACCTCTCGATTCTTTTGCGGTCGTTTACGTCGTTTTACTTCTGGTCAGGAACGTTTTTTTGCGCGCCGACCCGTTCGCGTGCGTTGCGTCGTCCACGAGCAAATCGAGGCACCCGACGCTAGTGCTGTTGCTTGCCGTTCCGTTCCACGAAACATCTCCACTAATAAGTCTATCCGTAGTTCCTTTCCACGCTTTCTCGGCACTAACACCCCGGTCGCTAGGCACCGCCACCGCCAGGGCGTCGCGAATAACGGTAAGTTTCATGACCCGGTCGTCGTCCGTGGTGGCGCTCAAGCTCGGGCTCGCGTTGACTTACGATAAAAAAACGAAAGTGTCAGTCTTTCGTAAAGTGTATGATTAATTACTCTGGACGATCGGAGTAATTATTCTGGACAATCGGCAGAGGTAATAACCGTCCCTTCGCAGGACGAGTATGGGAACACGTCCGTCTTGCTGGGATTTGGGAAAGCCTTACACACGTACCTTCAATCAGCCACGGTTTCAGGTTTTCGTCAACAAGCAGGTCGTACCCGTAAACCTCGAACGAATGCGGGTCGTTGTGCATCACGTTCTCAACCGACCGCAGGGATTTCAGAATCACGGCGTTTAGGGAGGTGAACAAGGCATTCGTCGCGTCTAAACCCCTGGTGCCGGTTAAAAAAACCCGTAAATTCTCAAGGCTCCACTTCCCGCCGTGCGTTTCGCTGTACGCGCCGTGGTTCTTTTGAATCGCGACGTTCGTGAGGTGCGCGAAGTGGTCGTTCAAGTCGCCGTCGTTTCCCGAATTCACCGGGACGTATTTGCGGACGCAGAACCGCGCGAACCCCGCCCTTGCGACCCACGCCTTTAAAGGCTTGAACCCGGTGACCACCACGTACACTCGCAAGTCAAACTTCCTCCCGCCCACCAAATACGGGTCGTCCACGTACTTGGAAACCACGAACTTTTCGTCCCGAATGCCGTTAGCACCACCACCCAGGCCGTGCGCGTCTTTCCATCGCCGCACTTGCGCAAGCGAGTTTATCAAAAAGATTCCCTTGCCCTGCGCCTTACCCACGGGCTTCACGATCCAAGTGGGGTGCTTTGTTTTCGGTTTCGTTTTCGGTTTCGCGATGTTGTTTTCAACCATCCGCGACCCTCCGGCGGACCCGAGCCGGTGCCTTGCTCGTTCGTTTGGTGTTTGTTTGCCGTTGTCTTTCGTGCCATTCGACTCATCACCTTGGGCTACTACGGTTTTGGATTCCTTCCGGAACGCCTCCACGAACAAGGCGTACTCGCCCGGCAGCACGAACGTGGGGGGAAGAAAATCAAACGCGGCCGATGCGTCGTTACTCGCGGTGGTCGGGTCACACCCAATCCGAATCGCGTTCCGCTCCAGGTCCTTCCGGTACCGCTTCACGTTCTTCACGAGCAGGTCTTTCCGCGTAAGTTCGTAGTGGTTGGGGAAGTGGTTTACGTGTTGGTTGTCGCCCAGCCTAATGCCGTTCTCGGGGGCGAAGATCTCGCGGGTGGTGTGGACGTTCGCCCAGTAAACGTTCCACGGTTCATCATTCTCCGAGTTCCACCGAACCCACCCGCGTCTCTGGAAGTTCGCCACCACCACGAACTTGTCGAAGTCCGAGCGCCAGCGAATCGGCGACGGCGCGATGGAAGGCGCCATCCCACACAACCTAAACCCTAAACCAACCGCCGACCCGCACGGCGGCACGAGCGCGCGGGGCACACTGTTCAAAAAGTGGGTCACTTGTGTTTTTTTTGGAAACACTTGAAGGTAGTGCCGACTCGTCCAAGATTTGCCGTTCTTCTCATTCATGACGTCCACGATCGCCATCTCGCGACGCGCAGAGTACGCCCTGCGTCCCCTCGGGGTTCGTCATGTGGCTCGTGCTGTCGGTGCGATGACCGCGGGTACCAAGGCTGTGGACCACGGACACGAACTACTCGCGGACCTGGAACGTGGCGTGGGTACCGCCGTGGGGACGAAATTCGACACGGCCGTACAGCACGACGCGTTTTCTTATGACGCGGTGGTGGATGCCGCGACGGACGTTGGCCGAAAGCGGACCGTTGATCTGTCCGATGCTCGGGCTCGGGACGCGCACGCTATCGCGGAAAATGGAAGGATACGCACCGATGCGCGCGAAGCAACAAGTTACTCAAGACTCATCACGAACGAGCTTACGCTGGATGAAGCCGACCGAGTGTGCTTTTATCAACAAGTGTGCCAGGCTTCGGTGGCCGCCGGCAAAACGTACGAAACCGATCCCGAGCGCCGGCATTACTTCTTTTGCGACTGCCGTAGTCCCGGTTTGGGGTTGGGGTTCATTCATTGTTTAAGGGAAAGGCCGAACTGGCACGCGTTTCCCAGTTCGAAGTGGTTTACCAACCCGAAAAACGGCGCGTTCCTGTTTTGCCCGGCGGGGAAACGGGCGGTGGACTTCGCGGACCAGGCGTCGTTTTCGCTAACCGTGGGGGGGTGTCCGGGAAGCGACTGGCTGGAGGATAAATCGCGTTTAGCCCGGTTAATCGTCCCCCTGGGGTTGATGGTCCCGACGTGGTTCATTCGAGATGGAAAATGGGTCGGGGAAGCGCCCGGGGGTATTGCACAAAAAGAGGATCTCTTCGGCGCCGCGCGCGAACACGTGTGGCACGACGTGTGGTTCGTGAAGGCGGCTAACTTGAACTTCGGGGTTGGGGTGGCGGTCAAGGTACGGCCTTGGACGTTTCCCAAATCCGGGGACACACTGTTTTATCTCTCAGCTGGTGACTGTTGTCCATACATCGCGATATACATTACTGACACTTTTCGTTCACAATCGCAAGGCGTCGCCTGAACAGTGCCTATTATTCGCGCGCGCAAAACCGCCCGGGGTGACTTTCGTGGTGCAGCCTTCCGTGGCGAACCCGCGCGTGGATTCACGCGGGCACAAACTGGGCTGGCGTGTATACGTCGCGTGCGTGTCGCCGCAAAACTCGTCTTCGCTTCGGTGGTTTATGTTCTGCGGCGGGTACCTGGTTGCGGCGGACGGGGTTTTACGCCGGCAAGTGCTTGAGCAAAAAGGGCACTGCACGAAAGACAGAGTGTCGAAATTCAACGAGTGGGACGAGTTCGAGTTGTACGAACCCGTGATGCGCGAAAAAATCACGCAAATGCTACGCGAAGCGCAGCCCAGGATGAAACCGCCGGTTGCGAAAGGCGCGTTCGAGCTCTTCGGGGTGGATTTGATCGTAGGCGGCGATGATGACCCGGGCGATGACCCGGGTGATAACATGGGTAATACGTTTGATACTAGTGATACTAGTGGTGATGACACTAATGACCGGCCGGGTAATGATACTAGTGATACTAGTGGTGATGGCACCGATGACCGGCCGGGTACTCGCGGAGACTGCACGTCAAAGCCCCCGGGTTCGATCCCTAACGATTCTGGTAAAAAAAACAAGGTACCCTCAACCGTGTGGATCGTCGAGGTGAACCGCTCGCCTCGGGTGAAGAAAGGGGATAAAAATATGCTACACGCGTTACTAAACATCGCGCTTCCTAAATACGGGTTACCGCAACGCGACGCGGTTTGGGATTTACTTGACGTGGACCCGGATCTTTGCGACACGTGGCACAATGGCGCGGACGAGGAACAGGTTGAGTTGAACACTTGGGGACGGACACGGTGGGACGCGACGGGCGGTCGGGACGAAGAAAGAGTTATTGCCTCTAAAGCGGAATAGTATTAATACGTGTGTAGACTAAACGCGCACAGTTTCACCGCAGTACTTTTCGTACCGCTCGTGTCTAAAGTCGGCAGACGGTGGTGTGTCTTCGCTACGTCACTCTTTGTAAACTCTCGACCTCCACCGCGCCATGAAAAACCCATCCGTGCCGTGCGCGCTCGGATTTAGCCCCACAAAGTGCGTGGCGTTTTGTGATTTCGCGGTCGCGGCGCAATCAGTTTTGGGGCGACATTTGGCCGCCGGCCAATTTTGCGCAAACGGAAACGGCGCCCACTTTCTTTCCTTTTTATTTTGATCACCGGCTTCAAACTCGCAAGCGACGTCTTCGTTTTCCGACTTCAAAACAGAACACGTGGCGTACACCAACACGCCCCCGTTTGGCTTGACTAAAGATGACGCCTCACGAAGAATGCACAGCTGGAGGCTGGGAAACGAAACCACGCCGACTCGGTCGTTGCTTCCGGTCCGCAAATCGCCGTCGATCACGGTTTCGGTTTCGTCGTCGTCGAAGAACCGTTTTTCTTTTTTTTCACCGATTTTTTTGGCCTCGTTTGTTTTGACACCGCCAGTCGTCTCAATCCCAAAACTCTCCGGACTTCTCAAAGTCTGCGACTCAACCATCCCCCACCGCAGCGACGGGTTCCTTCGAAAAGCTCCGGTGCTTGAGCACGGCGCGTCCACTAACACGGCGTCGTAGGTACCGCCGACGTTCGCGACGGCTTGTAAGTCGCGTCGCGAAACCACGCGCACGGAGTCGGCGCAGCCCGCTCGTTCACACGCGGCGGTGAGGTGCCGCAACCGTCGGCGGTCGAGGTCGAAGCAGTCGACACGGAAGTCCACCCCGGTTTCGTGTAAAGCGCTGGCGATCGCAAGGGTTTTGCCGCCGCTGCCGCAACACGTGTCCAGTACGGTTATCACGTCGTCATTGCTTGTTGTGGGTACTTCTTCTTCATTTTCGTCCGCCGCGCTTTGACGGCGGAAGCTACTTTTTAAGCCAGAAATGGTACCTGACGTAACGCCGTCCACCACCGCGGTCGCGATACACTGCGACCCTGGGTCTTGCACTTCGAACCAGCCTTTGCGGTACGTGTCTAACCCGAAAATGCCAACCCTAGGCCGGCCTTCCAGGAGCCGCAAGCAATCGGGCGCGCCAAGAACAACCGGGGGTTGTGTGGGTAAAGGCACCGAACCCGAACCGGGTGTTTCGATTTCGTTTTCGTTTTCCCGTTGCGGCGTTTTCGTGGACGACGAAAGCGAAAGAAAAGCGCCGGTATCAACCGCAGTGGCCGCGCCTGTAAGAGTACTCGTCGCGACGCCCTCATCGGAAAGCGCGCGTTTCAGGTGCTCCACAGAGGGACACATAATTCCGTTCCTTCGTATCATAAGCGGCGCGACTTGTTTGAGCGCGTTTGCGATTGCAAACGCATTCGCTTCGCCGCGCTCGTTTAGTAAACGTCTCGCGAACCAAACGGGAAGTGAATTTCGGGCGGCGTTGTTTTCGGCGACGCCGGTGGGCCAGGCATCCCCAGCAACCATTTTCGCCCCGCCGCGAAGCACGCGGACTGTTTCTTTTGAGATCGCAGCGCTGCCGACGACGTCGTCGCGCGTGTACGTCCAGTGCAGCGTCACCATCGCAGTCGCGGCGGCGACGAACTCGGGACGTCGCGGTGCTTCCCTTTCATTTTTTTCATTTTCGTAGAAAGCACGTTCCAGCCCGAATTCGCAAAGCACCGCGTCTAAAGCATCCACGCCGAAAGCGTCCACGCCGCCCGCGTTTTCGATGACCTCGGGGTCCGCCGACCTTGTGCGCTCGACCACGAGCCACGCCAGGGTCAGGCGATTCACCTCCACGCCAAGCACCGTTTCCGCGATTGCAAGGCGCTCGGCGTTGTTGATCCCGCCGCCCCAAGCGTTACCCGCCCATCCCGAAATCTCATCGAAACCACACCACTCCATACGAAGCGCTTTACGAATCACTTTCTGCGCGTCTCTTTTGTGCATCAAGATCTCCGCCACGGAGGACACGGATCGCGCGTGTACCAGGTCCCACCGAGGTGGCGCGTCTAGCGCCACCGGCGCCAAACCGGGCAACGGGGTGTCTTCAGTTGCCTCATTCGAAGAGGAGCCCTCCCCGAACGCCGCCCTGCATTTCGGGAGCCACACGTTTCGGCGGTGATGCGTATTCGTGTCGAGGTTCACGACTCGTCGCGCGGTTCGGAAACCGCACTCACCCGCGCGTCGCGTCTGCCCTAGCCACGCACCATGTGTCACCACCGTCCACCGAGACGCCGCCGCGGACGCCGCCATGCCGCCTGCGCTCCTGCGGTGTGCCACCCTGCATTTTCCTCGGACCGAAAAATCACTCAAAAAATACACTCATTCAACAACGTCCTCATCACAACGCGATGGCGTCGCGGGTGTTCCGCCGCTTGGCGAGCGGCGTCGCGGCATCCACCGCACGAGCCCCCGAGCTCCAGGCTATCAAGGTGGATGACACCGGGCGGGTTACCCGTCTCGGCGTGCGTGTTGGTTCGGGGGATGGGTTGTTAAAATCGCTGCACGTGAGGGACCGACCATTATTAGAAAGGACCGGTAGCTTCGGTGACACACCCGCGACGATGTCCACGCGCCCCGGGTTGCTTTTGGTGCGGTTCCAGCCGTTCACCGCGGTGATTGGCGAACACAGCGCGCTGTTAATGGACGCGCACCGGGCGTCACCGAAAGCCGCCGCCGGGGCGATCGCGGTTGCGGTGGGTTCGCTGCACCACACATCGAAATCCTCGTTCGTGCGCGCCATCGGCGCGGCGAGCGCGGCGCACGTTGACGGGCGAAGTCACGCTGGCATCGAGTTGCAATTATCCGACGATACAGTGGGCGGGAGGGACACACACAACTCGCCAAGCACGTCGTCACAAAAAGCCGACTTCCCGTTACGAGCCCTGGAAGCCGTCCTCGAGGAAGCGACCGGGTACTACCACGCGAAAATGCGACGCATCCAGTTACTCACGGATTACTGCTTGGAAACAATCACGGACGAGCTGAAAACGCCTTCCGGGTGGGGCCCTGGTACGGGCGAAGCCGGGTTCCAGCGGTTGTTACCGTTGCGCCGCGCAATAACCGAGCTCGAAGCCGACATCAAGGAAGCACACCACGCGATTTCAGACGCCATGCGATCGGACGCGCGCGTCGACGGGTTGCTGCCGGGGGG